>Ga0265298_10000929_pt1 | contig 43527 bp, 41 predicted proteins | sample AusTroGonzalo_MG_3_FD_193486 | JGI IMG/M metagenome (GOLD analysis project Ga0265298, IMG submission 193486) | Bovine rumen microbial communities from tropical cattle in Woodstock, Queensland, Australia - Gonzalo_01 | ecosystem: Host-associated > Mammals > Digestive system > Stomach > Rumen ... | reverse complement strand
GTGGTATCGCAAGACCGCCAATAAGTACTTCTGGAACGCCGTACCAGAAGTACTTATTGGCGGTCTTGCGATACCACTGTTCCACGCTGTCCTTCGAGGCATTCAGCGCAAGGGCGGTACCAAAGGGGAATGCGTGACGCATGAGTTCCACCTTCACCTGGGCACCGGGGGCAGCCTTGAGAGTAAAGTCCTTTTTGCGAAGGCTATCAATACGGGCGGCAGAGTTGTTGTACCAGGTCATGTCATCCATGCCCTCCACCTTCTCAATGGTAACATCGTCCACATAGATGTCACCCACGGCGTGGCCCAACTGGAACGCCACATTGTTGAGGCCGTAGCCCTTCTCATCGGCAAGGAAGGTCATGGAATATTCCTTCCAGTCCTTGGTCAGTTCGTAAGAGGCACTTTCCTTTTGGCGGTAGTCGGGAGGGCCTCCCTGCACAATGGCCACGATGGGGCCCTTACCGTTTGCAATCTTCGCCTTGAAGGTCAGGGTGTAGTAGGTAGAATCCGCCAGGAACTTGGGCGGCTGCAGTTGCAGGCTCCACCAAGTCTTGGGCCCCTTCTTGATGGAGACCATGGCACCTTGGCTCTTGTCCACGCCGATTCCCGGCTCGCCCAATTTCTGCACGATGTCAGAGGGGTCTTTCTCGTTGTTCCAGACGTACCAGCCGCCGTCGCCATATTCCAGGTCCCCGTTGTTAAGGACGTTCTGGGCCAAGGCGAAAGCCGACAGGACACCTACCGCCACACTCACATTCTTGAAGGTCTTAAACATATTTTTGTTCCTTGTATTTTTTTGCAATATAAAAAGTTTTCTTAATTTTTAACACATGCACTACACCCCCTACCGCGATTTATTGCTTAAACTGTTTCCGAACTACCTGAAGGTGCGGAAACTCCCCCTGAACGGCGGAATGAGCTGCCCCAACCTGGACGGGACCAAGGGCTTTGCAGGTTGCAGTTACTGCAACAACCGCAGTTTCAGCCCCGTCTTTGACCAGGCGCAAGTCGCCATCCAGGAGCAGTTGGACAAGTTCGTACCGCGGCTGCGTGAAAAGTACCCCAACGCGGGAATCCTCGCCTACCTGCAGCCCTACACCAACACCCACGCACCGCTGGAGCAGCTGCGTGGCATTATGGATCCCATCGTCAAGCACAAGGAAATCGTGGGGCTTGCCATTGGCACTCGCCCGGACTGTCTGGAAAACGATAAGATCGCCTACCTTGCGGAACTGAACAGCAAGAAGCCCATCATCGTGGAAATCGGACTGCAAACCGCCAACGACCTGACCCTTGCCGCCATCAACCGCAGGCACACCCTGACGGAATGGACCGACGCAGTGAAGCGTTGCCAGGCGGCAGGGCTGACCGTCACCACCCACATTATCGTGGGACTACCCGGCGAGACCCTGAGGGATTTCAAGCACACTGCCGAGGTCATCCGGGACCTGCATCTTGCGGCTGTGAAAATCCACCCGCTGCACATCGTGACGGGGACGGTCATGGCACAGGACTATATCGCCGGGCAATTCAAGTTGCTGGAATTCGAGGAATACTGCTACGCCGTAGCAGAAATCATCAAGATTCTGGGAACAGGAACCGCCATCGAACGGTTCAGCGGGGAAAGCCCCAGCGAAATGCTCATCGCTCCCAGCTGGAGTGGGGAGCGGGACAAGATTATCGCGAAAGTGGAAGAATTTTTAAACGTTTAAAAGTCAGGCAGGTTCTGCCCTGGATTCTTCGTCGGCAAAGCCTCCTCAGAATGACGCTGTTTTTTTGAAGATTAGCGACGTATTGATGCCACCGAAGGCGAAGTTGTTGGACATGACGTATTCCACGTCCATTTCTCGGCCTGTACCGGTGATGTAGTCCAGCGGGGCGCATTCCGGATCCACTTCGTCCAGATTCAAGTTGGGGCTGAACCACCCGCGGTTCATCATCTGGATGGCAAGCCAGGCTTCGATAGCCCCGCAGGCCCCCAGCGAATGCCCGATGTAACTCTTGAGGCTAGACAGCGGCACCGCCCTTTCCTTCAAGGCGTTGTAGGTGGCCCAAGTCTCGGAAATATCGCCATAGCGGGTGGCGGTGCCGTGGCCGTTCACGTACCCGATGGCCTCCGGAGAAACCCCTGCGCAACGGACCGCCTTTTCCAAGGCTATCTGCATGGTCTCCGTCTTGGGCTGGGTAATGTGTTCCCCGTCGGTATTGGAACCGAAGCCCACAATCTCGGCATAAATCTTGGCACCACGGGCACGGGCGTGCTCATATTCTTCCAGTATCAAGGCGCCAGCCCCCTCGCCTATCACCAAGCCGTCGCGGTTCTTGTCGTAGGCGGCGGGGGCCAATTCCGGATGATCATTCAAGGTACTGGTGGCGTAAAGGGCGTCGAACACCGCGGCTTCCGTAGGGTTCAATTCCTCGGCACCGCCGGCAATCATCACGTCTTGCATGCCGAACTTGATAAACTCGTAAGCCTGTCCAATGGAAAGGCTGCCGCTAGTGCAGGCAGTGTTGGTGGTAATCACGCGGCCCGTAAGCCCGTAAAAAACGCTAATGTTCACGGCGCAAGTCTGGGGCATGGCCCTAATGTAACTGGTGGCATTGATTCCCGAGTTGTCGTAGTTCTTGATCATCTCGAAAAAATCTACCAGGGAAGCAATGTTCCCCATGGAAGACCCGAAGGCCACTCCCGTCTGGCCGGACTGCAGCAAAGCCGCATTATCACGGAGTCCCGACACCTGCAAGGCCTTGTCCACGGCGGTCAAGGCAAGGCGTGCCACACGGCCCGCCCCACGGGCTTTTTTGCGGGGAAATTCCGGCAATTCAAAAGGAACAGGGCAAGCCAAGCGGGTATTCATCTTGGTGTAGACATCCCAAGAATCCAGGCGGACAATGCGGTTCTTCGCAGATTTCAGGCTGGCAAAGACTTCCTCGTCGTCCATGCCCAGCGCCGAAACGCTAGCTCCGCCTGTTACCACCACTCGCCTTGTCACTTTTCTACCTATCCTCGATAATGGACTTGGCGTCTTCCACCTCTACGGTGCTAAGAGTCGCCGTCACCACAGTTTTCCCACCCATGGAGGCAATGCAGTCGAAAGTCACCGCCATGTCCATACGCATGCTCTGCTTCACCCGGATTTCCACCACGTCGCCGGGCTTAAAGGCGGAAAGTTCCGCCTTGCAGTTGGAGACGCTCATGATAAAGCCTTCCTTGGGGCTCTTGCCGCAATACCTTCCGTGAATTCCGGAAAGGGCGGAAATGCTCTGGGCCATGTATTCAAACGCCACGTAAGAAGGGACTCCGCCCAACTCTTCGCAATAGAACATGCTTTTTTCGGAAACATCCACCTGGGTCACAATGTAAATCTCTTCCAAATCATATTCCACGATACGGTCCAGCAGGAACATCTTGCCTGCGTGAGGAACCAGAGATTCCACATCTTCACGGGTCTTGAATTCCATTTTTTCCATAGTTCTATTTTCCTATGACCAAAGATACATTACAACCGCCAAAGGCGAAGGAATTGCTAATGCAGTAACGCAGGCCCGGTGCCGTTTCGCCGGGTTTTACCAGCTTTACCGCCGGGAGTTCCGGGTCAGCGACGCCGTCGTTCAGGTGGGCAGGCAGTTTTCCGCCATTAGCCAAAGCCATGCAGCAGAAGGCCGCTTCCAAAGCACCGGAGGCCCCCAGGGTGTGACCCGTAAGGGCCTTGGTGGAACTGACGGGAACGTTTTCGCCAAAAAGACGGTTCACCGCACGGGATTCCATGGAGTCGTTCAGGCGGGTTCCCGTACCGTGGAGGTTCACGTAACCGATAGCAGAAGCGTCAAGACCGGCGTCTTCCAAAGCCGCCGACATGGCCAAGAAGGCCCCTTCCCCGTCGGCACGAGGGGCGGTAATGTGGTCGGCGTCGGCACTTTCCCCAAAGCCCAGGACCCGCAAGCCTTGGCAGTCTGCTTCACAAAGTTCCGGACAGTTTTCACGGGTCACCAAAAAGTAGACCGCAGCATCGCCCAAGGTAAGGCCGGAGCGGTTCTTGCTGAAGGGATTAGTGGGCTTGTCGGACATGGCCTCCAGGGAGGCAAACCCAAGAATCACGGAAAGGGACGCAATGTCCACGCCACCCACGATGGCGGCGTCGCAGTTCCCAGCATAAATGTTATTGCGGGCAGACACAAAGGCGCTAGCGCTAGAGGCACAGGCAGTAGAATGGACCTGGCACATTCCCGTAATGCCGAAGCGTTCCGCAATGTAGCGGGCAGGGAATTCCGCACACTGGTATTCCAGCTTATAGCCCTCGGGGAACTTTCCCGTGTCCTTGAAGCACTTCAGTGCCGCCATGGAGGCCTCGGAACCGTTGTCGCAGGAACCCATGAAGATTCCCACACGGCTGGGGCCAAACTTTTCTACAGCACGGCGGACCAAACCGTCTATCGGGTCCAAGGCCGCACGGCTCAGGCGGTTCACCCGATTGTCAAATTCGTGGTTTTCCACCGGCGGGAGTGTGTTCGGATCGATGGTGGCCACAGGGCGCATGACTCCTGCCACATCGTGGATGGTGAATTCACCCCGCTGGGCGGCGGTGAGTTTGGAAAAAACGGAAGATTTTTCGCCGCCCAAAATGCAATGCAGTCCAAAACCGTTGATGTAAAGGGGGCGACTCATCATTCCTCTCCCAAAGTGATATGGTAACTGTAATGCCGCAGGCTGTTGACCAGCATAATTTCCTTGCCCTTGCGCTCAGCGGTGAGCACCAGGGTATTCCCGTCCTTCAAAGTGCGCACGTAGTCAGAAGCGTCGCCGTTAGTGCCGCCACGGACCTCCTCAAAGACGAATCCCACCTCTTCGAAATTGTCCTTCAACGCCTTGTAGGGGTAAAAACAGACCTGGAAATCCGCCAGCACGTATTCCGCCTTCATCTTTTCCACATCCATCACGGAACTTTCAAAATGCACGGAATCCTTGCCATAGGTGATTTCGGCAATGGTGGTGCCGAAACCGCTAAACAGCATAATGGAAAGGGTGGTATCGTTGGCACGGACCCAGGAATCCCCCTCGAAGGATTTCAGGGAACCATCCTTCTGGGTGAATTCCCCCCGCAGGTGCTGGGGCATGTCCAACTTTTCGGTCATGGCCGCCGTAGGCAAAAGGGAAACCGCACGGGAATCGCTGTAATACACGGGGGCAGTTCCTGGCGCCACCCGGGAATGGTGGCACCCCACCATCACAAGAACCAATGCAACAAAAAGCCCACGGACCACAGGCACGATTAGTCCTCTTGGGCCAATGCGGCTCGCACCTGCTCCACAAAGCAGGGCGGGCAAACCATCAGGGATTCCATGGTTTCCATATTGACAGCCATCTGCATGCTTTCGGCCTTGCAAAGGAGCGTACCAGAAGCCGCGTCAAAGAACTTGTACGAAAGTTTGAGGCAAACCTCGTATTCCTCCAGGGTCACCTCGGCGCGAATACGCTGCATAAAAACCATAGGGCGCAGGTAACGCACGTGCATGTCCACCACGGGCCAGGCATAACCGCTCTTTTCCATGGCATAGTAGTCGTACTTGATCTTGGTGAGCAAGGCACAGCGAGCCATTTCCATGTACTTCACGTAATTGCCGTGCCAGGCCACCTTCATGGAATCCACGTCGTAGAATTCCACCTGGAATTCCACCCTCGCCTTCAGTTTTTTCTGTGCCATGGCGGGCCCCCGCTATACCGCGTAAAGCTTTTGGCGAATCTGTTCAAGAGTCTTGCGCAGGTCACCTTCCAGCTGGCGGTCGCAGGTCAGGGGCTTGAAATGCTCAAAGACCTGTTCCAGAGTCTTGCGCACGCCATCCAGGCGCTTGGAATCCACCTCGCCCCGTTCCAGACGGAAATGGAGGGCCTGAGAGGCAGCCAAAAGCACGGCGGCAGCCACCTGTTCGGTCAGTTCAATCACCCGGATGCAGTCGCGGGAGGCGATAGTGCCCATGCTTACCTTGTCCTGGTTGTGGCATTCGGTAGAGCGACTAAAGACGCTCATGGGCATGGTGTTGTGGAGGGCTTCTGCCGTCCAGGCCGAAACGCCAATCTGCACTGCCTTGAAACCGTGGTTAATGGAGAATTCCCCGTTACTACCGGACAAGTTGGGCGGCAGGTTGCGGTTGAACTTGATATCCACGATGGTGGCTAGCTGGCGGTCCAGAAGGTCGGCCAGGTTCGCCACAATGTTCTTGAGGGTATCCATGGCAAGGCAGATATGGCCGCCATAGAAATGCCCGCCGTGGAATATATTCCTGGTTTCAGGGTCCACAATGGGGTTGTCGTTGGCGCTGTTCATCTCGATTTCAATCAGTTGCCGCAGCAGCGGGCTGGAATCGTAGAACACACCCACCACGTGGGGAGCACAACGCAGGGAATAAGGGTCCTGAATCTTTTCGGGAACCACATTCTTTTCCACTTCCAGGTTCATGGCGTCACGCATCTTCTTGGCGGCAGTCACCAGCCCCGGGTGGGGCTTCACGGCAAACAGGCGTTCATAGAAGTGGTAGGCGTTACCCTTCATGGCAATGGTGTTCATGGCGGTAATGCGGCAACTCAAATCCGCCAGGTATTCCGCACGGGAATAGGCCATGCAGGCCACGGCGTTCATCACCGCCGTCCCGTTCATAATGGCAATGGCTTCCTTGGGGCGGAAACGGTGGGGCGTAATGCCCAGTTCCTTCATCACGTCCAAAGAGGGCCTACGTTCACCTTTGTAAAGCACATCCCGTTCGCCAATGACGGCCCCTGCCAAGTAAGAAAGGGGCGTCAAGTCACCGCTGGCCCCCACGGAACCTTCCTGGGGAATCAAAGGCAGAATGTCGTTCTGCAAGAACGTCATGATAATCTTCAACAGGGCAAAACTTACGCCCGAAAATCCCTGGGCCAAGGTATTCAAACGCACCACCATAATGGCACGGGTGGTCTCTTCATCAAAATAGTCGCCCAGTCCGCAACCGTGGAAACGGGTCAGGTTCACCGGCAAGTCGTAATAATGGTCGGGAGGCACCACCTGGGTGCAGGAATCGCCGTAACCCGTGGTCACGCCGTAAATACCGCCATGTTCAGCCAGAGCCTCGTCCAAAAATTCGGCACCGGCGTCAATCTTCTTCTGAAATTCCGCAGTGTTTTCCAATTCTACGGCAACCTTGCGCTTGGCAATGGCCACCACTTCTTCTATTGTGAGTTTCTTACGACCGATAACGACGGTTTCCATGATTGTTGTCCTAAAAAAAATTATTGCCAAAAGTTATAAAAATTGTACCACTGGTAAGGGTGGCGCTTGCAGTGTTTCGTAAGGATTTCCACGTATTCCAAGACCAGGGCCTCAATGCGCTTGGGCCGTTCCTTGCGGGGGCAGTCAAAAGAGGTCTTGGCCCGCACAATGTGCATCTCGTAGGGGGAACGGATATCAAAGTCCCGCTTGCGGATGGCAAAACAAAAGTAAACCGGGGCATTCAAAATGCTGGCCAAGGTAAAGGCCCCTTCGGGGAAGTTGGCCCGCTCCCCAAGAAAATCCACACCCACGTTGCGGTCGGTGGAATTGGCAGAAGTCCTGTCGCCGGCTATGACCACCAAGTTCCCCTGTCCAATCTGCTCCTTCATCCACACGGCAGAATCCACCCCCATCTTGTTGGCGTCCAGCACCACGTTCATCAGGTCCGGATTCAACTCATAGAGCAGGGCGTTGAACTTCGAAGTTCCCGAAAAGTCCACCACCGGGAACACCTTGAACTGCCTGTGGGTATGGATTTTCCCGTAACCCGTCAGGGACCGGAGCATTTCCATGTTTCCCAAGTGGGAGCAAATCATAAAGGCGCCCTCTCCCCTGTCCAGCTGTTCCACCAGCGTGTCCAAGTCGTCGCCCTGGGTCTCGATGTCGTGCAGCGGAATCACGCCACGCCAACCCAGCAACTTCTCTATCATGGAAAGGGCGAAGGAATACACGTGCCTGTAGGTCGCAAGCAAAGGCATGCGCCGCCCCTGCACAGCGGCAAGGCGTTTCAGGTAAGCCTTGGAACGAGCCCGCACGGGGGCCGCCCCCAGCCAAAAGAAAAAGCAGACAACGGCCGTGCAGAGTTCCACCACACGCCGGGGCAGGTGGCAGGTAATCCACAGCATAAAACGGAAATGCCACAGGCTCCCGCCCACTTCCCTCAGTTCAAACCATTTTTGACTTTCCGCGGCCATGAACCAACAGCTACTTCTTTTTTCTCAAACGACGGGCTAGAATCACAGGCAAACGCAGCATCATTCCCAGGCAGAGCCGTGTATGGGTAAAAGATATGGCCACGTTGTCGTGGAACACCCTGAAGTTGGACACGCCGCCTTCGGGGTAAATGACTTTCACCGGGTAAAAACGCATCTTCATGCCCGCCCAAGAGAGCCGCACCAAAATTTCGATGTCAAAGCCCATGCGGAAACTGCGGAGTTTTTGCGCCACAGGCCAAGTGCTTGCCACGGGATAAATGCGGAAACCGCACATGGAATCGGGAATGTCCTTGGAAAGGGTCTCGATAGCCACCCAGAAGTTGGTAATCTTACGGCCCTGCTCACGGGCCTTGGGCACAGAGGAATCGTACTGGGGCATTCCCGCCACCAAGTCGTTCGGGTGCTTTTTTGCAGCCTTCAAGAAGAAGGGAATGGAGGCCATGTCGTGCTGTCCGTCGGCATCCACCTGCAAGGCGTGAGTGTAACCCTTCTCGAAAGCGACCTTAAGGCCACTTATAACCGCCTTCCCCTTGCCGCCGTTCTTGGCGTGGGTCACCAGAATGGTATCGGGGACTTCCCGGGCCACCTGCTCCAAAATGGCGTGACCCTCGGAGCTATTGCCGTCATCCACCAAGATAACCGCCAAGCCCAAAGCTGACAAACTTTCCGCCACCTTGCGGGTGGTGGATTCGTGACGATAGACAGGCACAATGGCACAGAATTTCAAGTCCGCAAGTTCTCTCATGCGTCCACCTTCATGACCAAAATGCCCGTAGAAAGGGTACGGCCCTCTTCGTTGGTATAGGTAAACAGGACCTTCGCCGATTCTTCCTTGTAAGACATTTCAAGCAAGGCGGGAACGTCGGGAAGCACCGGGTAGCTAAACTTGGTGCGTTGAATCCGCTGCACCGCCCTCGGGGTATTCAGCAAAGCGTGGGCCAGTTCCGCCACCATGTCCACCTGGGCCACCGCGGGCAACAACTTGAACGCCGGGAAATGGCCGTTATAAAAATCGCTATCGGCAGGGAAAACCAACTTCAGCGAAACCGTTCCCGGTTCACGGTGCATCTTGAGGATTTTGAAGTTCTGGCTTTCAGGCACGTTGAAAAGGGCCTGGATGTCACGCATCTTGATTTTGCCCTGGGTGTCCTGGGGCAGTTCTTCCAGGTAACGCCACTTTTTGGGAGAAACCGTATTCTCGATGAACTGTGCCAAATGCTTCTTGAAAAAGTTGTTGATTTCCAACTTGGGCTGTTCTTTAAACTGAGCGCGTCCGGCGGCATTCAGCACGATGGCTGCAGCCAAATACTGACGCTTGCCCGACATGGGGACCACACGCACGTCCTGCACCAGGCCGGTGGACTTTAGGCGGTTTTCCACCTCTGGCAGAGAAATGCGCTTTTCCTCGATTTTCACAATGGAATCGGCACGGCCCTTCAAAAGGAATCGTCCATCATCATAAATATCCACCAGGTCGCCGGTAGTAAAGCCTTCGGGTTCCAAAATGTAACTGGATTTCACGTTCAAGCAGTCGTTTTCCCCAATGCTCATCTTACAGACTTCGAAAGGCGTCCAGACGGGACCATTTTTAGACTGACGGTAAGCGATTCCGCCGGTTTCCGTGCTGCCGTAAATTTCCGTAGTCCAGTAACCCGTAATGCCTTCGCACTTGCGAGCCACTTCCTCGGGCAGTGGGCCGCCAGAAGAATAGATAACGGGCGTAGTCTTGAAGGCCACCGGCTTTTCCGCATCGGCGGCAAGGCGCTTGAGGTATGCAGGGCTAGAGGCAATGACGGCACTCTGGTCCTTGATGTTTTCCAGTTCCGCAGGGTAATCCAAGCGGTGGCGGCGGAACGGAAGCCCCGTAGCCGTGGGGAGCAGTACCGTAAAGAGTAACCCGTAAATGTGGTGGTGGTTCACCGTGCTGTAAACCTTGCGGCCCACCCACTGGTCGCCAAAGACCTTCACCAGTTCGTAGAGTTCGTTCTCGAACTGGCTGAACATCTTGGGAACCGCCTTGGGTTCGCCGGTAGTGCCCGAGGTGTACATCACCATGGCGGCGGTATTCTTGTCAAAGGGGTCAAAACGCCCATCCGATTCGGTGTCCTTGACAATGTCTTGAATCAGAGAGGCTCCTTCAAAAGGTTCGTCCGTCAAAAAGTTGGGATTCCCCTTCTGGATTTCCTTGATAAAGGCTTCCTGACGGTTGGCGGTCACCAACGCCTTGCGCTTGCTCTGGAGGAGCGCCAAGAGGGCCACCATAAAGAAGTAGGAATCTTCACAATGCACAATCCAGGGGGCATTTTCCCGGTCCTCCACAAAGCGCCGGACCTTGGAAACATCTTCCGTGAAGTCTGCCCAAGAGCGGGTCTGGTCGCCGTCAAAGCAGACCACCATCCCGTCGGGCCTTGAATCCCGTTTCAATTCGCACACGGGAATATAGGAATGCAACTTTTTCTGCATCATTTTACGAACCATGAATTCTACGGCAAAAAGAATGCCGATTAAAATATAGGAGATTAGGCCGTTGTAGAGCGACCAGATCTTGGTATCCCCCACCCAAACCGTAGCCAGCGCCACCAGGGCGTTGAACACGAAAAAGACACACCAGGCAAAGGTCACGTGGTCACAGTAGCGCTCCACAAAGGGGCGTTCCGGTGACTGGGCAAGGCCCTTGTCCCCAAAGCATGCCATGCGGAAGGCGAAACTGGGCTTTTTCCACAAAGAAAAACCAAAAAAGGCCAAAAGGGAAAGGCTTACCAGCACCGGGTAAAAAGTGAGGAACAGCAGGCTATCCGCAAAAAAGGACACGCCACCGCAGGCCAGCATAAGCACCATCAGGGCGTAATCCTTGACACTACTCGCGGCAGAGGCTCCCGATGCGCCATTTGCACCCGTACGTCTTTGGGTGGTGTTGAAAAAGAGGACAAAGGCAAGCCCCACCAAGAGCAGGCTCAGCCTACGGGGGGACATGTCCCAAAACGTCAGGCCACAAAAGACCAGGACTGGGTAAAGTACCGAAAGTGCGGCAAAGAGGACCTTTCCCGCCACGGATTTCATTACTTGGATTCCGATTCGTGAATCAAGTTATAGATAGCGTCCACCACGTCTTGCAGGGTACGCACAGCCTTGAAGACCTCGGGGTCGATATTGCGGGGCAACATGGACTTGAGCTTCACGATAAGGTCCACCGCATCAATGCTGTCCAGTTCCAGGTCTTCGTACAATCTGGCTTCGGGAACGAGCTTGGCGGCGTCCATGTCAAATTCCTCGACCAAGGCGTTCTTGATTCTATCAAAAATTTCTTGCTTTTCCATGATGTTACCTTATCAGCTGGGAGAATTGGCGGAAATATAGGCCGCCAGGGCGTTAACAGAGGCAAAATGCTTCTTGGTTTCTTCGTTCACCGTAGAGAAAGTGACCCCGAAATTTTCCTTGATGGCGATTCCCAGTTCCAGGGCGTCAATGCTGTCAAGTCCAAGGCTGCGTTCACCTTCCCCAAAGAGGGGGGCGTCGTCATAAATATTCTCGGGGGTGATATCTTCCAGCTCCAGAGCCTTGATAATCACTTCCTTGATTCTCTGATTCAAATCGGACATAAGTTCTCCATTTTTACGGCGGAAATATAGAAATTTTTCAACATATGAAAAACCCCTCCCCGATAAAAACTATATTTCACCCCAAAAATTGCGAGACTCACCATGTTCGACTTCTACACAGACGATACTATTTCCGCCACCGACGCCAAATTCGAAGCCCAGAAGATAGCGTTTGCCCCTCTTAGTTTCCACGCCGCCCGGGCCCTGCGGGACATGGGCATTCTGGACGAAATCAGCAAGGCCCGCAAGAAGGGCATCACCGTTTCGGAACTTTCCCAAAAGTTGGGTATTTCCCTTTACGGCGTGGGCGTGCTTATCGAGATGGGGCTTGGCATGGGAGCCCTGAAACTCCACAAGGACAGTGGCGAAGACGACCTGCGGCTCACCTTGGGCAAGGTAGGATTCTTTTTGCTGAACGACGACATGACCCGTGTGAACATGGACTTTTCCGAGGACATCTGCTACCTGGGAGCCGAGGACATGCAACAGGCCATCCGTGAGGGCAAGCCCGCAGGCCTCAAGCACCTGGGCAACTGGAGCACCGTCTACCAGGGACTTTCGCAACTCACGGAACAGCAAAAGAAGAGCTGGTTCGGCTTTGACCATTTCTATTCCGACCTGGCCTTCCCCGAGGCACTCCCCATCGTGTTCTCCAACCCCTGCAAGCACCTGTTCGACATCGGCGGCAACACCGCCAAGTGGGCCATCGCCTGCTGCAAGTACAACCCGGACGTGAAGGTTTCCATCATCGACCTGCCGGGCCAGACCGCCATGGCAGAGAAGAACGCAAAGGCTGCCGGTTTCGAGAACCGCATTGGCACCGTTCCCTGCAACGTGCTGGACGAAACCACGGAATTTCCCAAGGGTGCAGACGCCGTGTGGATGAGCCAGTTCCTGGACTGCTTCTCCCTGGAAGAAATCACCAAGATTCTGACAAAGATCCGCACCGCCGCCACCGCAGAAACGGACGTGTACGTGCTGGAGCCCCTGTGGGACAAGCAGCGCTTTGAGGCGGCCGCCTACTCCCTGCAGGCAACCTCCCTCTACTTTACCTGCATTGCCAACGGCAACTCCAAGATGTACCGCTTCGAGGAACTGAAGCACGCCGTGGAAGTCGCCGGATTCGAACTGAAGGAAGCCCACCACAACGTTGGGCCCAACAGTTACTCTTTGTTACGATTCAGAATCAAGGGATAACAATGCGTCATCCTGAGGGAGCCGCGCGACCGAAGGATCCAGGTCTGAAAAATTAAAATGCTATACGTTAAAAAGTTCCAGACGTTTATCCCCACGGAAGAAGCTCCCACCCCCAATGTGGCCTTTGTGCCCATGCTCACCAGGCGTAGGCTGAGCCTGCTTTCCAAGATGGTGGTGTTCGTCAGCGATGCCGTTTCCAAGGAATTACCCCCCTGCAAGGTGACCTTCGCCTCCCAATATGGCGAAATTTCCCAGCAGTTGAAGATTTCGGACAACCTGCTCCAAACGGGCAACGTGTCCCCCGCACACTTTAGTTTATCCGTATTCAACGCCTCCATTGCCAACGCCACCATCCTAGAGAAAAATACCGCCGGTTACTCCGCCGTGTTCTCCGGAAAAGAGGCCTTCCGCACGGGGCTTATGGACTGCGCCGCTGCACTGGAGGCGGGCTCGGAAAAGGAACGGATTTTCATTTTTGCCGACGAAAAGATTCCCGAAACCTACGCCCCCGTGGCAGGGGTCCCCTACCCCAACGCCTATTGCGCCCTAGCCCTGAGGCTTTCTACAGAAAAGACCGAGGGGGCCTTTGAATTGGACCTTTCGCCCGTGGCAGGCAAATTTGATACCGCCGCAGACGAGGCTTTGGAATTTATACGAACCCGTTTACCGGCCTAAATTTTATATTTGATTTTGTAAAACAGAGGATTTGAAAATGGCAAAGACCAACGCAAAGAAAAATTCTGCCAAAGCATCTTCCGCCAAAAAAGGCACCCAGACCAACATGTGGACCGGCCGTTTTGCCAGCGGTATGGCCCAGAGCATGGTGGACCTGAGTTTCAGCCTGCAATTCGATGCCGAACTTATCGAAGAAGATATCGAAGGCAGCATTGGCCACGGCAAGGGCCTGGTGGAATCTGGCGTGCTCAGCAAGGCCGAATACAAGAAGATTTGCGATGGTCTGGCCAGCATCCTGAAGGACTACAAGGCCGGCAAGAACCTTTGGAAGGAATCCGACGAAGACATCCACATGGCCGTGGAACGGGTGCTTACCGAACGCATTGGCGCTCTTGGCAAAAAGATTCACACGGGCCGTAGCCGTAACGACCAGGTTTGTACCGACTTCAAACTTTACATGCGACACCGCGCTGCCGAAATCCGCGCCCTGGAAGTTTCTTTGATGGAAACGGTGCTGGATTTGGCGAAGAAGTACTTCGGCAAGATGATGCCCGGCTATACCCACCTGCAGCAGGCCCAGCCCATCTATTTCAGCCATTACCTGATGAGCATGTTCTTTGCGGTGAGCCGTGACGTGAAGCGTCTCGACAACTTCCTGGAACTCCACAGCGAACTTCCGCTGGGTAGCGGTGCCATGGCAGGTTCCGCATTCCCCTACCACCGTGCCTTGGTGGCCAAGGAACTGGGCTTTAAGGGCGTGAGCCCCAACAGCATCGACGCGGTAAGCCATCGCGACATGATGCTGGAATTCGAGGCCGACCTCGCCATTATCGCGAATACGATGAGCCGTTACGCCGAAGACTTTGTGAACTGGAGCACCAGCGAATTCGGCTACCTCACCCTGCACGATGCCTTCTCTAGCGGTTCTTCCATGATGCCGCAGAAGAAGAACCCCGACTCCATGGAATTGATCCGCGGAAAGTCCGGCCGCATGCTGGGCAACTTCAGCGCCCTCTATACTTTGGTGAAGGGTGCTCCCCTCAGCTACAGCCGCGATTTACAAGAAGACAAGGAACCGGTTTTTGACAGCGTTCACAACGTGAAGGTGATCCTCCGCGTGATGAAGGAAGCCTTGGAAAGCGCCCGTTTCAACTTCGAAAAGATGCACGCCAAAATGCTGCCGGCGCTGTTGGCTACCGACCTGGCTGACTTGCTGGTAGAATCCGGCGTGCCTTTCCGGGATGCCCACCACGTGGTCGGTAGCCTGGTCGGCGAAGCCGCCCGCCAAGGCCTGGAATTTACGGATTTGAGCGACGAGGCCTGGGCCAGCGCCGGCGTCCCGAATGTGAAGCAGATGAAGAAGACCCTTACGTTTGAATACAGCGTAAGCCGCCGCAACATCGAAGGCGGTACCGGCCCCAAGTCCGTGAAGCAGCAGTTCGTGAAGGCCGCCGCCATCCTGAAGGGATTCAAAAAGTAACTACAGTTGTTCTACGCTGAAGCCCTTACGGCGTAGGATGTCAAGGATATTGTCGTGATTGCCGGCCAAGTGCGCCGCCCCCACCACAACGAATATATTTCGGTCTTCTGCTAGGAAGGCCGTTATTTTTTCTGCCATCTTGCGGTTGCGAGAATAGTAGATATGCTCGTTAATCTCTTTCTTGAGTAGGGAATCTGCAGGACTGAGCAACGCCGTATCCAAATTCATATTGACGCAAAAGAGGGAATCATCCCCCATTTTCCAAGCGCGAACCATGCCCCTGGTGCCAGAATCCAGAGAAGGCGTTTCCCGAAGGATGGTTTTTAAATAGAAAATCCCCAGGGAATCCGAGCCGCCTGCTCCTGTAAGGGCAGAAACCTGGTCCTCCACCGTTTCCAGCGAGACGATTTTCTTTCCCGTATTGTGGGCCTTCTCAAGAAAATGGACATCTATCCCCAATTTTGAATCATAACCCAAGCGCATAATCCCGACAGCAGTCACGGTCATCCCCGCCGCCAAGGGTTTGTAGCGGCTAAAGGAACCTAGCGGAAGGCGCCATGCTAAACAAAGGCTGTCTAGGGAGGCTGCGACATCACCGGGAAGGACGCTATCTAAAGTCCTTCCGTCATGAAAGAAACCGTACTGTTCCCCCATCTGGTCGAGTTGTTGCGAAATGGAATCGTCGGACAGGTCAATTTCCACCGCCAACTCCTCCGAACGCTCAAAGGCATTCTCAATGATTGAATCCAGCGGGTAGAACGAGGAATCCGCAAAATGGAGGCTTCCCAACAGGTATATGCAGGAATTGGAGTCACAAACCTTCCAGAACAGGTGCTTCCGTTCCGTATTATCCTGTAAAGAACACCCTGCCAAAAGTAGCAGGGCACAAACAACAATAGCGGAAATGCGTTTCACTTTTTTGGCTACCGCTTGTCCTGGGGGACAATCTTTTCCACCACACGGAACAGTTCGTTGTAGATTTCCAAAAAGTCTTCAATCCAGATGGGATCCCGTTCCCCAACAATGTGCATAGTCTCTTCCAAGGTATGCTGGGCGTTGTAAGGCCCCACCAAGGAACCTTCGGGCTGTGTTCCGGTCTTGTAGGCGGTCAATGCCGAAATGCGGGCCCTGAAACTGCGGCGCAGGCGGGTAATCAAGGAATTCCGTAAAACCATCAATTCGTCGTGGGCTTCCTGGAGTTTGCCCTCGCCCAGCCACTGTTCCACCAGTTTCAAACGGTGGTTGATGGATTCCCGTTCCATGGGGGGCACCAGCATTCCCTTGGCGACAAGGGTCTGCCTTATCTGCGCCACCGTCTTTTCCAAGATTTCTTTGGTCCAGAAACACATAGGGACTGTTTCACTGTCAAAGGATTTATGTTCCTTGACCTTGTGGGAATTTACCCAGCGGTCCAATTTCTCCAGCACCGTGGTGGCCTCGGGCAAACGGTCAATGGCCACGTAATCCTGGGCACGGGAAAGCATGTTTTCCGCATAGACCATGCGCCAGTGGGGCATTTTGCCCGACTTCCTCAAGTCACCAAGACTTTGCCGAACCTGGTCAATGCGGTTTTGCATAAGGGTTATTTCTTCTCCGCGGCGTCCATGGTCTGCAAAGGCGTAATGCCTATTTCCACGCGACGGTTAAGGCTGCGGTGTTCTTCGCTATCGTTAGGATACTTGGGGCGGTGTTCGCCAAAGCCCGCGGCAAAAAGCTTGTCGGGTGGGAAGCCTTGGGCAATCAAGGCCTTCACCACACTAACGGAACGTTCCGTAGAAAGGTTCCAGTTGGAGAAGTTCTGAGAATTGCGCACCGGCAAGTCATCGGTAAAACCGCTCACCATGATTACGTCACCAGGTGCCATGGCATCCAAAAGTCCCTTACTGATTCCCTGGATCACCCGTTCCCCTTCAGGAGTCAAGTTGGCTCCGTTAATGGGGAAAAGGAAACTGGCCTGAATCTGAATCTTACCGTCTTCCAAAGCGATAAGCCCCTGCTCAATGGAGGACTTGAGGCTCTGGGACAAAAGGGCGTTGCGTTCCGCCGCAATCTTGCGCATTTCTTCTTGGCAAGAGAGGACTTCTTCTTCGGTACGGGTCAGATCCTCTGCCTTTTGCTCCTTCAAGGTCGCCATGGCCACGAAGGCAAGGATAAACAGGGAAACCAGGGCCACGCCCAAGTCCGTATAGGCCATCCAAGGGTTGTGATTGTCTTCGCGACGCAAACCCATTTACTTGCCCTCCCCCTTAGGCGCAGAGCCGGCATAACCCACACGCTGGATTTGTTCCATAACTTCCAAAAGGATTTCCTGGGTCTTGACGGCGTTTTCCATAAGCACTTCGCTGGCACGTTCGTGGAACGCTTCCAAGGACTGGTTGAGGTGCTCCACAAAATTGTCCTCTTCTTCCCGCTCTTCCGTATCGCCAGAAAGCTTTTCCAGAATGGTTTCCAGACCCGCACGGAGCATTTCCAAGTTGGCGCTGAGTTCGCTCTGGTTCACCCGCATCAGTTCCGCGGTCTGCACAATGTTTCCGCCCAAGGCGTCGGTAGCTTCCTTTTCCTTGACCACACGGTTGTCGATGCTTTCGGTAAGGGCCTTCTGGGCCTGCAACAGCACCGTGGTGGTGTCGGAAAGTTTCTGGAAGGCGGCCAGAATGTCGGAAGTGAATGCCGAAAGCTTTTCAGATACGTTCTGGCTGAGTTCCGCAGAACCCGCCTGGGCCTTTTCCGCCACGGAAAGGGCCACCGTCTTCAAGGCTTCCAAACCTTCGGCCTGGGACTTGACGCCTGCAACCGCTTCCGCTTCCAGCTTGTCCATGAAGGCCTTCCACTGGGCGTCGGACTTTTGCACCTGTTCTGCCACGGTGCTTGCAATTTGCTTTGCGGAGGCGTTCATGGAACTCTCCGTAGCCGTGGCCACAGCACCCATGGACGAAGAAACCGAGTTGCCCAAGGATTCCACCGTCTTGGAAAGGTCTGCACCCACTTTTTCCACCACAGAGTTCAAGCCCTGTTGCACAGAGGCAGAAACCGCAGCCAAGTTCTTTTCTACCGACAGGAACAACCTTTCCAGTTCCGTCTTTTCCACATCGGCGGCATCGGTATCGCTACCCTGCAATTCCAAGGTGGCTCCGTCCAGACGGGCCATAAAACGGTCACGGCTGGCGATAAGCAAACTACGGCTGGCGTTCAAAATCAAGGCGGCGAACAAGCCGCAAAGGCTGGTACCAAAAATTCCCTTCATGTTCTGGAACAGCACCTGGATGGTGTCCAGAGTTCCCTGGGTCGTGGAATTGTCGATGGCGCCACCGGCGGTAGCCACGGAATACATAAGGCCGAAGAATGTACCCATAAGGCCCAGCAGAATCACAGAGCTGCTGGAACTACGGGGAAGCGTAATTCCCGCACTATTAGAAAGCACCTCGTAGGCAATGGGAGAATCTATGCGGATACCCTTTTCTACCAAGTGGCGGGCCAATTCCAAACGCCTTGCCACTACGCCATCACCTTGAACTTGGCGCCCATTCTCGCAGGCATCCAGTTGTTCAGTTTCCGCCAGGATCTTTTTCGCGCTGGACATGTCCAGGAACTGTTCCACCAGGAACACCGCGAAAATGGCCACCATAATGATCCAGCCAAATAGCGGGGCCCCGAAGTACAGGGCGCCACAGGCCAGGGCGGCAATACCTACCAGCGTAAGCAAGAGAATGGAATTGAATGCGTTCTTCATTGTACACCTTTTGTTTCAAATAAATTCAACTGACCGCGGTTGAACCCGCGCAAAAACAGGGACCACTTGTCGCGGTACCAATCAATAACCTGCAGGGTGAGCCCCCGTGCATAATCGCAGAAATCGTCGGTAAAGGCCAAAAAGGAATTCTCGTAGGCGTAATGGGGATTCCAAATCCGGCCCACGTTGCGGGCACAACCCGCCGCCGTGCGGTAGTACTTGGGAGCCGACTTCACGTTAAAGGCAGAGGCAAAGCGTTTTTTGGCCATCTGGTTCAACGACATTCTGAGGGAGGTCACCAAGTTGTTTTCCTTTTCCCGCAAAGAGGATTCCAGGCAGGGCAGCAACTTGCTCACTGCGTCCACCGCGCTCTCGGAATGCCAGTACTTGCAGAGTTTTTCCTGCAACTGCATCACGCGGCCGTGCATGCGCACAAACAGCGGTTCGGCATCACTGACCAACAGGTGGATGGTAGCCGAATAGAAGGCGTTAATGTCCTGCTTGTTGTTCTTTACCGCCAGAGTCCAGCCCTTCTCCTCATCGTGGTGGAGGAAGTCACCCCCTTCCAAAAGCAAGCGCAACACCTCGTCGGTAGAGAACCGCTGCATCCACTTGGCGCGGAATTCGTCGTAAAGCTTGTTGGCATCCGCCACAATCTGGGGGAACGAGGCTTCGCAAAGTTTCCAGGCCGTCTCGCTAAAGCTGATGAGTTCCGAGTGGGAGACAGCCTCTTCCCGATTGTTCAAAAGGGCATCCAAATGCTCGAACAGCACAATGGACCAGGTCACCATCATGGACTGGGAAAGAGTCGCCACCATGGCAGGACGGTCCGCATGCACCGACAAGTGCATACTGGTCCCTGTCATCTTGCGGACGGAGCGGCGAAAAGACTCTTCCAATGGCTACCCCCTAAAATCCCGTTTCAATCCGTTGCCACACACTGCGGCTCACCCGCTTGCGGCTGCCCGCCAGCTCCTCGGACTCCCGGCGCACGTCGGATTCCAGGTTCCCCTTGACCAAGGCAAGGTCCCCCTGAAAGTCCCCACCGGCTTCCAAGAACAGGCCATAGACGTTGTTAAAAATCTTGCTGTCCAAAGAATGGACCTTGCTGCCCCTTACCGAAAGGGCAAAACGGTTGCGGCTGAACTCGCAGCGGGAAAGCACCAGCTCCGGCACATCGTCCACCCAGAGTCCATAGTAGTTGTTCACGAACTTCACGTTCTCGAAAACGCCACGAGTGCGGAACACCGAATTGCGGAAGGCATTCTCCACCACCAGGTTCTTGACCTCGAAGGGATTGGCACCCGAAACAAAGTGGAGCCCGTTCCAACTCTCGCTGGAGTCGGCACTACGGAACACCACGGGCTTGGACTCGGAACCGAGGATTTCCACAGGACCGCGGAGCATAATCTTCGCGTATTCCCCCATAAGGACCGTGACCCCGGGTTCCACGGCAAAAGTGTCCGTGGAAGACAGCACCACCCCCTGTTCCAGGATGTAGGGGCTGTCCTTTTCGTGCAACGAGAGCTTACCATTCTCCACCTGGGGGAATGGCATCTCTCCCGCAAAGGGGACCGTCGACAACAGGAGCAGGACCGGAAGGATTTTACTCGGCTTTCTCAATTTCCCCCCGTAGCTTGATTTTCTGGATGATGTGCATGTCAGGAAGGACCTGAGACGCCACCATATCGTTTATGTCCAAGTGGCCCGAGATTTCCAGGGCGCCAGAAGCAACCACCCCGTGGGTGATATCAAACAAAATGTGGCCCGAACCCACGATAAAGCCCTTGCTCTCCATACGCACGCTGGCGGTGGTATCCGGAATCTCCTTGTACTTGAGGTTCATGCCGATTTTTGCCATCTGCACGCCATCGTGGACAAACACGTCTTCCAGCTTGAAGGACTTGTACACCGAGGTCATGGAACCGTTGCCGGGGATTTCCACGGTGCGTTCCCACACATCGCCCAAATTCACAGGACTTCCGGGCAACACCGGCTGGATTTTCATGAAAACCTTCATCAGGTTCAGTTCCTCGGTACCGGGCTGCAGGGCCATGTCCTCTACCGAGGGGTCGCTCATGGAGCCGTCACCCGTCATCTTGAACTGGAAATGCTGGGAGGCCAGGTACTTTTCGATGTAACGGAACTCTTCTACCGTCCGCTTGTCGCTCTTGTAGTCCACGGTGTCGATTTTCATCTCGAACCTTGCCGAACCGTTGTCGAAGGCTACCGTCTGGGTCAAGGTGGACTGGGCGTTAAGATGGGTCTCCATGGACTCCGGAGCCTCGTGGGTGGAATCCTCGGGGGCAAACACGTTCAAACTCGCTTCCAGGGTCAATTTCTGGACCGGAGCATTCTGGGTATTGAACGCCAAAGAGACGCTATTGCTGTCGCAAGAACAAAGAAACAGGAGCGGGGCCGCTAACAGGGCAGACTTTACGAAATTCATACCCAGAATATAGTTATTGGGCAGAATTTATGTGCCTTTGTTGCCGGAATCGCCCTTTTCCAGCCGCATTTGCTGGAAAAACGCCTTCAAGAGCCCTAGGCACTCATCGGCCAAAACCCCGCCAACCACCTCTACGGCCCGTTGCAGGGCATTCCCCGAAATCACGTCCACCGTGGTGCCGCAGCCCCCAAAACGGGTATCGGGGGAACCATACACCACCCGGGCGATTCTGCTGTTGAGGATGGCCCCCGCACACATAGGGCAGGGCTCCAGAGTTACATACAAAGTAGCACCATCCAAGCGCCAGTTATCCAGGTGGTTTGACGCCGTCCCAATGGCCAAAATTTCGGCATGGGCGGTGGCGTCCTTCAGCATTTCCACCTGGTTATGGCCCTTCCCTATGACCACGCCGTCCTTCACGATAACGCATCCAATAGGAATTTCCTTCTCATCGAAGGCTTTTTCTGCCTCCCGGAGGGCCTGGCGCATGAACTTTTCGTCGTCAGCGGTGAAACTCACAGTCCTCTCCCATAGGCGCAGTAGGAGTCCTCTTGCATGTAGTCGCCGTCGTGGTAGTAGGCGGCCCTGGCACGGCAGCCGCCGCAGCGGTCGTTGAACTTGCACTTGCCGCAGGCACCGGCATAGGCCTTGGTACGGAGCTGCTTGAACACTTCGGCGTTGGCCCAAATCTCGTCGAAAGGCGTATCGTGCACATCGCCAGCTTCTTCCATCATGTAGGCGCAGGGCCGCACCTTACCTATGGGACTCACGATGCAGTAATCCAAACCGGCAAGGCACCCACGGCTATAACGGGTCTTGATTCCCAGCTGGTCGGCAATACGCAAGAACTGCGGGGCGCAAGTGGGCTTCACAGGGATTCCCAAAGTGCGGCTCTTTTCCATAATCTTGCGGAGCAGGCCCTCGTATTCCGCCACACGCAAGGCATGGTCCTCAATTTCCTTGCCGCGGCCCACAGGGATGAGGAAGAATATCTGGTGGTTCACCGCACCGATTTCCTTGACCCAGTCCATAATGTCCAAAATCTCGCCCTGGTTCCAGTCCATGATGGTGGTGTGAATCTGGAACGGAAGGCCCGCCGCTTTGCAGTTCTCGATGCCCATCATGGTCATCTCGAAGGCGTTAGGGAGCCCGCGGAACTCGTTGTGGCGGTCTTGGTCAATGCTGTCGATGCTAATTCCCATGGCCATGGCCCCCGCCGCCTTCAGTTTGAAAGCCAAATCGTGGGTAATGAGGGTACCATTGGTACCAAAAACAGGGCGCAGACCCTTGCTAGAGGCATGGGCCACCAATTCCACGATGTCGGGGCGGGTCATGGGCTCGCCACCGCTAAAAATCATGATTTTAAACCCCGCCTTGGCGATTTCATCAATCAATTTCAGCGCTTCGGCAGTCGTAAGCTCGGCAGATTTGTTCTCACCCGCATCCTGGTAGCAGTGCTTGCAGGTCAAATTACACTTGTTTGTGGTCATCCAGGAGACAATCATTCAAAACCTCAAAAAACTTGTGATAAAATAGTAATTCTTGTGTAAGAAATGGGGGTAGTTATTTTTCTATATTCGTTAGATAATAAGTTCGGTGATTTTTTCACACAAAAAAGGGGAACCTATGCTTTCCAAAAAACTACCTCTCCTTCTGTCACTCGCCGTGGCATTCACCTTCTGCGCTTGCGACAGTTCCACCTCCGCCTCCACCAACCAAGAGGAAATTGACAGCTCTACCAGCGGCGAGAAGGTTCCCGGTTCCAGTGACAGCACCACCCCCGACGAAGGCGGCACGGAAAGTTCCAGTGCCAGCAACGGCAACACAAACTCCGGCAACACGGACTCCGGCGACACGGACTCTAGCGACACCAACTCCGGTGACACAAACGTAAACTCTTCCGACAGCAAAAAAACGGACTACACCTTGGACGGCCAGCTGAATGAAAGACAGGCCAAGGTTCTTGAAAAGCTCAAAGATTTCGTTTCAACCAACGAAGAGTCCAAAGAATTGACTGAATCCTGCACAGACGGAGAAAAGGCCACCGAAGTCCTTTTGGGTCAGACCATCGAATTCACCTGCGTGTACGAATCCTGGGTACCCACTTCGGGAATGAAGGAGTTCTTTGAGAGCCTGGATCCTTCCGTCCAAGGAATGATTCTTGAAAATACGGGAATGACCGAGGAAGAACTAAACGATTTCATTGATTTTATAGCAAACCTGGACCCCACCAAAAATGACATCGGTGTCACCTGCGAAGGGGAACTCAACGACAACTCGTGGCATGTTTCTTTACAAGGACTCATAGACGGAGTACTACCCGTACTAGCGGAGGGCACCACCACCTTTGACGGGACAACCATGACCACCAGCCAATCCTTGTCCATGGACTTGTATTCGGAAGCCTTATGCAATAAGTTCATCCAAGACAATGCTGACGATGAAGAAGATGATGATGACCCTGATTACATCTATGGAGTAGTCACCTATAAGGTCGCTTCTTGCCGCGGACAGTATTATGTTGAATACGAAACGAAGGTCAAGGAAGATGTTTCTGACAACGACCGTGCCGACGTATACAAAGACATGGTCCAAAGTTGCAAGGACTACCGCGACGGAAAAATCACTTTTGAAGAACTGATGGAAAACTAAGATACATGAATAAGAGAAGAATCGTCATTACCGGCATTGGAGCCGTTACCCCCGTGGGGAAAACCGCTCCCGAAATGTGGAACGCCATCCGCGAGGGCAAAAGCGGCATCGGACCCATCACCCTGTTCGATGCCAGCAACTGTCCTGTAAAGATTGCCGCCGAAGTCAAGGATTTCAAACCCGAAGAACACGGGATTGACCCCAAGGAAGCCCGCCGCATGGCCCGTTTCACCCAGTTCCTGGTGGCCGCCGCCAACGAAGCAGTTGCAGATGCAGGCCTTAGCCGCGAACAGCTGGCCGAAGACACCACGGGAATCGTGGCCGGCAACGGCCTTTCGGGCATGGACATTCTAGACGAAACCTACAACAAGTACATCGAAGGCGGCAAGCGCAGGGTTTCCCCGCTGGCCATGCCGGAACTGATTCCCAACGAGGCCTGCGCCAACGTCTCTATCGCCCTTGGCATTACGGGAATGGCCCATACGGTCTGCACCGCCTGTGCCTCCGGCACCGACGCCATCGGGGTCGCCCTGGACTCCATCCGGTCCGGCCGCTTGGACGTGTGCCTGGCGGGCGGTTCCGAAAGCGGCATTACGGAATATTCCATCAAGAGTTTTGCGGGCATGCACGCCCTTACCGACAAGTTCAACGACGACCCCGAGCATGCGTCCCGCCCATTCGACAAAGACCGTAGCGGCTTTGTCATGGGCGAAGGCGGTGCAGTGCTGGTTCTGGAAGAACTGGAACACGCCAAGGCCCGCGGCGCCAAGATTTATGCTGAACTGGCCGGTTACGGTGCCTCTGCCGACGCCTACCACATTACCAGCCCCCGCCCGGGCGGAGAGACCTGCGCCAAGGCCTTGACTCGCGCCCTGAAGGATGCCGGCATTGAGCCCACTGATGTGGACTACTACAATGCCCACGGCACTTCCACCCACCTGAACGACCTTACCGAAACCGAAATGCTGAAAATCGCCCTGGGCGAACACGCTTACAAGATCAAGGTGTCCAGCACCAAGAGCGTTACCGGCCACTGCGTAGGCGCCGCGGGCGTCATCGAGGCCATGGTCTCGACCCTTGCCATCCGCGACTCCTTCTACCCCGCCACCAAGAACCTGGACAACCCTGACGAGGGTTGCGATTTGGACTATGTTCCTAACAAGGGCGTAGAGGGCAACATCAATGTGGCCGTTTCCGCATCCCTGGGCTTCGGTGGCCACAACGGCGTGGTCGTCATCAAAAAGTTTAACGGTTAATTCTCTCGCCATTTCAGGTTAGAAAATGCCGCGCCCCATTCCGGGGCTAGTCAAAAAATTATTTAGGAGTAAAAAAATGGTTATTCAACCCATGATCCGTAGCAACATGTGCATCAACGCCCACCCCGCCGGCTGTGCCGCAGATGTGGTCCGTCAAATCAAGTATGTGCAAAAGAAAAAAGCCGAAAGGGGAACCCTCAAGGGTGAACCCAAAACCGTTCTCGTAGTGGGATGCTCCACCGGTTACGGGCTTGCCAGCCGTATCTCTGCAGCCTTTGAATACGGTGCCGACACCATCGGTATTTCCTTCGAAAAAGAAGGGAGCGAACAAAAATCCGGTACCCCCGGCTGGTACAACAACATGGCCTTTGACCGCGAGGCAAAGGCTGCCGGCCTCCAGTCCGTCACCTTCAATGGAGACGCCTTCTCCCACGACATGCGGGGGAAGGTCATCGACACCGTGAAGCAGATGGGCAAGAAGATTGACCTTATCGTTTACAGCGTGGCCTCCGCCGTCCGCGTGGACCCCGACACGGGCGTAATGTACCGCAGCGTGCTCAAGCCCATTGGCGAGACCTTTACCGGCGAAACCATCGACTGCATGACCGGCAAAATCAGCACCATCAGCGCCGAGCCCGCCACCGCCGAAGAGGCAGCAAACTCCGTCAAGGTGATGGGCGGCGAAGACTGGGCTCTCTGGATTCGTCAGCTGGCCGCAGCAGACGTTCTTGCCGAGGGTATCAAGACGGTGGCCTACTCCTACATTGGACCCAGCCTCTCCCACCCCATTTATCGTGACGGCACCATCGGCGGTGCCAAGAAGCATCTGGAAAAGACTGCCAAGGAACTCCACGCCGAACTGCAGGCCAGTCTCAAGGGCGAAGCCTACGTTTCCGTGAACAAGGGTCTGGTGACCCGCTCCAGCGCCGTCATCCCCATCATCCCCCTTTACCTGTCCGTGCTGTTCAAGGTCATGAAGGAACAGGGCACCCACGAGGGCTGCATCGAGCAGATGGAACGCCTGTTTGCCGAACGCCTGTACACCGGCAGTACCGTCCCCACCGACGAAAACCACCTTATCCGCATAGATGATCTCGAAATGGACCCCAAGGTCCAGGAAGAGGTCAAAAAGCGCATGGCCACCATCACCCAAGAAAACTTCGCCCAGGTGGGCGACCTGGAAGGCTACCGCCACGACTTCCTGGCCACCAACGGATTCGACGTGGAAGGGGTGGACTACAACGCCGATGTGGCCTCCATGGCAACAATCTAGCGTAAAATTTGTAGTTTTAGGGTAAGGAGGCGCCTATGTCCGACTGGCTTTTTAAATCCTGGCTCAAGATTTCCGCACTGACGGCGGTCTTGTTCTTCTTCTATCACCTGTTCATCTCCCAAAAGTTGGAAGAGGAAATCTACTCTTCCCAGGACGACGACAAAAAGTAAAGGATTCCTTATGGAACACAACAAGGACATCGCCGACATCCAGGCCGCCGAAGCCACCTTCCAAAAGAAGAAGAAGTTTATCCTGTGCTACCACAGCTTTAGCGTCATGAACTTCAAGAGGACCCGCAACCACATCCGCAAGATTGCGGAAGCGGCGGGCTCCCCCATCAGTATCGCCGTGATTCCCTCCTTCGGGGCGGCACCGGAGTCCGAAGCGGAAGAATTCCGCGAAGAACTGGAAAAGTTCGTGGAAGACGGCTACGAGATTATGCTCCACGGAGCCCGCCACCGGGCAGACCTTACCCTGAAGCGTAGCCTCCAGGGCAAGCTGGCCCTGATGATTTCCAACAACGAGGCGGAATTCGCTGGCATCGACGAACGCTTTACCCAGGCGCTCCTCAAGCGGAGCCTGGCCCTGTGGAAGGCACACGGTACCGGCAAAGCCTCCGGATTCATACCCCCCATCTGGTTTGGCAACAAATTCCTGAAGGAACAGGCCCTGGAAATCTTCGACTACTACGAGGACTACCACGGCATTTACAAAAAGGTGGATGGAAAAATCAAGAAGTTCCGCTCTGGCACCTTGAGTTTTTCCATTGTGCCCACCCCGCTTTTGGGAATCGCACAGACCCACGCCTGCCTCAAGATGCTTTTGCCGGGTGGTGCCCACCGTCTGGTGTTCCACGACAAGGACTTCAGGACCATCGGTGAAAAACGCATTCTGAACATGGTGCGCTACATTTCCACCCTGCGCGAAAAAATCATGTACCGGGATCTATAAGGCCCTCAACCACGGATTCAAGACATGATATTGAACAAGTTTCTATCCCGTACGGAATACAGTTCTTACGAGGACCTATACAACAACTTCAAGATAACCATTCCCGACGATTTCAACTTCGCCTACGACGTGGTAGACGAATACGCCAAGACGGAACCCAAGCGTGAAGCCCTGGTGTGGTGCGACGACGAAGACGAAAGCCACATCTTTACCTTCAAGGACCTTTCCCTGGCCTCCCAGCGCACCGCCAATTTCTTGGTGGAACAGGGAATCAAGAAGGGCGACCGGGTGATGCTGATCCTGCGCCGCCGTTACGAATTCTGGTTCTTCTTGCTGGCACTGCACCGCATTGGCGCCATTGCCATCCCGGCCACCAACATGCTGGCCGCCGAGGATTTGGAATACCGCTTTAACGCCGCCGAAGTCAAGATGGTGGTAAGCTATGACGAGCCCGCCCTGCAAAAAGAGGTGGACAAGGCCAAAGCCAAGTGCGCCTCCGTCGAAAAGCTGGTGACCGTGGGGCAAACCGCCCGCCAGAACTGGGTCAGCTTCTACGACGACTATGAAATCTTCCCGGCCCATTTCCCGCGGCCCACAGGGGAAGATGCCGTCAAGAACGACGACATCATGATCGTGTACTTTACCAGCGGCACCAGTTCCAACCCCAAGATGGTGGCCCACACCTTTACCTACCCCCTGGGCCACATCGTGACCGCCAAGTACTGGCAGCACGTGGTGGACGGAGGCCGTCACCTGACCGTGGCCGAAACCGGCTGGGCCAAGGCACTGTGGGGAAAGATTTACGGCCAGTGGATTGCGGGTTCCGCCGTGTTCACCTACGACATGAAGGTTTTCATTCCGGGAAAACTCCTGGAAAAGATGGCCGAATACAAGGTCACTACTTTCTGCGCACCCCCTACCGTGTACCGCTATATTCTGCAACATGGCATCAGCAAATACGACCTTTCCAACCTCAAGTACTGCACCACCGCAGGCGAGGCCCTGAATATCGACATCTACAACAGGTTCTACGAACAGACGGGCATCCGCATGCAAGAGGGTTACGGCCAGACCGAACTCACCCTTACTACGGGTAACTTCGGATTCAGCGAACCGCGCCCCGGCTCTATGGGCAAGCCCTCGCCGGGCTACCGTATGGAAATCGTGAATGCCGAAGGCAAGCCCTGCGGCGTAGACGAAGTGGGCGAACTGATTATCCAGATTGACCAGGGCAAGCCCTTTGGCATGTTCGGCGGTTATTACCGCGACCCGGAACGCACCGAGAAGGTGTTCGAGGGTGGAGTCTACCACACCGGCGATACCGCTACCCGGGACAAGGACGGTTACTACTGGTTTGTGGGCCGTACCGACGACCTGATTAAGAGCTCTGGCTACCGCATTAGCCCCTTCGAAGTGGAAGAAGTCATCCACAAGCACCCCGCCGTGCTGGAAGTAGCAGTGACTGGCGTAGAGGATAAGGACCGCGGTCAGGCCGTGAAGGCTACCATCGTACTCCAGAAGGGCTACGATGCGTCCAAAGAACTGGCCAAGGAAATCCAGTTGTTCACCAAGAAGATTGCGGCCAGCTACAAGAGCCCCCGCATTATCGACTTTGTGACGGAACTGCCCAAGACCATCAGCGGAAAAATCCGCCGTGCCACCATCCGCGACAAGGACAAGGAGCAGGCGGAAAACGCCGAGGCCCAGGCCGCCGAGCAGTCTGCAGAAAACGCCGCCAACGAGAAGGCAGAGGTTCCGGCAGACAACGGTGCCGAATCCTAAAGCGACTTGAAAACTTTCCTGGCGGCATCGACAGTCCTGTCGATGTCGCTTTCCGTATGGGCGGCACTCACGAAGATGGCCTCAAATTGACTGGGGGCCAAATAAATTCCTTCGTCTAGCATTCCCAGGAAATACCTGCGGAACAAATCCAAATCAGACTTTTGCACGTCGGCAAAGCACTGCACCGGGCCTTCCGTAAAGAAGATACATCCCATGGAACCCACCTGGTTGGTGGCCAGCGGGATTCCCGCCGCCGTTGCCGCGTCTTTCAGACCTTCTAGCAACCGCTTCGTCATGGCTTCTGCATGCACATAATATTCCGGATGGGCATTGAGTTCCCGCATGGTGGCAAGTCCTGCCGCCATGGCCACCGGATTCCCCGAAAGGGTTCCCGCCTGGTAGATTCCGCCAAGAGGCGCAATCTGCTGCATCACGTCCAGGCGGCCGCCATAGGCGCCCACCGGCATGCCGCCGCCGATAATCTTCCCGAAGGTGGTCAAGTCCGGCTTGATGCCGTACAACCCCTGGGCGCAGTGAATGCCCACACGGAACCCCGTCATCACTTCGTCCACAATCAAAAGGGCGCCATGCTTCTGGGTTTCTGCGGAAAGGGTCTGCAAAAATTCCGGCTTGGCAGGCACCACCCCCATGTTCCCGGCCACAGGCTCCACAATCACGCCGGCGATCTCGTCGCCCACCTTGTCGAAAAGCTCCTTCACTCCTGCCACATCGTTGTACTGTAGCGTCAGGGTATACTTGGCCAGGTCGGCGGGCACCCCCTTGCTGCTGGGCTTGCCCGTGGTCAGCATGCCGGAGCCCGCCTTGATGAGCAGGCTGTCGCTGTGGCCGTGGTAACAACCCTCGAATTTCACAATCTTGTCACGGCCGGTAAACCCGCGAGCCGCCCGGATGGCACTCATGGTGGCCTCTGTGCCGCTATTCACCATGCGGATCATCTCCACGCTGGGCACCAGGCTCATCACCAACTTTGCCAGTTCCGATTCCAGGCCACAGGGGGCACCAAAACTAAGGCCGTTCTTGGCGGTCTCCGCCACCGCACCGATAACCGCATCGTGGGCGTGGCCCAGGAGCATGGGGCCCCAACTCCCCACATAATCGATATATTCGTTGCCATCCACGTCAAAGATATGGCTGCCCTTGGCACGGGCAATAAAGGGGGGCGTGGCCCCCACATTTCCAAAGGCCCGGACGGGGCTGTTCACGCCACCGGGCATCAAGTTCTTGGCTTCTGCAAAAAGTTTTTCGCTAAGTGAGTGGTTCATGTCCATAAAATAGAAAATCCAGCCCGAAGGCTGGATTTTTTTAAATGTATCCGTTTTTTAAACGATTACTTAGCCTCATTCTTGGCTTCTTCGTATAACTTAATCGTTTCTTCGCAACCCTTCTTGGCAAATTCTTCAATGAAGGCGAGGTCTTCACCTTCCATAAGAGCTCTTACCGTGGTGGTATCCGCGGTTTCAATCTTGAGAGAGTCGCCCTCGATAGTGTAGACGTCCTGGGTCTTCTTGCCTTCGATGTTCCAATCGGTGATAACGGACTGGCCTTCCGTCTTCACTTCGCAGCTATAGGTTCCAGCCTTGGCAGAAGAGGAATCGTCATCGCCACAGGCGGTGAAGAGGGCAGCAGCGCCGACAGCGGCAACAAACATGAGTTTTTTCATTTTTTTCTCCATATGGATAAGGTTTATGTTGTAAAGAATTATAGTAAAAAAGAAGAGATATTACAACAAATTTCTCTCCAAAGCCTCTTTTGCGTGGTAAGAGATGATAATATCGGCCCCAGCACGCTTAAAAGCCAGCATATTTTCGCGAATAACGGCATCTCCGTCTATCAGCCCCAAATTTGCAGCGGCCTTCACCATGGCATACTCCCCGCTCACATTGTACACCGCCACCGGCACATCGCTGACCTCGGCAGTCTGGCGCAGTACATCCAAGAAGGCAAGCCCAGGCTTTACCATCACGATATCGGCACCTTCACCAATGTCCAGTTCCACCTCACGCAGGGCCTCGCGGCCGTTGCGGACGTCCATCTGGTAACCCCTGCGGTCACCAAAATGGGGCGCAGAACCGGCGGCATCACGGAAAGGACCATAATAGGCGCTGGCAAACTTGGCGCTATAAGACATGATCGGGGTGTTCTTGAAACCGTTCTCGTCCAGCCTTTCGCGAATGGCCGCCACACGGCCGTCCATCATGTCGCTGGGAGCCACCATGTCGGCACCCGCCATAGCATGGGAAAGGGCGGTCTTCGCCAAAAGTTCCAGCGTGGCGTCGTTATCCACTTCGCCATCCTTCACCACCCCACAATGGCCGTGGCTCATGTATTCGCAGAGGCACACGTCTGTAATGATGTAGAGTTCCGGAAACCTGGCCTTCAGGGCACGGACCGCACGCTGGATAATCCCGTCGTCGTCGTAGGCGGAACTGGCCAGTTCGTCCTTCAAGTCGGGAATGCCGAAGAGCATCACGCTGTTGAGCCCAATGGCGGCAAAAGTTTCCACTTCCTTCAACAGTTCGTCGATAGAAAAACGGAACTGACCGGGCATGGAGGGGATTTCCTCCTTGATGCCCGAACCTTCCATCACGAACATGGGGTACACCAGGGAAGCGGGATTGACCATGGTCTCTGCGACCATGTTGCGGATGGTTTCGTTCTTGCGAAGTCTACGTGGACGAATATGCATAGGCGATGTGAAATGTGAAATGTGAAATTATCTTGAATTATAAAAAATCTTGTTCTGCCTGTTCCAAGCCCTCGCCCCATTCCTTCTGGATTTTCTGCTTCAGTTTTTTGGCAAGGGAGGGGGCTCGGCCCTGGGTAGAGACGGTTACGGCAATATTCTTGCCAAAATCCATCCGAGCAGGAACAATAAAGTCCCCGTCCAGGTAATCACAGGCATTGTTCACCAGAATACGGCGGGTACGGGCATCGTTGCTCACCTGGGCGTTTACCGCCGGCTTGTCGGTGCAGATGAACACCATGAAAACGCCACGAAGGTCCTGAGGATCGTAGGCACGGTTGACCAAGGTCACCAGGTTCGATTCCGCCAACTGCGAAAATTCCGGATCGAACTGCGGAGCCACAACAGTAATGCGGGCTCCCGTGGGCAAAAGGGTCCTTACCTTGCGGAGCGCAATGTGACCGCCACCCACCACCAGCACGTTACGGCCCTCCAGATTGAGTTCTATGGAAAAGAGGGAATGATGCCCCACATTATCCTGAGGGGCCGAAGTTTCCTGGGGTGCGCTACGATGCTGTTGGGCCTTAGTCACACCACCCACCACCATATTGGCAAACTCGCTCCAATCCCCAAGGCAAGGCAAAAGGGTTATGGGAATCTGTGGGAATTCCGCCTGTAATTTAGCAACAACACGAGGCACGTCGTTTTTGGTATGCTGTCCGTTCAACAGCAAGAACGGTAGCAGGGTAACCGACTCCACGTCTTCACGAAGCAAGGTGCGCAGGTCATTTTCCAAATCCAAAAGACTGGTGCTAGCTACACGGGTTCCCGGCAATTCGTGATGCAACTTGTCCAGAATTTCTTCAAAGCCCTTGTAGGCCCCGGGCAAAATGCAATGGTGTGCAATAATCAACAAGGCGTTCACGAATAATACTCCACAATCTTTTTCACCAATGAATCCATGGTGGTCTCGTCAGAGGTGACGGTTTCAAAGCCATGCTTGCTGGCGGCGGCTTCTGTCATGCGGCCAATGCAAAAGGCACGACGAGGATTACCAGAGGGCACAACGTTACAGAAGTTTTCCACGGTGCTGGTGCTGGCAAAGACAACCGCATCGGCTGCAGCCACGGCCTCTTTTTTCCATTCGGGGAGTTCAGAAACAGGAAGTGTTTCGTAGACTATCCAGCGGGTAGCTTTAGGCAAAAGTTTAACCAAGGTTTCATCCGCAAGGTTGCCTTGGAGGAGGAGTATGCGAGTTTCGTCCTGTCCGCAAGCGCTACATTTTTCTACAAGCAGCTTTCCCAGCCCCTCGCCGGTATGATCCTCGGGCACATAGTCACAGCGGATGCCGTATTCCAACAAATTCTTTTCGGTAATCTTCCCCACGCTGGCAATTTTCTTGCCTGCAAGTTCCCGGATATCGAGGCCCGAAGCCAGCAACTGCGCAAAGAAACTTTCCACACCGTTCACGCTGGTAAAGGCCAGAAGGTCGAAGTCCTTCAGCGTGCTCAAATCTGCGGGACTAGATTGCCACGCCCCTTCGGGACTCGCAATGACATTTTGTTTTAACGGTGCGGGCAAGGTGCGGGTCTCTATCATCGGGGTCTCGATGACTTCGGCGCCGAGGGCTGCGAGTCTGGCAGAAATTCCACTGGCCTGTTTTGCGGCGCGGGTCACCACCAGGCGTTTGCCCGAAAGGGGCAAGTTCTTTTTCCAGGCGAGGCTGTTTCCCAACTCTACAACGCCACCCATAATGGTTATGGCGGGGGCCGTAACGTTTTCGCGGGCAATGACCTCGCCCGCCGTCTCTAGGGTCGCCATGACGGTACGCTGGTACGGGGTGGTTCCCTTCTCTATAAAAGCGAGGGGCGTTTTCGGGTTCTTGCCACACTCCATGAGCCGTCGGGCAATAAAGTCCATGTTGGCAATGCCCATCAGGAATATGAGGGTTCCGGGGCAACGTGCCAGGGAGTCAAAGTCCAGAGAGAACATCGAGCCTGGATCCTTCGGCGTTTCACGCCTCAGGATGACGTCACTGTGAGTTCTATCGGTTGCTTCGCTCAGGGTGACGGCGGGGTCAGCCTTCTCGTGTCCTGTAACAATGTGAAAACTGGTGGCAATGCCGCGATGGCTTACGGGGATTCCCGCATAGGCAGGCACCGCAATGGCAGAAGTGATTCCCGGCACCACCTCAAATTCAACACCTGCAGCCACAAGTTCCAATGCCTCTTCGCCCCCGCGACCAAACACAAAGGGGTCACCGCCCTTGAGGCGCGCTATAACACCCGAAGGGTTCTCCCCCGCAAACTGCACCAAAAGCTTGTTGATTTCGGACTGTTTTACCTTGTGGTGCGTAGGCATCTTGCCCACATCTACCATTTTGGCCTTAGGGTTGCACATCCCCAGTATGGCCGGGGACACCAGGCGGTCGTAAACCACCACGTCGGCCTTCTCGAGAATAGCCCTGCCCCGCAAAGTCAAAAGTCCCGGATCTCCGGGACCTGCACCAATCAAGTAAACCTTTCCAGACATCTAGTGTAAAGATAACAAATGGATAAAGCCTCGGGTCTGGATCCTGCTCCTTCGAACCTAATTCAACTACGGCAGCAAGCTGCCTAGTTTCATATATCGGCTATTGCGCTCAGGATGACACTACATTCCCCATTACACCTTAGTTTCTACTGCGTAATGTTCCCGCATGTATTCCAAGGCCTTGCCCGGAGTCAAGGGTTTGCTAAAGTAATAACCCTGGATATAGCGGCAGCCTTCCCTCTTCAGAAACTGCAGCTGTTCCTCGGATTCCACGCCCTCGGCAATCAAGTCCAGGTTCAGCGTGCTGGCAATCCCGATCACCATCCTGGCAAAGGTGGCGTCCTCTTCGTCGTCTGCAATGTGGTCGATAAAGGACTTGTCCATCTTCAGGGTATGCACTGGGTAACGTTTCAGGTAAGAGAGAGAACTATAGCCGGTACCAAAGTCGTCAATGGAAATCTGCAGCCCCATGTTGGAAAGGGCCCGCATAATGTCGATAGCCTTTTCCACCTCGCACATGGCAGTGTATTCCGTGATTTCCAGTTTCAAGTTCCTGGGGTTCAACTGGGTTTCCGTAAGAACCCGCTTCACATCATCCACCATGTTGTCCAGGGTAAACTGCTTTGCAGAGAAGTTCACGGCCACACGGATGTCGGTATAGCCCATGTCCACCCATTTTTTGGTCTGTTCGCAAGCCATCCGCAAAATTTGGGCACCCATAGGCACAATCAGGCCAGTTTCCTCTGCCAAGGGGATAAACTCTGCAGGGGAAACCACCCCATGCTCCGAATTGTTCCAACGCACCAAGGCCTCAAAACCCGTAATCCGGTTGTTCTGGGTAATGTCCACAATGGGCTGGTACACCAGCACGAATTCCTGGGCCTGTATAGCACGACGAATTTCGTACTCCAGCTTGTAAAGCTTCATGGCCTTTTCGCGGATGCCTCCGGCAAAGAACTGGATTCCGCCATGGTTGCCACCTTTCTTGAGGTCGCGAAGCACCGCCGTGGCATTTGAAAGCAAATCTTCCACGCAGTCTACGTCGCGGTTCACCACTACCGCCATGGACACGCTAATGTAGAGTTCCCTGCCTTCCAGCTGGATAGGACTCTTTACCTTATTGTGCAATTTTTTCACCATGGGCATTAGGTCTTCATCCGTACCCTTGCCCTCGATATCGTGGAGCACCACCGCAAAAACGTCGGGGCCGATTCGGGCCACGCAGTCGTTGTCCCTGCAGGTGGAGCGGATGCGGTCCGAAACAATCTTCAGCACGCTATCACCAAAGTTCATGGAGTAGGATTCGTTGATGGCGCCAAAGCTGTCAATATCCAGCAACACCACGGCAAAGGTGTAGTCCGGACGCTGTGCCGCCATGTCCACATCCACCTTCAATTTTTCCAAGAAGAACTTGCGGTTGTAAACACCCGTAAGGGCATCGCGGTAGGCATAGAACTGCCTGCTGGAACCATCGACCTGCTCGGTAACGGTAGTAACGGAACCAATCACCCGTATGGGGCGCCCCTCGCTATTGCACTGTGGCCTTCCCGACACCACGATTTCGGGCGGGCAGTCCTTGGGTACATTCAGCAGCCTCATCTTTACGGAGAACTGAACATTCTCTTCCAGGGAGCGGGAAAAACGTTCCTTGAAATTTGCCCAGTCGCTTTCAAAAACATTGAGTTTGAGGGTGTTGAAGGAATCCTCAATGGCAGAAGGGGCGATATTCAGGAACTTGGCGATGCGGCTGGACCAATAGACCTTCCCCGTGCGCACATCGAAAGTCCAGAACCCGTCCGAGGACACGTCCACCAACATCTGGAAAAGTTCGTCCTTTTCGGACAAGTCCTTTTCGTAATCGCGAACGGAGGTATTATCCACCTTTTCGGGAATTTCTACGTCGTTACGCATCTTCTTGGTGTTGCCCAAAATGGGGAACTTGTAAAAGAGCGACACGTAGGCCAGGAAAATGATGGAGGTGAAGTAAGGTAAAAAGTTCAGGGGGCGTTCTGAAAAGTTCAAAATATCCGGAATAAACGCCGCAAAAAGGAAGCACGAAAAAAGAAGTGCAAACCGTAAAACCGCATGTTCGTCGAACAACCGCATATGTATCCCTATTGATCTTAATATATATTAAAACGGGTCTCTTGCGAGACCCGTCACAATTCCAAACAAAACTATTCCAAATTGGAGTAATCAGAGGCTTTCCAGCCTAGAATACAGTTCGTAAAGGGCTTGCACGCCGTTTTCCAGACCAAAGTAATGGCGGATATAAGGAACAAGTAAGAATAAAAAAAGAATGTCCAGGACCAGAACCAGGATTTCCGGCACCACCAGGAAAAAGAAAAATCCCCCTACCGTAAGCAGTGCGAACAAGATAAGGACCAGTTCATGGGCCAGCCGCTCGTGCTGAAAGAACCCGATGTGGGTCCGCACGGAAAGCATCTGTTCGGCACTCAACGGCCTCCCCTCTGCAAGCAAACCCTCCAGGTATTTCCGGTAATCGTCCAACTTCTTCAGCATATTGCCCAATATAGCGAAATTTTTCAAAAAAAAGTGAACTTTCCGCTCATAAGAATGTAATTTCAAGGTATGGAGCCCCTAAAGTATAATTCCCTACCTTCATTGTTCTTTTCGACCTGCAACAGGGAGGATTTTGGGGGCTGGTATCAGCGGATTAACGGGGCCTGGGTCCACTTTTCCAGGGAAACCCTGGAGCAAGACACCAAAGCACTGGCGCTGGCCTTCAGGGAAAGGGGTATTAAACCGGGGCAAAGCATCGGCATTATCGCCCATAGCTCGCCCTACTGGCTCATGGCAGACATCGCCACCCAAATCAACCACGCCCGCACCGTCCCCCTGTTCCCCAACATTTCTTCGGAGAACTTTTCGTTCCAATGCGACGATTCCGATGTCAATGCCCTGATTCTGGACAATGTGGGCGATTTGGACTTGAACCTCAAGGAACTGCTGGGGCGGTTCTCCACCGTGGTCTGCATCGATGGAGGCTCCGAAATGCCCTCCCAAGGGGTTTTCTGGGACGACCTTTTGGCCGAGGGTTACGCTCTGCTGCAACAAGAGGAAAACCTGCAGTGGCTTGACCAGCAGGTGAATTCTATTGCTCCTGACGACCTGTTCAGCATCATCTACACTAGCGGTTCCACAGGCCGGCCCAAAGGAGTGGAACTGACCCACAGGAACATGCTCTCGCAAATAGAGAACATCCTCCCCCTTTACCCCGTAGACCCACAAAAAGACACCTGCCTTACCATACTCCCCGTGGCCCATGTGTTCGAGCGGATGGCTGTCTACTACTACATCTTGAACGGGCTGACCGCCTACTTTGCGGATTCCCCCAAGAACGTGGCGCAAATCATGACCGAAATCAGGCCCACGGTGATGATCGTAGTACCAAGAATTTTGGAACGGGTTTACGAGAGCCTTACCGTGGCCGGAGACCGTGCCGCAGCCCCCAAGCGGGTCATTGTCCAGAACGCCATCAAGATGGCAAAAATCGAGGACCCTACTCAAAAACCCAGCGCCCTGCGACGGATTTACGACAAACTGGTCTATTCCAAAATGCGAAACGCCATCGGCGGGAACTTCAGGCTTATCATTTCGGGCAGTTGCGCCCTAAACAAGAGTATTTTGCGGTTCCTGCTGAACATCGGGCTCCCTGTTTACGAGGGCTACGGCCTTACGGAATGCTCCCCCGTGGTCAGCGCCAACTGCGCCCACGCCGTTTCCCTGGGAAGCGTGGGCAAGCCCCTACAGCACCTTCAGGTCAAAATCGGCGAAAACAACGAAGTTTTGGTAAAAGGCGACAGCGTGTTCGCTGGCTACCACAACATGCCGGAACTGAACCGGGAAGTTTTCACGGAAGACGGATTCTTCAAGACCGGCGACCAAGGGAGCCTGGACGAGAACGGGTTCCTATACCTTACGGGGCGTATTAAGGAACTGCTAAAAACCAGCACCGGGAAATACGTGTGCCCAAGCCCTATTGAACTGGAAATAAGCCGCCATCCTCTGGTAGAACAGGCCATGGTCATTGCCAACGACCGCAAGTTCGCCTCGGTGCTTATCTGGCTCAACCCCGAAGGGGCAAGACGTCTTTTGAAGGTTCCCAAAGAGGAATTCGATAAGGAAAAGGCGCTCCACTCCGCACACGTGCAAGAGGCAATCCGCAGGCACGTGCTGCGTACCAACAAAAAACTGAACCACTGGGAACGCATCCGCAAGTGGACGGTTATCGGTGACGAACTCACCATTGAATCGGGATTGCTGACGCCTACATTAAAAATTCGGCGCACCGTCGCGGAACAACGATACGCCGAAGAAATCGAGAAGATGTATATCTAGACTCGGGCCTGGATCCTTCGTGGCCTACGGCCACTCAGGATGACGCCTTTGCGTTAGAGCGGTCTCGTTAGAAATGAATAACGCGGACCTTGATGACCTTGTCCAGCTTAGAGAGCTTTTCGATGATGGAGTCATCCACCTTGCTTTCCACATCCACCAAGTTGTAGCCGATTTTGCCGTTGCTCTTGTTAGAGAAGCTGGCGATGTTGATGCCCTCGGCGCCGAACACCTTGGTGATTTCGGAAATCATGTTGGGCACGTCCTGATTGATGACCACGACGCGGCTCTTGACGCCGGCATGGGGGTGGTCCACGAGGGCCGGGAAGTTCACGGAATTGCGGACACAGCCGAATTCGATGTAGTCCTTCAGTTCTTCAACAGCCATGACAGCGCAGTTTTCTTCGGCTTCTTCGGTGGAGGCGCCGAGGTGCGGGAAGCAGGTCACCTTGTCATTCTTGATGAGGTCGGCATCCGGGAAGTCGCAGAGGTAACCCTGGAGGGAACCGGAAGCCAGCATTTCGTTGACCGGAGCCATCTCGACGATGCCACCGCGGGCGAAGTTCATGATGTAGCTGCCCTTGAAACCGGCAAGATTCTTGCGGTTCAGCAGGTTCTCGGTCACGCCCTTGATGAAGGGAACGTGCACAGTGAGGAAGTCTGAGTTGGCAATGACTTCGTCCAAGGTAGCGGTTTCCACCTTGTTGGAAAGTTCGTGCATGTTAGCGGCGTTGGGATAGGGTTCGTAAGCGAGCACGCGCATGTTCTTCCAACGAGCATAGTTGGCAACGAGAACGCCAATCTTGCCCAGGCCAATCACGCCGAGAGTCTTACCAGCGAGTTCCATACCGGCAAACTTCTTCTTGCCACTTTCCACGGTCTTGGCCAGGTCCGGATCGTTGGTGTCCAGGCCCTTGACCCAAGCGGCAGCCTTGTCCACGTTACGCACGGCCATGCCCAGCACGGTCATCACGAGTTCGGCAACGGCATTGGCGTTTGCACCCGGCGTATTGAACACGCAGATGCCCTTTGCAGAAGCCTTGTCGATAGTGATGTTGTTCACGCCTGCACCGGCGCGGGCGACGGCGAGAAGGCCATCGAAGTTATCGGTATCAACCTGGGCGGAACGCACCAAGATGGCATCCGGATTTTCGACGGAGTCGGAAACCTGGTAGAACGAGCCAAACAGGCTCAGGCCTTTCTTGGAAATGTTGTTCATCGTCTTAATAGTTGCCATGATATTAGTCCTTTGTTAGTGTTTAAAACTTTTGGGTAGTGGGTTACGGGTCGATCCAACGACCACGCTCCTTGATAAGATTTACCAGTTCTTCGATAGCATCCTCTTCGGGAATGTTCTTCTTGACCGCTGTCTTGCCTTCGAACAGGGTAATACGGCCAGGGCCTCCGCCCACATAGCCGAAGTCGGCGTCCGCCATTTCGCCCGGGCCGTTCACGATGCAGCCCATGATGCCGATGGAAATGTCCGAAAGGTGGCCGAAACGGGCCTTGATCTTGCCCATGACCTGCTGGATATCGTAGAGGGTACGACCGCAGCTGGGGCAGCTGATAAAATTGGTCTTGCTGCGGCGGCAGTAGGCAGCCTGAAGGATGTCGAAGGCCAGCAGAACGCTTTCCTTGGCGCCCTTGTAGCCGTCGATAACGACGGCGTCGCCAAGACCGTCCGTCACCAGGCTTCCGATGTCAGCAGAGACGCGGAGGGTTTCTTTTTCGGTATCGCCAATTTTTGCGTAAAGCAGAATGGGGTCTTGGCGACCTGCCGCATCCAATGCGGCAGCAAGGGCGCGTACGCCAGAGACCATCTCAGTTCCCGTGTAGCAGAACACGGAACCCGCAGGCACGGCAGCCGGATTCGCGGCGAAACCAGCGATGTCCATCGCATCCTTGAATTCCACAATGGGCTTGTCGGAGAGGCTCGGGAGGGCAAATTCCGCATTGCGGCGTTCACCAGTAAGCGCAATGACATCAGCCTTCACGCCCACCTTCACCGGGCAGTTACCGCCGATTTCCACGCCGGAGACCTTCACGGCCTGGGTGGCGCGGCGTTCATAATGGTACGGGTCCTTCTCAAAAACAGGCACGCTGTAAGCCGTCGGAGCAGCGGGCAGAGCGCAGGCATTGATGAGTTCCTGAGCCACGGGGACTTCGGCCACCGGGTCTTCGGTCAAGGACACGCGGATGGTATCAGCAAGACCGTCCAACAGCAAGGCTCCAATACCCGCCGCAGACTTGAGCCGCCCGTCGGCACCTGCACCCGCCTCGGTCACGCCCACATGGAAGGGGTAAGGCTTAAAGCCCTCCTGCTTGATGCGGGCAGCGAGCATGCGGTAAGCGGCTATGGCCACACGGGGGTTACTGCTCTTTAAACTTAAAACCACCTGGTCAAAATGTTCCGCCTCGCACACGGCCAGGTATTCCATGGCGCTTTCCACCATGCCCTCTACCGTGTCGCCATAGCGGTAAATCATGCGGGCCGAGAGGGAACCGTGGTTCACTCCAATGCGGATGGCGCGACCCAGGCGTTTGGCCTCTTGCACAAAAGGCGTAAAGGCTTCGGCCACCTTCTCCTTGCCCTCGTCAAAGGACTTGTCCGTCTGGTTTTCCAGCGTGAGGATGCCCGTATCCACGAAGTTGCCCGGATTGATGCGGACTTTTTCCACCCACTTGAGGGCCTCGAAGGCGGCCTTGGGCTGGAAATGGATGTCGGCGGACACTGGGACAGTGCAGCCGGCGGCACGGACCTGCTTCATGACTTCTTCAAGGCCCTGGGCGTCGGCAAAAGTAGGAGCCGTAATGCGAACCAGTCCGCAACCCACCTTGGCGAGAGCCAGAGTCTCGGCTACCGTTTTTTCCACATCCTTGGGCTTGGTGGTGGTCATGGACTGAACTAAAATGGGGGCGCCGCCCCCTATCAAAGCCTCGCCAACGCGGACTTGTACAGTTTCCCTGCGGACGGCATTGAAGCGGTCGGCTACATAAGGGAATTCGCTAAACTTGGTCATGCCTCAAATTTAGAAAAGGACCCCCGACCTAGCAACGGCATCCGTTTATTTTTCCCACCCCCGTTGTCAAAATCTATGCGTTTTTGTAGATTTATGCATAGAAAAAACTCAACCCGTTTTTTCAGCGCTTGGGAATGCTCAAAAATGCGACATTCTTTTCGGTGCTGTTAACAAAAGGAGCCTACAATGGCACATTATCTTTTTACGTCTGAATCCGTGTCCAAGGGACATCCGGACAAGGTCGCCGACCAGATTTCTGATTCCATCCTGGACGCCTGCCTGGCCCAAGACCCCAAGAGCCGCGTGGCCTGCGAAACCCTGGTGAACACGGGTCTCGTCGTTATTTCTGGCGAAATCACCACCAAAGCAGTTATCGACTTCCAAGAAGTCGCCCGTAACACCATCAAGAACATCGGTTACGTGAACCCGGACCTGCAGTTCGACTACAAGGGCTGCGCCGTGCTCGTCGCCATGGACAAGCAGTCCCCCGACATTGCCCAGGGCGTGGACGCCAAGGCCGCCAAGGGCAAGAAAGACGACAAACAGGGTGCCGGCGACCAGGGTATGATGTTCGGCTACGCCGTGAACGAGACTCCGGAACTGATGCCGCTGCCCATCAGCCTTGCCCACAAGCTCATGGAAAAGATCCAGGAACTCCGCGAACAGGGCAAAATCAAGTGGCTCCGCCCGGATGCCAAGTCCCAGGTGACCGTGGAATACGACGAGAACGACAAGCCTGTTCGTGTCGATACCGTCGTCATATCTACCCAGCACGACGAGTTCGTGAACGGCAAGCCGCTCAGCCACGACCAGATCGAAAAGGAAATCATCGAGAAGCTCATCAAGAAGGTCATCCCGGCCAAGCTCTTGGACAAGAAGACCCGCTACCTGGTGAACCCCACCGGCAAGTTCGTTGTGGGCGGTCCCCACGGCGACTGCGGTCTCACCGGCCGTAAGATTATCGTGGACACCTACGGTGGCATGGGCCGTCATGGTGGTGGTGCCTTCAGCGGCAAGGACCCTTCCAAGGTGGACCGCAGTGCTGCCTACGCTGCCCGCTACGTGGCCAAGAACATCGTGGCCGCAGGCCTCGCCTACCGTTGCGAAGTGCAGTTGGCCTACGCCATCGGTTACTCCAAGCCTGTGTCCGTTCTGGTGAACACCTTCGGTACCGGTAAGATTGACGACCGCAAGATCGAAGCCATTGTGGCAAAGAACTTTGACTTGTCTCCCGCCGGCATCGAGAAGATGCTGGACCTGAGAAAGCCTGGCTACGTGGCAACCGCAGCTCTCGGTCACTTTGGCCGCACCGGTGCCCGCTTCACTTGGGAAAAGACGGACAAGGCTGCTGCTTTGAAGAAGGCCGCAAAGGTGTAAGCCTTTGGGCCTAGCGTCTAACAGCTAATACAAAAGCCCCGGTTCAACCGGGGCTTTTTGTTTGCATCCTTAAACTAGTAGGCTTGGCAGGTACCAGGGCGACCGATGGAGTAGATCTTGAACTTTCCATCCCTGTCGCCTCCATTTTCACTCATCAGTTCGTACTTAAACTGAAAATCAAGGGCGCTTAACCGTTCTGCAGCCGTTCTGGAATCAATAAACATATGGGACCAGCCATCCTGCAAAAACTGG
>Ga0265298_10000928_pt1 | contig 43542 bp, 37 predicted proteins | sample AusTroGonzalo_MG_3_FD_193486 | JGI IMG/M metagenome (GOLD analysis project Ga0265298, IMG submission 193486) | Bovine rumen microbial communities from tropical cattle in Woodstock, Queensland, Australia - Gonzalo_01 | ecosystem: Host-associated > Mammals > Digestive system > Stomach > Rumen ... | reverse complement strand
TGCCACCAGCATTCTCCCAATCACCCTGAATCTCATTATCAGGTGCAAAAGATGTAATATAAAACCCATTCTTTGTTTTAATGCTTCTCCCTGCCACCATGACTAAATGTGTTTCTCTCCCCAAATAATTAAAACAGTTTTCTATGGTAATAAACCTATCCTTCCCATCACGAGACCAACGCCAAAAGCCATCACCATCGCCGTCAGAAGGGAAAAGAACACAATTCTCCATAGGAATAATTCCCATAAGCTGGGTATGAATAACATCCTTTCCTCCTATACGCCTCCAAGTAAAACCTTCGTCATCTGTCCACCATATCCCCGTAACATTATTACTCAAAGAGCCGCCATCCCCCGTGCAAATCCATATTCTATCATACCAGGAATCGTATGCAATCCCATGAATATGAACATTCCCATTACCGGTAGCATCCCAATCTAACTGTGTCTCAGCATAAAGTAACTCGCTGGTTGGATACACACCAAAAGCATTATCGTCCCCGAGATGCTGTGCTTTAGGCTTTATATAATGAGTAGTATTGTCATCATCAGCACAAAAAATCAGATCCCAGTTCTTACCATAATCTTTCGTAATATAGACTTTTGCCGACTTCTTAGTCCCATAAGGGGCCAAAACAATACATCCGGATTTATACTCTTGTATTTGGTCAAATGCGGAAATACGAGAGTTCGTCACATCAAAAGACAACGACAACTCAACATCATCTTCTGTTATCTCTTTGTCGGAAAACACATTTGAAACCCTATATATATTGTGATGACCAACATTTGCTGAATACTTCTTGCCATTTTCTATCTCTACCAGGCATTCCCCATTTGACATCTCAAATACATATTTAATCCTTCTGGCCATAAAAACGCCGTCAACATATCTCGGCAATTCAACCTTATGTAAGTCTGAAGGATTATTCTTCTCTGCATAATAGAAGTAATCAGAATTATACTGGTTTATAGAATCAAATGTGATATGTTTTGCCTGTGTCGGACAAATACTGTAGAATATATGGCTATCAGAGTGCGAACAAATATAAAGCAAATTATTGTTGTCGTCATATAATCTTTGCAATGTCACCTGTTTAATTATGGGGAAACCGACATCAAGGGTGTTATTCTCCTTTTTGCAACCTGCTCCCGCAAGTACTAGACAAAGAATCAAAACCAAATTTAGGCAAAAATTACGCAAAAAAGACACATATTGCATCAGTTGATCTATAAACCCGGCCATGAAATAACGTATCGGCCTATTAACATTGTGACTCTTTGAACAACAATAGTTACAATCTATATATGGTACACTCCTTCCAGCGGACAAATATTATGGCAATCCAGAATAACCTTACCCTTTAACTTATCCCAATTCTGCTTAATATGATCGTGCTTCACCATAATGACCACCATATCCACCTCATTGAGGAACTGATCGAAGTCCAGAATCTGGTTCTTCACAATCTCCTTTTTGGTAAAGAAGGGATCAAAGGTCTTCAGCGGACGGGCCAGGTGACGCTCCTGAATGTCAAGCATCTGAAGGGTAGGGCTCTCTCGCACATCGTCCACATTCTCTTTGTATGTGAGACCGTATAGGCCAACACGACGATTATCGGTAATGCCGTGGGCCTCCATAATCTCATGGATGCGCTCCAGTACGAATACCGGCTGGTAATCGTTGGTCTTCATAGACTCGTCAATCACCTTGGCCAGCTGGGGATAGTCGCCCACCAGGAACCAGGGGTCAACGCTGATGCAGTGACCGCCAACGCCAGGGCCAGGCTGAAGGATGTTCACGCGGGGATGCATGTTACAAATCTTGATGATCTCATACACATCCATGTTGTCGTGACGGCAAATGCGACTGAGTTCGTTAGCGAAAGCGATGTTGACGGCACGGTAGGTGTTCTCCACCACCTTGGTCATTTCGGCCGTACGAATGTCGGTAACAACAATCTCGCCCTGGCAGAAAGAGGCATAGTAGCTCTTAACCTTCTCGCCGATTTCCTTGCTATCGGCCCCGATGGTACGGTTGTTATGCAGAAGTTCGTAAACCATGTTGCCGGGGATGATGCGCTCGGGGGCATGAACCAGGTTGATATCCACGCCAATTTTGAAGCCGTTGGCCTCAATAACGGGGCGAACGAACTTGTCGATGGTTCCGGGGCTGACGGTGGACTCCACCACAACGGTCGCGCCCTTGGGGCAGACCTTCATCACTTCCTTGACAGCAGCAACTACATAGCAGGCATCGACTTTCTTACTGAACTTGTCGTAAGGGGTCGGCACGCTCACGATGTACATGTCGGTCTTCTGGTACTCAGTGGTGAACTTGATGCCTTTTGCAACGGCAGCCTGGAACAGTTCATCCAGTCCGTCTTCCTTGAAAGTAGTTTTACCCGCATTGAGGGTAGCCACAAGTTCTTTGTTATAATCGGTGCCAATAACTTCAACACCATGGGACGCCATCATAAGGGCGGTAGGAAGGCCAATATAGCCTAAGCCAATAACGTTAATCATATTCGTATTTATTAATTCACTTCGTATCTGTCTACGGTTTCTCCGTTAAGAGCGCGCACAATGCGATTGCAGGCCTTGCCGTCACCGTAAGGGTTCACCGCTTTGCTCATCTTCTCGTATGCGACAGCGTCATCCAGGAGTGTGCTGACCTCGTTCACGATGAGGTCGTGGTTGGTGCCAACGAGATGGACAGTGCCACTTTTTAATGCCTCCGGACGCTCTGTGGTGTCACGCATCACAAGCACGGGTTTACCCAAACCTGGAGCCTCTTCTTGGATGCCGCCAGAATCTGTAAGGACAACTGTGGATTTCTCCATCAAATAGACAAACTCCAGATACTGGAGGGGTTCAATGAAGAAGAAGTTGGGACGGGTGAGGTCTTCGCCAAAGACTTCGTGGATGGGCTTGCGCACATTGGGGTTGAGGTGCATGGGATAGACGAAGTCTACATCGGGATATTTCTCGCTGAGGTCTTTCATAGCGGTGACCATACTGATGAAGCCTTCACCGAAGTTCTCACGGCGATGGCCCGTGATAAGGACGAGTTTCTTGCCGCCGTCAAGGCGCGTCACATCGTAACCGGCGTTCTTCAGCACATTGATTTGCTCATCGGCAAGGGCCTTGTCGGTTTTCAGCTTATCCACCACCATGTGGAGGGCATCGATAACGGTATTGCCCGTGACGAAAATCTGACCGTGGGCCTTTTCTTCCAGTAGGTTCTTCTCGCTGAGGGGCGTGGGGGCAAAGTCGTAGGTGGCAATGCGTCCGGTAATCTGGCGGTTCATTTCTTCCGGCCATGGGCTATAGATGTTGTGAGTTCTTAATCCCGCCTCCACGTGTCCCACGGGGATTTGCTGATAGAATGCCGCAAGTGCCGCAGCGGTACTAGTAGTGGTATCGCCGTGTACTAGCACGACATCTGGCTTTGCCTCTTTCAGCACATCGCGCATGCCCGTCAGCACACGTGCTGTCACGTCATAGAGGTCCTGGCCCTGCTTCATGATGTTCAAGTCGTAGTCCGGCTTGACATCGAATATGGTGAGCACCTGGTCCAGCATCTCGCGGTGCTGGCCGGTTACGCATACAACGGTTTCAAATTCATTCGGGTATTTCTGGAACTCCTTCACCAAGGGGCACATCTTAATGGCCTCCGGGCGGGTTCCGAATACTAACATTACTTTTTTCATTATCGTATAATTCGTTTAATTTCCTTGTTAAGCATAATCTGACAGACAAGCCTATGGCTCTATGACGCAAATTATAATACTCTCATTATTGAGAAAGCTCAAAACCATTCAAATAATCCTCAACACCTTTATTCAACGTTTCTTTGTCATAAATACCTCGCTCCATTAGTACAAGATTTTCAGCTAATATGTCAGCAATACCTTGTACATATTCCTCAGACTGCATTATCTGAACAAAGATTTCATATTTTTGCTCGTCTTTTATTGTATAATCTAAAACATCCGTTAGTAAGTCATCTATCGGTTTCTCATCATCAGCCTCATACCCTGTCACTTCTGCCCGAAACAGCGATTTACGTAATTTCGCAAGATTCTTAGCCACCTTCATCTTTGAATCAGAGGAACCCTGTAGAAATTCTATCACAGTATCCACAAAACTTTTTGCGTCCAAATTAGACGCGAGGCTACCATCAATAAGTGATATAATATTACTTGTAATAAAAGTAGGATTGATTCTGAAATTCAACAACGAGAATGTTCCTGATAACTGCTGCGGGGAATATAGATACCAATCACTCATATCGGAGTGTTTATTTTTCAGTTCCGTACGCGCTTTATCAAACGTTGTATCCCATGTAACAAGATAATAGTCGCTATCATGGGGCACATAAGAAAGATAAATTATAGCATTCAAATCATTAATACGAGCGGTATTAGATTTACGTTCACCACTCGTATTCAAAAGCGCAAAATCATACTCTTTTTTATACTCCTGCCAGTGTTCTATCTCATATCTCCTTTCTTCTCTCAACCCGAGTATTTCAAGTTGTTCTCGCAACTTTTGATCAAGGATATATTCTAGTTCATTACGAGAATCCGGAAGTTCCTCTATATCAAAGACACTTTCTATAAATTCATCCATTCCACCCACGTCTTCACGTGAAGATACTTCTTTATAGAAATTATAAAAGCTGTTTTTTGATTTTCCAAGTTCACGTATCTCAGGTATTTCCAAATAACGCCCAATCAGTATAGCACTACTAAGATGTGATACCATCTCTTTAAAATACCCCTCAAGAGTAAAAGTTAAAACATTTAGCCGTGGATCCTCTATCGTTTTTATCAAAGTGCGCACATTTTGGAAAGGTTGGTACCTATAATCATCCAAGTCTTTAAAAAGATAGCATACATATTGAATCAACACAGGTGTATCAAAAAGCAAACTCCGATTTTTCTGTGCCAGATAACCATCGAGTTGATTGTCCTTAAAAAGGTTTATCAATAGTTTAGATGCACTTTGTTTCCCTGTATAATCATTTATATCAAAAACAGATAAAAGTTGAGCCGTTACTTTGTCTGCCTCTCCATAAGACACATTGATGTTTTCCTTCACATAATTAGTCAACTGATTCAAATGCTCTTCAACATTTTCAGATGACAATCCATTATCTGGATTACAATTGTCATCATATAGTTGCTCAATGTAAGGATAAATATCATCAAAAGAAATAGAGACTCCGTTTTCATTACTAACAGCCTCATATCTGTTACGTAACTCAAGTATTTTTGTTTTCTCTGACAGATATACTGAAGATATATATTCCTTTGCCCCTGGTAACAATGTGTATCTTTTGGGTTTAGTCTCGGATATTTGTTCAATAAAAACGCCGTTCAACTTACCTGCCAACGCTTCATAATAATGATGCTTTACTACCTTCATAAACACATTATCCAACTCCGCTGATATCTCTGCCACAGTTGCCTCTCCCTTATCATAAAGAACCTTTAGAAAGAAAGTTTTTATTAACTCTTCTTTTATAGCCTTAATACCACTCTGCTGTGAAACGGCATCATATACAATTTGAATCTTAGAATCAACATGGTCAGACTTAGGTAAAGCTACATCAAGAATATTTGACAAGAAGTCTTTTAAAGAGGAATACTCTGACGACCTTTCTGCCATGAACTTGGAGTCTTGAATTTGTAAATTAATCCCTTCATCCTGAGCCTGCTTTCGAACACGCATCTGCACAGAATTAGATATAGGATGGTTTACAAAAAAATAGAGCGTATCGAGATAATCGTGTTGTTCACAATTTAGAGAAGCCTTCCTAACATCACTCATTATCTTTGTCTCAATATTGTTTTCTTGAACAGTAACCTGTATTTGATACTTTAATACACGACGTAGCTTACGTATCTCAACATCATGACCTCCATCATAAGGACCGTCAACAATAGTAGCTTCACAAGGAGCATAATACACCTTATGATAAAGAAGCACGAAGTCTCTAAATTGAGGCTCTGTCATAATCTCAATAATTTTCTGATAATTAGCTACTATATCGCTCATTCGTTTTAATTTTTGACGCTCTTCTATTCAATACAGTTGTTTATTCAACACAATGTCATATCACAGTTGGCTGAGTCCATTCACTTATCTGCTCAAAAGTTTAAAATCTTTGACAGGGGATATCCGGGAGACGACACCTGCCTATACAACGGTGTCATCTTATCCCAACCACCCCAAATACCGCAGCGTCTCTGTAATCCTCACCTCCACCTCTTTCAGGCGAATCTTCTCTAACCGTACCATATCAACCTTTGCCTCATCAGTGGCCGCCAGACTCCGAATCTGAAACTCATTGTGCGACTCCGCAAACTCCACAGCCTTATGCAACGACTCAAGCGACACTTTCCCCCAGCAACCTTCAGCCCGCTTCACCTCCTCTACAAACTGATTCAGTCCCGGGAACTGCAGAGCCGCCTTCATCCACAGGAAAAGCCGCCTCTGCTCCCCTGTCGCGGTTTCCAGACACTTATCAATCGTCTTCAGTATGAGTTCTTCGGTGGACATAAGATGTACTGATTTATATTCATAATCAGAAATCTTGCTCATGCATAAGATGGATAATGGAAGATGATGTTATTGTTTCAGGATTCAAGTTTGACACAGATTGAACGAATGTATCAGGAGTTGTGCTCCTGTCAGGCATTCTTCAATTTTTCTTTCCAACCCTTGAAATACTGAGCAAGCCCGGTATTTGCTCCACCTCGGAATGTGCGACCATTCTGCAAACGGTCTAACAATTCACCTATCTTTGCTGCATTGCCACTGGACCAACCCAATTCCGTTACCAGGATGTCCTCAATTTGCGACGAGGTCACTGCTGGTAGGTACTTGTTAATGGTTCGGATGTATGTCTTACAGGTGTTCTCATCATCGGAATGATGGAAATCCTTTGACTCGAACATCCTAACATCCATTTCTTTCAATGCAATTCGGAGCAGAGCCTGGTTGTCATCTTCCTTTTTCACATCCTGTATCGAATCACCATAGAGGCATTCCGCATTCCACCTCTTTACCCATCCAGCCAGTTCGTCTTTGATCCATGAGACTGCCATGATATACTTTGCAGAACGGAAGTCGTCAACTTTCTGCACTGCTTTTGAATCCATGTGGCAACAGATAACGATACAAGACTGTTGGTTCCAGTCGTTGAACGTATGCTCTGTCGAACACTGTACGGATTTGGCAATACCCTCAAACCGCAATGGCTGCTTTAGCATCTTATTCACGTTATCAGGACCAAAGATTTGAGCCACCGTATAGAAATTGTTTTTTGTATAGCTATACATCACAATGCTATTAACCTCCGGGTCCTTAGCACATATCGCGTTCGCTTTTTTCAAGCAAGCCACTATCGCCTCAGCTACCGCCCCCTGAACATTCGCGTAATATCTGTTGTTCATTTGTCTCCTCCGTTCTTATAAAACTAGTCAAACAACTTTCTTGCTTCATCTTCACTCTGAGCAAGATTCAGAAGTATCGTGCTAAGTGAGTTTTGACTTATTGTTACATAAGTCCTTACGCATTTCAAGAACAAAGTCCAAGAAAGCGGCAAACTGAGCTTTATCATTACCGTTCGTAGTAGAAAGTAGCCATTTGTTGAATGCCTTGAACACCTTGTCAGAACCATACATAAAGATGTCGCGTTTGATGTCTATCATCCTATCCATCATCTCCTTGTTGTTGGTAGCACAATTGGCTTTAGCGTTCTTCAAGACCGAATAGAACACTTAACCGCGTCTGCGTAGGCGTTGTACTTCTTCTCTGACAGCGGCTCTCTCATCGTCCGCAACTTCTCCTTCTGCCACGCAATGATGATACCTGCAATGGTTATAATGGCAGATATCATTATAGACAATATGGCAATAATATTCTCGTGTGACATTTGATTTCAATTCTTATTCCTCACTTCTGCTCTCCCACCGCTCCGTTAGTACGTTGGAATCTCCTTCAATTTGAGTTTTTCGGTGGAGATATTTATGCTATAATCTATTCTTATTAACCAACTTAGATTCGGATAATTCCTTCATGGAGTCAGAAAAATCCAATCCATTAGAAAAGACCAAAATCTCATTCTTCTTACAATTAGAGGTGCACTGAAGTAACTGATATTGTATCATATTCCATTTAAAATAACATTTCAATATCAAATCGTTCATATCATAAGACACCATCCATGGCTTCTTTATTTTAGACACGAACCTACTTAACTGAATATGGTCTTCTTCCTTGAAACAATTCATATATAAGAAATGACCTTTCTCAACATAGGGTGGATCTAAATAAATAAATATATTAGACCGTTTTTTATTTAATGTCTTGATAAACTCAATGCCATCGTAGTTGGATAAAACAATATCATGTTTTCTTGTCTCAATTAGTCGAATTTTCTTTATTAAGTCCTCCTTATTAAACCTAGCATCAATTTTAAACTTCGCAGTTTGTGAATATCCACCAATTGGTCCCGCATCTAACACACCGGAAATATTAGTCCGGTTCAAATAGAATGTACATTTTGCTATCTCAAACTCATCTACTTCTATTCCTTTCTTATATATTTCTTTGTAATACCTCCATGTTTCAAGGTTTACAGGCACATACTCAATCCATTTACAAAACTCGTCAGTTCTATTTAAAACAGCTTTCCAAAAAAGATATATACTTGGATCCAAGTCATTGATATATATCTTTTGAACATACCCTTCAATTAATAGATGCAACGCCAAACCGGCTCCACCCGCATATGGCTCCGCATATGATGTTCCCAATAGATTGTTCTCATAGAAGAACTTTGCCATGAAAGGAAATATACAATTTTTCCCTCCAGGATATCTTAGCGGGGAGTAATGAGCAGGTTTCATCTTCGCTTATGAGATAGACTTAACATTTTTCCAACTACAAGTGACATTGCATACGCCTTATCATAAGACAATGAGTCACTATAATTATGAGCACCCGTGTTTAATAACTGCGACAACGAACTCTTGGTTACGTTGTTATTTGACAAAGTGGTCTTCTCGTCTTTCGACAACAAATCCTTACCATTATCAAAATAAGCATTAATGTATTTATCTATCTTCTTTTTATCCTCAGCAGCAGCTGTTTCCACCAAAAGCCTAAGTGACATTCGTAAAAGAGCAGGGAACTTATTAGACAACTTGTCTTTATTTGCCATATAATACTCTGCGATACTCAAAATATCACGATACAAATCGTTAACATTTCCCGCCCTTAACTCGATAACATCACCAAATAATAAAGCATCCTTCTTTTGAGTTCTCTTTGTTTTTCTCGGCATCTTTGTTGCGGTCGCACTTGGTTGAGTCTTGTCATATGCTTTTACATCAACAAAAGGATTATCCTTGCTAGCATCAATAATTCGCTTACTTGCCTCATCAAGAGCCTCTCGGACATTATAACGGTTCTTTCTGGTAGATAATGTTTTATTATTAATTTTCTCCTTTAAATCCTCAAGAACCCTCTTTTGACCATCAGGTGTCATATTAGATTTTAAAATACCATCTTCTACCTTGAAGCCAAGTTGACAAAGAACACCTTCTGTAAAAATCTCATCCTTAACAAATCGTTTATTCAGACTATTATTACCACTTATGAGTCCAGTGTACTCATCAACAATCAAGAAAGTGCTCTTAGACTCATGCATATACTTATGCATAAATATATCACGCCCTAGAACATCCCAAGAACCTATATCAGAATGTTTACGACAAACACTCTTCAACGCGATTTCCTGAGAACAAACATTACAAGGAAGCTCGTCTGGAAAATCAGAAATCTTGCTTACATCCAAATCATAGTCAGATGGGATGGTAATTAATCCTTTCTTAATCTTTCCAAGCAAGATACGCCTGTTGCCATCATAAACTATAGGTTTATCCTTGTCATAAACTACAATCGGAAGTTCACTAAAATCATAGTACTCTCCCATATCTGCTATCAGTTTTTTAAGATTCCACCTCCCATCTTCATCAGCAAATGCCTTGTCTGCCACATCTTGATCATTTGAATCAGGAGATATAGGGTCGCGCGGATTCTCTGTCCATAAAACTAAATCCTCAATTTTGATGTTTTGGATTTCCTGACTTGGCATATCCTTCATAATTTAGTCTATCTTATACTCTTCACTATATACTCGCATTTTGAAAACAAAACCATGGGGCAGGGTCTCATGAAGTTTCATTCTCTGAAGTTTGTAGATACCCTTATTGAAAGATCTTGCTGATTTTGCCATTATACCGTTCTTTGCTTTATCGCTCAAACGACATGAAAACAACGCAGTCTTGTCCAAATATAGATCACAAAAATCAGACACTTCATAAAAGCGATTGATTGTCTCCGTAAGTTGTTTTCTGGCAACTTCCAGTTTACCCTCTCTTTCCTCCAGAGTCTGCGGCTGGGTAAAATGCAGGATATAGTCGGACTTGGTTCGTGTTAACTCATTTAAAAGCAGAAAGTCGTTACCTACTTCCGGAGAAATGGCAAAGTCACAACTGCTTGGAGCATTATTTGCACCATGAATTGTACGTGTAAAGTCTTCAATATCGATTACTTCTACATCATCTGCTTTTCTCCGTATAACAGAAACGCCTTGTCCTGCCGGTTGTACAATAGCTGGTTTCTTGTCTTCTATTTCAAAACAAATGGAAGCAGGATACTCTGCCCGCAAAGACATCGTAGCAGGATTCCATGTCACGCCAAAATGCGAAGCGTAGTCACCAGAAAGAAAATCCGACAGGCTACTCATTCCGCACTACCCTCCTCCCACAGGGCATCATAATCGTTATAAATATCTTCCATTATCTCAGATAGATCATAAGTATTGATAACTTGTTGACCCGTTTCCTCATCCGTTGCCATCAAATCCATCAAACTGCCACCTGACACTTTATACGCTGCTACCTGATTTGGCATTACATACTGATAGATGTCACGACCTTTATCCGAATAACTTGCGCGAAGAAGTACGTTTAAGTGATTAATAATATATGGACTATGTGTTGCAAGTACCAGCCCCATTGTCCGTTCATCAGCATTAGCATGGAACATATACCGCATCATTGTGTCTACTAAACGTCGTTGCGAACGGGGATCAAGACTAAGCTCGGGTTCCTCTGCATGAATATGCACATATTTAGGCAAATTACCTAATTCTATTCCGGGATGGTACTTTTCTGTAAGGTTTCTATCAAACAGCATCTGAATGATAGAACGACGCATAGCCTCCTTGAACGAGAAATCTTTAGAGAAGTACCGCATAAGGGTAACCAGTGGTGCTGTTGTCTGAGTACCCGAAGACGTAAATTTCAGTTCTATAGGAGCATATGAGCCATCCTTGGGTGACACCATATATTTCTTTTGATTATTGCCGCCTCGAACCACCTGTAGTTTCATGTCAAGATAGTCTAAATCAATATCTTTAACAATATCTGTAGATTCGTCAAAATCACTAAATGTCTCATCAAAATAGAATCCAAAACTTGAACCTTTGACCAATGAGCCGCGACTTGCCCACACAGGTATGACGCTTCTCATCTCGCTAACCCACGCCTCCTTGAAGAAAGTTAGGTCTTCATTGGGAATATCCAAGGATGAATCCAGTTTACCATTCTTATAACTGAGTACATACTTATGGCCGTTTGTCTCAACTGTATACTCAATCTCACTATCCTTATTGATGAGACCTTTCATTCCGTCCTTCAAGAAATCTTGAAAACGAATATAGAAAATAGCACCATCAATTTGAGAATTCTTAAGGTATGCCTTAATGTTTACGCGTTTATAGATATAGCGCATCAAAGCTATAACTTTCATAAGAGTACTTTTACCACTTGCACTAGCACCAATCAGAACTGTAAGCGGTTTCAACTCTTTCAAGTCGACCTGTTTTAAGGCTCCGACGTTTTTAACTTTCAATGATTCTTTAATCATACTCTCAATACCGTATATACTCGTATATAATAAATACCTCACTTATTATATGAGGGAGATGATAGTAGCAGTTTGCCATTTGTGTAGGACGCGTTTTACCGCCTTTGGCGGCTTAGACAATCTACAGCCGGATAGCGCGCTAGCAGACCATTGGGCTGTACCGCTTCCTTCGCGGAAAACTCTTTTGCGAACTTGTTCCGCAAATGTGCTTAGAGCATTTATCCTCGGCCTGCGCGACGCCTATGCTACTTCCAGGGGGGCCTCCTCTCCTTCCACACTCCGCAACGGCTCGTCCCGCAGGATGCGGTGAAGATGCTGCACACACGGGTAGTGTCGGCATAAATCACAACAAAACCATCACTTTCTCAATCCACTCATTAAAATGCGAACACTTAGACCGCACCACTTCCAAACCTATCCGTTCAATCATTTGATTACCGTAAAGCACTTTATTATAACCGGGTATCAATTTGAGCAACCTTTTCGAAGGAGCCGTTTCACGATGGTCGTTGATTAATTCCGGGTCAGGATATTCCTCCACAATGCTCTCCAACTTTTTCCTCTCCACTTCAGAGTCATCGAAAATGTCAAAGGAATCCTTGGAAGAAAACACCATCGTTTCAAACTCATGTAATTGAATATAAGGGACAAAAGTGTCCAAATGAAACCCTTTGCCTTTAGAGAAGTGATTCCGCAGAGCATTTTCCAAATACACAACCCTGTCTTTGTGATTGACAATCCTTGCCGCATCCTCGTATCCGGGGAAATCGGAAGGAAGTGCATAAAAATCAATCATGGTCGTCACCACAACATCACTTTCTCTCAAATAATGATTCAAATCGTTTTCCAGCTGGGAGAACGACAATAAACCGCCATGCGTCGTCTTGATCACAGGACTCTGCACTAAGTTTGTCATCCCTTTGTCCCGCAAGTATCCCGACAACAATTTTTTGGCAAATAACTGTTCCGTCTGGCCTTCAGCCACTACCAATAATCGTCTCATTCCCTTCAAAACCGTTTAAGGTTGACCATTGATGATACTCTTGTTCCAAAGCTCACCAATTGAATACTCTTCCAACCATGAAGACAATTCCTCCGCCTGCAGACGACGGAAAACAGACTGCCCTTCAGAACGATCTACAGTAATAATATCTTCCGCAGAGAAGTTGTTAATCAATTCAACAGACTGGGTAGATACGATGAGCTGGCATCCTCTTTCGGCCGCTGACTTCATCAATCCTGCCAATGTACGGATTGCCACCGGATGAAGGCCCAACTCGGGTTCATCAATGATGATGGTCGGTGGAAGTTTCGGTTGCATCAACAAAGTGGCCAGGGCGATAAAACGCAGACTGCCATCCGACAAATCAGACGAAAAGAAAACTTTGTCTTCGTGATTGTCTTCAACCCATTCCAGGTAAATCTGGCCACCTTCTCTGGGTTCCAGAACAAAGTGACTAAATCCGGGCATAACTGTCGCTACTACCTTCTCAATACGAGACAAAGCCTTGGGGGCTCTTTCCTGAAGACCGAATAAGAAAGCAGGAAGATTCGATCCATTGGGATAAAGCATGGCATTATCATTGACAATGCAGGCCACGCGCATCGGAGACTGAACGCCTGTATCGTGAAAATGGTAGCGCAAATAACTGTTCAACCCTTCTCTCAGCCATTTATCACGATAAGCGTCAGAATCCTTGATTCGACTTTCTTCTATATTACTGTAGTAATACTTATTCTCTCCAGAAAGGTAAATGGACTCCTCTCTTTCTATGAATAGGCTATTCTGGTCCGTCGGAGCCAGCGTAAAACGATAAGCATTGGCGCCGAATTCCACATACCCAGACAATTTGTTCGTAGATTTCCGGCCATAATACAACAATGTATCAGCACCACCACGACGACGGACATAGTTCTGGAGACTTTGGATATAAATATATCGAAGCATTACAAAAAAGGAAAGGAAATTGGTCTTTCCAACACCATTGGCACCTATCAACAAATTGATGGGAGCAAGATCGATTTCCAAATCCTTAATAGATTTATATCCCTGAATTTCAACCCTTCTAATCATTATTTATCAATTCTTATGGTTGAACGCGGCTTTCATTTTACCTCATAACTTTCACACAAACCGCGACCGAAATCCGTCTTCTTTCTGCTCTTACGAAGGCTGGGCGTACGAACCTCAACATTTGAACCGTGATATAACCTCATCTTCTCTTTCTTCTCTGAATAAAACGGTCCAACTCATCTATCACATAACCAGTTCCTTGTGTATGAAGAGGGTCGTAATGGTCTATCAGATAATCATCTGCACCGTAGCGCTTAAGCAAGGCCAGAGCCTGAAGACCTGTAAGGCCTTTCGCCAGAGCATACTTTTCCAAACAATAAGTGTAGAACTCGAATTCCTCAAGAGTTGTGCTCCTACTCTCTGTATTTCGCACCGCCTCAAACTCGTCATAAAGAGCCTCAGTGCTCAAGTACCACCACTTGGCCCCTTCGTCATAGAGCCGGTCGTACATAGGATTGGAATATATGTACACAAGAGCATCATCCAGAGTAATACGCTTCCTTTTGGATACATATTCGGCCAACCGCGAAATCTTAATCGGCACTATTTGCTCTTCGTAAACGCCCATAATATTATGGTATTTCCAGATTCTTCGCTTTGCTCAGAATGACAGGTTATTACCTCGTTCCCGGCATATCGCCACTCCAGCCGTGGCCCAGGTCCCAGTGCTCGTCATACACGAATTCGAAGTACGGGTGCGCGAACTCCTTCTCCACCAAATCCGTGAGCTCGGGCAGGATGGGTTCGGCCTACGAACCATCAAGCTTGCTTGCGGCTTTCTTCTCAGGCTGCTTGTTCCCTGTTAGTAAACAGGTAGTTTGATGACGGTACCCGTCCAGATGTCCACCACGTTGTCGCTGATGACTACGGAGTTGTAGAGGTTCTTGTAGGCCATCAACTCGTCCTGCGACAACACGAAAGCGCTGAAAGGTACCTTGTCGCTGTGCTCGGGCATGGAGACAATCCAGAAATAACGGTAGTCGTCGTCCTTGAACAGTCCTGCCACATCGCGCAAATGGAGGAAAGTGTCGCGCAGTTGATTCAGGGCAGCCTCGAAGTTGCTTGCTATGTTGCGGTCCTCACCCTTGCAGTATTTCAGCTCGGCCAGGGCCAGCCAACGCTTTTTGTTGCCCTGCTCAGACACGAGCATACACTCGCAGTTGCTTACCTTCCCGCCATCATCCAGCTTGAAGACAGCCGGATTCTTCTCGAAGTTTACCGACAGCACCTTCACACCGTTGGGATTGCGAAATAAGAGCGAACCTATCAGTTCCGGCTTTAGGTCGCTGACCACAACGCCTCTCTCCGCCATCTCGGGGTGCTCGGAGGCAAACTGAGTGTAGTCGGCCACATAGACATCCCCCACGTGATGCTGTACGTTCGCGAATCGATCCTCCATAGCCCTACTCCATAAACGTCAGCAGTGTGTTGAACTCGCTCATTACATTCTTCATCACATCGTTGAAATAGTTCTTGCGGATGAGGCCACGCTCGTCCTGGATGGTCTTGTCGGGCTCGCCCTTGTCGTTTACCAGGCAACCATCCTTGATAGACCACACTGACACATCTGCCGGATTGACAGGATATTTCAGGCTTTCCACCAGCGGAACGACTTCCTCGTCTATCGTGTCCTCCACCAGATACGCCAGCAAACAGTTGTTGAGGGCATAGAGGATATATGGGCTATGGGTGGTCATTACCAGACGATGGTTATGGCCGTGATTAAGCCGCGACAACAGGAAGAACAGCAGGTCCATCTGCGTACGCGGGAAGAGGTTTTGCTCAGGCTCCTCTATTATAAATGAGGTACGCGTGGGCACGGTGAGCCTTTCTACTGCGGCATTGTATTCTTTGAGGAGAGCCTTAGCATTTTCATCTCCTTTATGAAGAAGCTCGTTTGCTGTCTGTATGAAACGGCTCCGCTCTTCGGGCTTGAACTCTCCGCGAAAGAGCTTACGAAGCACCATCATATCCGTCAGTTTACTGCGGATTTGCTTTGTCTTGGCCTCCGTATCAAAGGAGGTCTTCTCTCCATACGAATCGAAATATTGGCCGGCATAGTACTGCATCATGATTTGCAGCGGCACGACAGACTGCAGGCCGCTCGATGCACTGCCCAGCGGAATCTCGTAGGTCTTGCCGTTGATATGCTCAATACGGTCTTTCAGTCTCTGTACGTTGGGGTCGTAGTAATACCTCACGCCCAGGTTGAGGATGTCCGTCTTGTTGCTCTCGTTATAGAACTCGCGTGCGTTGTACCAGTCGAAGAGAAAGCTTCGCAGGTTGGTCTGTCCAAACTCGAAGCCCTGTAGTTCGGGAAGCGTTACCGCATTACGCTCGGAAGGGATGTAGCAGATCTTCTCTCGGTGATAGGCTTCCTGGTCTTTCAACTGAAGACTGAATTCCTTGCCCTTCAACGCGATACGCACTACCTCCGTCTCGAAGAGGATCTCCGAAGCATCGTCAAAATATTTGGTCATTTTGTGGAAGTCGGACATCAGCGAGATGAACGCATCCGCATCGGCCACATAACCCTCATTCATGGTTGTGGCGACCTCTTTCTCCACCCAGCTGCACGTGCTGAGCACCTTGGCAATAGTGCTCTTCCCACTGCTCTGCGGCCCGATAAAAACATTCACCTTGTTCAGCTGAACGTCCACACTCTTGACGGGACCCACATTACGTATTAACAGTCGTCTCATACCAAATCTTTTATTCCAAAAAAAGCTTCTCGTTTCATCTTGCCCCTGGTTTCCCGAAGTAATACGCTAATAAACCTCAATCCAGTACGTGAATTCAAACTTCTCCCCCGGCCCCAGGCTATGGTTCAGGTAGCGCTGGGAGAGCTCGCCTGTGAAGTCCACCAGGTCGGTAATGCCGCACCAGGGCTCCAGGCAGACGAAGGGGCAGCCGGGCTTGTACGGGGCCCAGAGGCCGTAGGCTTCGGCTTGGTCACTTCCCACGCGCAAGTAAGGCTTCTTATTCTTGTCCAGCAGGGCTACGCTCTTTACGGCACCGTGCTCCAGCATGAAGGTGTCGATGGCGAAGGTATCGGCCGTAATGGGCAGTAGGCCGTCTTTGTCCACCGGCATGGGCACGGGAGCGGGCAGCTCTGTGAGGTAACCGCCGTCCAAACCGTGGTTGAGCATGGGCCGATTGACAGGCCGACCCTGACCGTCAAAGCACTGCAGGTAGCCGTGGATGGGGTCTTCCTCATGATAGTCCGGCAACAGGAGCGCCGGATGCGCACCAATCTGGAAGTGGATGTCCTTGCTGTCCTTATTGGTCACCGTCCATTCGGCAATGAACCTGTTGCCATCCGTGACATAGCGCACCGCCAGTTCAAACTTATACGGATACTTCTCCAGCGGGCAGCCGTCCAGTACATAGCGCTCCCCGTCCTTCACGAACTCCGAATCCCTTGCAAAGCCGTGCTGACCCATCAGGTACTCCTTGCCCTCCACTCGGAACACGCCCCCATACACCTTTCCCACCATCGGGAACAGGATGGGCGAACGCCGACCCCAGTATTTGGGGTCCCCGTGCCAGAGGTATTCCTTGCCGTCCTTCTGCAGGCTCTGCAGCTCAGCGCCGTGGCTATGGACCTTAAATTCTATCATTCTAGTCTTCCGCCAGTTGTAACAAATACTGTCCGTACTGGTTCTTGGACATGGGCTGGGCAATCTCACGGAGCTGCGCCGCAGAGATCCAGCCCTTCTCATAGGCGATTTCCTCCAGGCAGGCCACCTTGAGGCCCTGGCGCTTCTCCACGGTCTCGATGTAGATGGAAGCTTCGGCCAGGGAATCGTGGGTGCCGGTATCCAGCCAGGCGAAGCCGCGGCCCAACACCTGCACCTTCAACTCTCCATCCTCCAGAAAACGCTGATTCACAGAAGTAATCTCCAGTTCACCACGGGCCGATGGCTTGATGGTCTTCGCCACCTGAACCACCTTGTTGGGGTAGAAATACAGACCTGTCACCGCGTAGTTGCTTTTCGGCTTTGTAGGCTTTTCCTCTATGCTGAGGCAATTGCCGTCCTTGTCAAATTCGGCCACGCCATAACGCTGCGGGTCCGAAACCCAGTAGCCGAACACGGTGGCTTTGCCGGCATCAGCATCCTCCACCGCAGCTTCCAGCATCGGCATAAAACCGCTGCCATGGAAAATATTGTCTCCCAGCACCAGGCAAACACTATCCGGGCCGATAAACTCCTCGCCGATGATGAATGCCTGAGCCAGACCGTCCGGAGAGGGCTGCTCGGCATACTCAAAGCGCACCCCATAGTCCGAGCCGTCGCCAAGCAGGCGCTTGAATGCCGGCAAATCCTGCGGCGTGGAAATAATGAGGATATCCCTTATCCCCGCCATCATGAGCACGCTGATGGGATAGTACACCATCGGCTTGTCATAGATGGGCAAAAGCTGCTTGCTCACACCCTTGGTAATGGGATATAATCTGGTGCCGGACCCTCCGGCCAGTACGATGCCTTTCATAGATTCTTCGCTGCGCTCAAAATGACAATTCCTTCTGAGATTCCCGTTCAAGCCGGGAATGACGGATGATTCTACTTCTTTATCTCCTCCAGCACTTTATCAAACTCTTCCTTTGAAATACCTATTGTCCGGATGTTATTCTTAATAATGTCCTCAGGAATGGGTTCTTCGTGGGTTTGAAAAACAACATTGCGGAGCATCCCTTCCTTATACCACATCTCGTGTCCGCCCTTCGTCCTTGCTAGTTCCAGCCCCAGTGCCTTTAGTATCTTCCGAAACCGGGCTATGGAGATATTACTGTACTTCCCCATAACTAAGCAATAGCATATTCTACGGGAACGGTCTGTTTCTCAAAATCAAGGGCAAAGATGTCTTGGAGCTGCTTATTATCTTGGATATCCCATGCATGGGGAGACAAGAACTCTACCTTTCTGGCTTCTTTACTCCAGCCATGTTCCTCAAGATACTGCTTAAGGGAGCCAAGCTGGATGGTGGTCTCAAAAAAGTCTTCAGCCACAATTTCAAAAGATGCTTTGGCCTCTTCAATGGTTTTACCGTAACCCATTAAGTCCAGCGCCGGGGAATAGGCAACCTTAAAGCCGTCATTCTCGTAGATGAAAACATCCAGCTTTGCTTCAACTTTTCCTTTGGTCACCTTAATAAAATTGCGGTTATTCATAATAAATAATCTTTGTTCTTCTTAAGATTTCCCGCCGCGAGTACACACAGAAAGCACACAGGGCCGTTTTTGTGTATTGGCGGCAATGAAAACCCGTGTTTTGCGTGAATTCCTTGCCGCGAATACGGACAGAATGCATACATCAGCAATTCTCTGCATTCGCGGCAAAACCTAATCTCGCTTAAAAATATCTCTTGTATAAACTTTCTCCTGAACATCGTCCAGCGCCGCGTCGTAGCGGTTGGCAATGATGCAGTCGCTTTGGCACTTAAACGCAGCCAAGTCGTTCACTACACGCGAGCCGAAGAACGTGCTACCGTCTTCCAGAACCGGCTCGTACACAATCACTTGAGCGCCTTTTGCCTTGATGCGTTTCATGATGCCCTGGATTGCGCTCTGCCGGAAATTGTCGGAACCGGTCTTCATCGTAAGCCGATAAACGCCGATGGTAACCTCATGCTCGCGAGAAGCATCAAAACTGCCGGCACTATAATAATCGTAGTAACCCGCACGGCGCAAAACCTGATCGGCAATGAAATCCTTCCGAGTCCGGTTGCTCTCCACGATAGCCCCAATCAGATTCTCCGGCACATCGTTGAAATTCGCCAGAAGCTGCTTCGTATCCTTAGGCAGGCAGTACCCGCCATAGCCGAAGGAAGGGTTGTTGTAATGCGTGCCGATACGGGGGTCCAGGCACACACCATCGATAATCGCTTTGGTATCAAGCCCTTTCATCTCGGCATAAGTATCCAGCTCGTTGAAGTAGGACACCCGCAGTGCCAGATAAGTGTTGGCGAAAAGTTTCACCGCCTCCGCCTCCGTAGTGCCCATCAGGAGCACCTCCGGATCATTGAGGGCAGCTTCTTTCAGCAAGGCAGCAAAGGCCCTGGCGGCATCTGCGAGCGTGAGGTTTGCGATGGCATCGGGAAATTGGTTTTTCCGGTACCGCCCGGAAAAATAATTTTCCGGTGCCGTGGGCCCTGCAGATGCCCCATAACCCACGATAATTCTGCTGGGGTACAGGTTGTCATATAGCGCCTTGGACTCCCGCAGGAACTCCGGGCTGAACAGGAACCGGCCCGAAGGATAGCGCCGGGCCAGTGAGGCGGTGTACCCCACTGGCACAGTGCTCTTAATCACCATAACGGCCGATGGATTCACGCTCAAAACCGCCTCCACCACCTCTTCCACGTGCCGCGTGTCGAAGAAATTCTTCACCGGGTCGTAGTTCGTGGGCGTCGCTATCACTACGAAATCCGCCCCGGCATACGCCGCAGCGCCATCCAGCGTTGCAGTCAGGTTCAACTCCTTCTCCTTCAGGTACTTCTCTATGTACTCATCGGCAATGGGAGAGACCCGTCTTAGCAGCAGCGACACCTTTTCCGGCACCACATCCACCGCCACAACGGGATTACGCTGTGCTAGCAAAGTGGCTATGGACAAGCCCACATATCCGGTACCTGCTACTGCAATTTTCATGGATTCTTGCTTAAATCAAGTTCTCCTTCTCAATATCTTTGAAGTACCTGTAGGTGTCCACCTTCAGCTCGCCGCAGGCGGCTTCATCGGCCACGATGATGGCGTGCGGATGCATCTGGAGGGCGGAAATGGTCCACATCTGGCTCACGCCTTCCTCTATGCCGTGCTGCAGGGCGCGGGCCTTGCCATGGCCGTTCACCATGATGAGCACCTCCTTGGCGTCCATCACCGTACCAACGCCAACGGTAAGGGCGGTCTTCGGAACCTTGTTTACATCGTTGTCGAAGAAGCGGCAGTTGGCGATGATGGTGTCCGTGGTAAGGGTCTTCTGCCGCGTGCGGCTGGTGAGACTGGAACCGGGCTCATTGAAGGCAATATGTCCGTCCGGGCCGATACCGCCCATGAACAGGTCGATGCCGCCGGCCTCCACGATGGCCTTCTCGTAGTTCTCGCATTCGGCCTTGAGGTCCTTAGCATTGCCATTGAGGATGTGCACGTTTTCTTTCTTTATGTCGATGTGGCTGAAGAAGTTGTTCCACATGAAGGAGTGGTAGCTCTCCGGATGCTCCTCCGGCAGATTCACATACTCGTCCATGTTGAAGGTGACCACATTCTGGAAGGACACCTTCCCTTCCTTGTTCATTTTGATAAGTTCACGATAAAGGCCGAGGGGAGAACTACCTGTGGGGCAGCCCAGTTTAAACGGCTTCTCGGGGGTAGGTTTGGCCTCGTTGATCTTGCCAGCCACATAATTAGCGGCCCATTTGGACATCCGCTCGTAATCAGGTTCAATAATTACTCTCATAATACTTTTTAGTTATTAATTGTCAATTTCCGGAGGACCTGCTACCAAAAGCATTAAAACAGAGGGGTTTCCCCCGGAATGGATTATCGGTTCTTGTACATGTCGTCGTAGTACTTCTGGTAGTCCCCGGAGGTCACATTGTCCATCCAGGCCTGGTTCTCCAGGTACCACTTCACAGTCTTTTCTATACCTTCCTCAAACTGCAGGCTCGGCTCCCAGCCCAGTTCCTTCTGCAGTTTGGTGGAGTCGATCGCATAGCGAAGGTCGTGGCCCGCACGGTCCGTCACGAAGGTAATCAGGTCCATATCGGCCCCTTCCTCGCGGCCCAGCAAACGGTCCACGGTGTTAATCAGCACTTTGATGATGTCTATGTTCTTCCACTCGTTGAAGCCGCCGATGTTGTAAGTCTCCGCGATGCGTCCATTGTGAAAGATCACGTCAATGGCACGCGCATGGTCCTCCACGTACAGCCAGTCTCGCACATTCTCCCCCTTTCCGTACACCGGTAGCGGTTTGCGATGCCGGATATTGTTGATAAACAGCGGAATAAGCTTCTCCGGGAACTGATACGGCCCGTAATTATTGGAGCAGTTTGTCACGATGGTGGGCATCCCGAAAGTATCGTGGAACGCCCGCACAAAATGGTCCGATGAAGCCTTCGCAGCGCTATACGGGCTGTGCGGCTGATACTTCAAGTCCTCCGTAAAGAACTTCTCCCCATACGCCAAGTGATGCTCCCCGGAGCTGGCCTTGGTGGTAAACGGCGGTTCAATCCCCTCAGGATGAGTCATTTCCAGCGCCCCGTACACCTCATCGGTGCTGATATGATAGAAGCGTTTTCCTTCCCATTCTCCATTCCACGCCGCTTTTGCCGCTTGCAGCAGGCTCAGCGTCCCCATCACATTCGTCTGTGCGAAGGTGAACGGGTCCTTGATGCTGCGGTCCACATGACTTTCGGCCGCCAGGTGGATGATGCCGTCCACCTGTTCTTCCTGCATCAACTTCAGCACACCCTCGAAGTCGCAGATATCCATCTTCACAAAGCGGTAATTAGGCCGATCCTCTATGTCACGGAGATTGGCCAGATTGCCCGCATAAGTGAGCTTATCCAGGTTAATAATCTTATACTCAGGGTACTTGTTCACAAACAGGCGCACCACATGGGAGCCGATAAATCCGGCACCGCCGGTGATAATCAAAGCTCTTTTATAGTTCATCGCTCGCTAAAATTCAAAGGGATTGTCCAGTTCCTGCAGCCTTGGATGCTTCAGGTCCCGGGCCGATAAGACCACGTCCTCCGCCGGCACAGGCCAGGGAATGCCGATCTCCGGATCGTCCCATGCAATGCCGCCTTCAGCTTCGGGGTGATAATAATCGTCGCACTTATACTGGAATACCGCCTCTTCGCTCAGGACCACGAAGCCATGCGCCATTCCCTTCGGCAAAAACAGCCGCCGGTGGTTCTCTTCGGACAGTTCGCAAAGGACATATCGGCCGAAGGTGGGAGACCCTTTCCGGATATCCACCGCTACGTCCAGTGCCTTCCCCCGAACCACGCTCACCAGCTTGCTCTGAGCATACGGCGGCTTCTGGAAATGCAGTCCCCGGAGCACCCCGTACCGGCTTTTGCTCTCATTGTCCTGCACAAAAGTGATGTCCAGGCCCGTCTTTTCGGCAAATTCCCGAGCGTTGAAACTCTCGAAAAAATACCCTCTGCTATCGCCAAACACCTTAGGTTCAACGATTAACACGCCTTCTATTTCTGTCCTGATTACTTCCATCTTTTGTTTCTTATCTATGACAACAGGTCCTTCCCATCTGCTTCCGGCAAGGAATCTGCCGGGCTTTCTTCATCGAAGGATACGCCCTATATTCCCCGGCCGGCATACCTATAGCCGACGGGTAAAAAGGAAGGCAGCGAAACCTCCGGTTTCTTCAGGCGCCACTTAAGCCAGCAAGCACCACAATTGCCTTTTGTTCCATTCGCGGAAAAACCAAATGCAAATATAGTTATTTTTTCCGGAACTCCATGCGCACGATACTTATAAATATGCATTTTTTCACCCCGGCTTTTCAACAAGTCAAGACAATTCGCTTTTCCCCTTCCAGCTAAAAACAGAAAAAGATTGCATGCTATCCGGAAAAAATAACTATATTTGCAGTCCTTTCACAGGATGCCCCTGTAGTTTAAAGGATAGAATAACGGATTCCGGTTCCGTTGGTCCCGGTTCGATTCCGAGCGGGGGTACAAGCAAGGCTCGTAAGACGCTACAAATTAGCGAATTACGAGCCTTCTTTTTTGCTGAGACATTATTGAATCATTTCCGGAATCCACAATCGTAAAAGCTGCTTCGCTTGAATATTTAAAAATTATTATTAGCTTTGAGATAGGATATCGTTGAACCGAAGTAATCGATTATTTGTCAATATGCGCAGAAAGCATTCTATCCTATATGCAGCAATTGGAGCAGCGTTCCTTCTGTTCTCCTGCAGTGAGAAGCATACGCCCTCCCCTCCTACGACCATTCCCCTGAAAGACTACCAGCAAACGCGGGACGCAAAAGAAATCTTCCGGCGCAGCGACTACAATAATACTTCCACCTGGGTTGTTCCGGATGGCAAGGGAGATTTGAAGATTCAACTGGGGGAGCAGAGCAAAGCGCGGTACCTCTGGACAAAGTCCGATCCCATTGCTTTCTTGATGGAAGGAGGAGCGGAGAAGACCGTAAGGATCGACATCCCGCCCATCGGAGAGGCCATGTCGATGGATGTCCCTTTCTCTTTCGAGGTCCCCTGGTCCCTGTCAACCGACTCCGTCCCAGACACCTATAAGCGTTTGCTTGAAATCGGAGTATACCAAAGCGGGTATTTCAGCTATCATTTCGGGGAAGATATGCCTTTCATCAGTATGGCTCCGGATATCCAGCTCATCCTTCCGTCGTTCATCTCTCCAGAACCCGATGATTACAATATGCTGCCGGAACAGAACGGATATCAGTTCTATACCTGGTATTCCGGACCTTTATCGGAGCCCGTTTCCATGATTGCGTCCTTCGAAGTTCCCGACGACTTTCAATCGATGCCGGACCACACGATCCGGATGGATTCGAACCTGACGATTAGCGGCACGTTGCATCTTGACAAGAAGCGTTTGAAGGAAGGCCGGGAATGGCCCGACCATCTGGACTTTTCCTTTGAATTCACGCATGAAGGCAGGATTTTCCAGGCAACCGGACTGTTCAACCTCTCCACGGAGTACACCCTGCCGGATATTTCTTTCCAAGATGACATGCAAATCCGGCCATTCCTGTTCCAGGAGGGTTATCCGAACATACACCTGTATGACACGCGTATCCGACTTGACTTCTTGAACAGAAGCCCGTTCCATGTGAGACTCCGCGGAAAGGTAGCGTCGTATAAAAACGGGGAGATGCTCCATTCGATACCCTTTGGCGACGACAGCCCAATCGAGGCGATCCCGTTCGATGCTGTCCGTACCCTGTGGAGCTATGATGGCGTCTGTGAAAAGACGGTCATCCTCAGCGAATTCGACCGGTTCCCGGTCACTTTCCCGCCGTCGGATTTCCCGGACTACCAGGAACATGTCTCCCTGCAGGCCAACGGACTCTCGAGCCTGTTCGTCGGCAATCCGGACGACATCCGCTTTACCGACCTCCGGGTCGAAAGAGACCCCGACGAGATCATTGATCTGACAATCGACGGTTTCGAAGAAGCGGACTACAGATTGGGCGGTCAGGTCATCACGCCGTTCCAGGCAGCGAATGATTTTTCCGCCCAGACAGGATTCCCCGTTTATTTCCCGAGAGATATATTCGAGGATGACACCCCTCTCCATAATGCCATTTTGGAAGGGACATTGACTTCCACCCTGCCTTTCCGCATCGAACTGAAAGATATCATTGGTAGCCCGGATATTACCTTTACATGGGATGAACTCATCCTGTCTCCTTCCCTTGCGAAAGAAGCGTCTTCGGCACATTTCACCATGCGGCTCGAATCCGGGAAGGATCTGAAGGAACTGTGGATTGAAGCCGTGCTTCTTCTCCGGTTCACCGCCGATGAATCCTGCGCCGGAAAGCCCATCAACGAGTCCGACGGCATTTCCTTGACGGATGTGGTCGTCAAGTATTGACGTCCATCATTCGGGCTAACTTCTCTAAGTGCCCAAATCCTTTCCAGATCTTTCAGGAATGGGTTCGATATTTTCCGGTTGCGGGTACATGGATAATCGCCAGGCACAAAGCCTGGCTTTTTCGTATCCAGGTCTTGCTTTTTCAAAATTTTAATTATCTTTGTAAGGCGTTAGTTTGCAAGTGTATACTTAACAGATAGTTCCTATGAAGAAAATCGTTTTCCTTCTTTCGCTGGCCGCAATGGCGTTTTGCGGCAGCGCAGCGCGTGCCCAAGTGGCGGAATCGCCGGAATGGGCCACCAAAATCAAGGCCGAAGGACTGGGCCGCTCCCAGATTGAAGATCTGGCCCAGTACATGACCGACTACGTGGGCTCCCGCCTCACCGCCTCCCTGCAGAAGCGCCGGGCCGATTCCTTGATGATCGTGAAACTCAACGAAATCGGCCTGAGCAATCCCCGCAGCGAATTCGCCACCGAATTCACCCGCGGCGGCTGGGACGTGGTGAAGACCTACGCGGCCATGACCAAGCCCTACTACTGCGCCTTTTCCGTAAACCCCAGAGCCTGGTCCGGCAGCACCGACGGGCTGGTGAAAGGCGAGTGCATCGTCTTCGATGTACAGTCCAGGGAAGACCTGGAAAAGTACCGCGGAAAAGTGTCCGGTAAAATCCTACTAATCCCCTCCTCCGCCTCCTACGAAATTCGCTTCACTCCCCTGGCTTCCCGCTACAGCGAAGAGCAGCTGGAAGCCTTGAAGCAGGACAGCCGGGCCGACATGACTCCCCGCGTAGGCCGTGGTGGCGGCGGCAATCGGATGCCCTATGACCGTCAGGCCATGATGGAACTCCGCCAGGCCATGGCCGATTTCTACAAGACGGAAAAACCGCTTTGCATCGTCAACGGAAGCGGTTCTTTCAATGTTCCCAGCGGTTCCGGCGTCAACTACACGGCGGGAGATCCCGAACCCATTCCCGAAATTGCCATGCCCCTGGAAGACCACAGCCGGATGGTCCGCCTCATCGGCCGCGGCCAGAAAGTGGAGATGGAACTGGAACTCATCAACCGCTTCTCCGACGACAAAGAGGTGCATAACATTTATGCCGAGATTCCCGGTACAGACCCTAAATTAAAGGACGAAATAGTCCTAATCGGCGCACACTATGATTCCTGGCACGGCGGCACCGGCGCAGCCGACAACGCCTCCGGCTGCATAGTGATGGTGGAAGCCATGCGCATCCTCCAGGAGCTGGGCTTCAAGCCCCGCCGCACCATCCGCCTGGCACTCTGGGGCGGCGAGGAGCAGGGTCTCTTCGGCTCCCGCGGCTACCTGGAACAGAACCTCTTCAGCAACGGCAAGAAACTCCCCGGCTTCGACAAGTTCGCCCTCTACCTGAACATGGACAACGGTTCCGGCCGTTTCCGCGGCATCTACCTGGAGCGCAACGACGCAGCCTTCCCCTACTTCGAAGCCTGGATGAAGAACATCGAATCCCTTGGGTTCCAGTACCTTTCCCCCCGCACTACCGGCAGCACGGACCACGTGACGTTTAACCGCATCGGCCTTCCTTCCTATCAGTTCATCCAGGACGAACTGGAGTATGGCCGCACCTATCACACCATTATGGACACCTACGAGCGCCTCTCGCAGGGAGACCTCCGCACCAACGCCACCATCGTAGCCTGGCTGGCCGCCTGCGCCGCGAACGACCCCGGCCGCATCCCCGTGAACGCCTCAGTGAACCTGAACCAGCCCCAGCGCCCGTTCTAAGGTGGAGCTTAATTTGCCATTTTCCGGGAAAATGGTTATCTTTGTGGACTATGAGCAAAGCGTACGTTTTCCCTGGCCAGGGGTCCCAGTTTCCGGGCATGGCCAAAGATATATACGAGTCCTCAAAAGAGGCCCGGGAGCTGATGGAAAAGGCCAACGAGGTGCTGGGGTTCCGCATCACGGACATCATGTTCGGGGAAGATGCCGATGCCCTCAAGGCCACACAGGTAACCCAACCGGCCATCTTTCTCCACAGCGTAGTGCTTGCCAAATGCTGTGTGAAGAACATTCCAGACGCCGTCGCCGGCCACTCCCTGGGGGAATTCAGCGCCCTCACCGCCGCCGGCGCCCTCAGCTTCGAGGACGGCTTAAGCCTGGTCTCTCTTAGAGCCCAGGCTATGCAGAAGTGCTGCGAAGCGCAGCCGGGTGCCATGGCCGCCATCATCAACCTGCCGGACGAGGTAATTGAGGCAGTCTGCAACGGAATCCCCGGCGTGGTTCCGGCCAACTACAACAGCAAGGGCCAGGTGGTGATTTCCGGCGAAGAAGCCGCCGTGGACGAAGCCTGCGCCCAGCTCAAGGCCGCCGGTGCCAAGCGCGCACTGAAACTCCCCGTAAGCGGCGCCTTCCACTCCCCCCTTATGGAACCAGCCCGTGAAGAGCTGGCCAAAGCCATAGCCGATACTCCCTTCCAGAAGCCGGTCTGCCCCATTTACCAAAACGTAACGGCCCGTCCCACGGAAGATCCGGAAATAATAAAGGACAACCTCCTCAAGCAGTTAACCTCCCCGGTAAAATGGACCCAGACGGTCCGGAACATGCTGGCCGATGGAATAACGTCTTTCCTGGAAATCGGCCCCGGCACCGTGCTCCAAGGCCTCATCAAACGCACCGTTTCAGCTGCGGAAGGCATGGGCCTTTCCGTAGCATCGGTCCATAATTTAGCGGAGGAAAGGCCCATGCCTTCCGCTGAAGAAATCATCATTGAAGGAATTCAATAGAATACAATATATTAACCACATTCAACAATTATGGCAAACGAAAAGAAATTCATCACCTGCGATGGTAACTATGCCGCTTCGAACATTGCTTATCTGTTCAGCGAGCACGCTGCTATCTATCCTATCACCCCGTCCTCCACGATGGCCGAAAACATCGACGAGTGGGCCGCCCACGGAAAGAAGAACCTCTGGGGCGAGACAGTTAAAGTGACGGAGATGCAGAGCGAGGCCGGTGCCGCTGGCGCCGTGCACGGTTCCCTCCAGGCTGGTGCCCTCACTTCCACCTTCACTGCATCGCAGGGTCTCCTGCTGATGATTCCCAACATGTACAAGATTGCCGGCGAAATGCTGCCCACCGTGTTCCACGTGAGCGCCCGCGCCCTGGCCAGCCACGCCCTCTCCATCTTCGGAGACCACCAGGACGTGATGGCCTGCCGCCAGACCGGCTTCTGCATGCTGGCTTCCGGTTCCGTACAGGAAGCCCAGGACCTGGCCGCCGTGGCTCACCTGAGCTCCATCAAGGCCAGCCTGCCGTTCCTGCACTTCTTCGACGGCTTCCGTACTTCCCACGAAATCCAGAAGATCGAAGCCCTTCCGGAAGACAAGCTCAAGGACATGATCTCCGAAAAAGCCCTCGCGAAGTTCCGCGAGCGCGCCCTCAACCCGGACGCTCCCGTTACCCGCGGTACCGCCCAGAACGGCGACGTCTATTTCCAGGCCGTGGAAACCCGCAACCAGTACTACGACGCAGTGCCGGACATCGTGGCCCGCTACATGGGTGAAATCACGGAGCTCACCGGCCGCAGCTATCGGCCTTTCGAGTATTATGGAGATCCTACCGCCGAGAACATCATCGTAGCCATGGGTTCCGTCACCGAGACCATCAAGGAAACCATCGACTATCTGGCCGGCCGCGGCCGCAAGTACGGCCTCATCACCTGCCATCTCTATCGGCCTTTCTCCGAGAAGTACTTCTTCTCCGTGCTCCCCAAGAGCGTCCGCCGCATCGCCGTGCTGGACCGCACCAAGGAGCCCGGCGCCGTGGGTGAACCCCTCTACACGGACGTGAAAGCCCTCTTCCAGGGCAAGGACAACGTCCTGATTATCGGCGGCCGCTACGGCCTGTCTTCCAAGGACACCACCCCCGCCCAGATCGTGGCCGTCTATGACAACCTGGACGCCAAGGAGCCCAAGGCCGATTTCACCATCGGCATCGTGGACGACGTAACCTTCAAGAGCCTGCCCATCAAGAGCGAAGTTTCCATCGTGAAGCCCGGCACCACCGAGTGCAAATTCTATGGCCTGGGTTCCGACGGTACCGTGGGTGCAAACAAGAACACCATCAAGATCATCGGCTCGCATACGGACCTCTACAGCCAGGCGTACTTCGACTACGACTCCAAGAAGTCCGGCGGTTACACCTGCTCCCACCTCCGCTTCGGCCAGCAGCCCATCAAGGCCCCTTATCTGGTGAACACTCCGGATTTCGTGGCCTGCCATGTGCCTTCCTACCTTAAGAAATACGATGTCCTGAAGGGCATCAAGGAAGGCGGCACCCTGCTGCTGAACAGCCTCTGGGACGAGGAAGAGACCGTCAAGAACATCCCGGACAACGTGAAAGCCATCATCGGCCGCAAGCACATCCGCGTGTTCATCATCAACGCCACCAAGATCGCTGCCGAAATCGGCCTGGGCGGACGCACCAACACCATCCTCCAGAGCGCCTTCTTCCGCATCACCGGCATCATTCCGGCCGAGGACGCCGTGAAGTACATGAAGGACGCCATCGTGAAGAGCTACGGCAAGAAGGGCGAGAACGTGGTGAACATGAACTACGCTGCAGTGGACCGCGGCGGCGAATACACGGAGATCAAGGTTCCGGCCGATTGGGCCAACCTCACCGCCAAGTTCGAGAACCCCAACAAGGACCGCCTGGCTCCCGCTTTCGTGAAGGAAGTGGCCGATATCGTGAACGCACAGGCCGGCGACACCCTCCCTGTGAGCGCCTTCCTGCCTTATGCCGATGGCACCATGCCCGCCGGTACTGCAGCCTTCGAGAAGCGCGGCGTAGCCGTGAACGTCCCTGTATGGGATGCCGAAAAATGTATCCAGTGCAACACCTGCGCCTTCGTGTGCCCGCACGCTGCCATCCGTCCTTTCCTCCTCACCGAGGAAGAGGCTGCCAAGGTACCTGCCAGCGTAAAGCTGGCCCAAGGCAAGGCCAACCTGAAGGAGTACAAGTATGCTATCGCCATCTCCGTGGATGACTGCACCGGCTGCGGCAACTGCGTGGATGTGTGCCTGTCCAAGGACAAGGCCCTGAAGATGGTTCCTTATATCGACAACAAGGAAGACCAGGCCGCTTACGACTACCTTAACAAGAAGGTGGGTTACAAGGAGTATGTGGACAAGAAGGCTAACATGAAGAACAGCCAGTTCGCACAGCCGCTGTTCGAGTTCTCCGGCGCCTGCGCAGGCTGCGGTGAGACGCCCAACATCAAGGCCATCACCCAGCTGTTCGGCGACCACATGATGATTGCCAACGCCACCGGCTGCTCCTCCATCTACGGCGCTTCCTTCCCGGCCAGCCCGTACTGCACCAACGCCCATGGCCACGGCCCGGCCTGGCAGAACTCCCTCTTCGAGGACTTCTGCGAATTCGGCCTGGGTATGAAACTGGGTTCGGACCGCGCCCGCGAGACCGTTGCCAAGTTCATGAAGGAGGCTCTGGATTGCAACTGCTGCAGCCAGGAAATCAAAGCCCTGGCCGCCCAGTGGCTGGAAGCCCCCAAGGACCCGGCCGTCACCCGCGAAGTGGCCGACAAGCTTGTCCCGCTCGCAGAGGAATGCGGCTGCGACACCTGCAAGAAACTCCTGGAATACAAGCACTTCATCCCGGCCCGCAGCCAGTGGATCTTCGGTGGTGACGGTGCTTCCTACGATATCGGCTACGGCGGTCTGGACCACGTGCTGGCCAGCGGCGAGAACGTGAATATCCTGGTACTGGACACCGAGGTGTACTCCAACACCGGCGGCCAGAGCTCCAAGGCCACTCCGGTGGGCGCTATCGCCAAGTTTGCCGCCAGCGGCAAGAAGATCCGCAAGAAGGACCTGGGCATGATGGCCATTTCCTACGGCTACGTATATGTGGCCCAGGTGGCCATGGGTGCCAGCCCCGTGCAGTTCTTCAACGCCATCAAGGAGGCCGAGGCCTACGACGGACCGTCCCTCATCATCGCCTACAGCCCTTGTATCAACCATGGCCTTAAGGCCGGCATGGGCCTGAGCCAGAAGGAAGAGAAGCTGGCCGTAGAATGCGGTTACTGGCATCTCTACCGCTACAACCCGGCCCTGGAAGGCACGGAAAAGAATCCGTTCTCGCTGGACAGCAAGGAACCCGACTGGAGCAAGTTCCAGGACTTCCTGAAGGGCGAGGTGCGTTTCGCCTCCCTCTACAAGCTGTTCCCGGATCAGGCCGAGGAACTCCTCTCCAAGACAGAGGAATTTGCCAAAGTACGTCTGAATACCTATAAACGTTTAGCAGGTAAATAATTAAAATGAAACGAACGATTGCTATTATTGCAGTGGCCGCCGCAGCGGCGGTCACTGCCTTTGCGCAGCAGCCTACCCGCGAACAGCTGGAGGCAGCCATCGCCCAGATGCCCAAGATTCCCACTACGGACCAGGTCCGTACGGGCAAGCTGGACAACGGTCTCACCTATTTCATCCGTCACAACGAACTTCCCGCCGGCCGTGCAGAATTCTACCTGGCCACCAATGTGGGAGCCATCGAGGAAGAATATCCCGCACAGGACGGCCTGGCCCACTTCCTGGAGCACATGTGCTTCAACGGAACGGAGCATTTCCCGGACAAGGCCATCCTGGATTACCTGCGCTCCATCGGCGCGGAATTCGGCCGTAACATCAACGCCTCCACAGGCTTCGAGGAGACGCAGTACATGCTCAACAACATCCCTGTGGCCCGTCCCAGCGTGGTGGACAGTTGCCTCATGATCCTGGCCGATTATTCCCATTTCGTGCTCAACCAGCCCAGTGAGGTAGATGCCGAACGCGGTGTCATCATCGAGGAGCGCCGCACCCGTCGCGACGCCTCCTGGCGCAACATGGAGGCCGCCCTCCCCTACTACTTCGGCCCGGACAGCAAGCAGGCCAGCTGCACCCTCATCGGCACGCAGGAGCACCTGGAGACCTTCAGCCCGGAAAGCCTGGTGGAATTCTACCACACTTGGTACCACCCCGGCAACCAGGCCGTGATTGTTGTAGGTGACGTGGACGTGGACCGTACCGAGGCTAAGATCAAGGAGATCTTCGGCGCCATCCCCGCCAAGGAAAACCCCGTGAAAAAGCCCATCCAGACCATTGAGGACCACGCCGAGCCGCGCGTAGGCATTATCACGGACCCGGAGACCACCAATCCCCAGATTGAGCTCATGTGGCACAGCGAGGCCCTCCCGGAGAGCATCAACGCCACCACCACCGGCGTGCTCACGGACCTGATTGAGAACCTGGTTTCCCAGGTGGCCCGCGAACGCTTCAACGACATCACCTCCAAGCCCGACTCCCCGTACCTGAGCGCCAGTTTCGGCTTCGGAGACCTGATTTATGAAGATATCGAAGCCACCATGGCCGATGTGGCCCTCCGCGAGGAGAACATCCTGGGCGGTTTCAAGGACTTCTACACGGAAATCCAGCGTCTGTTCCGCTACGGCATTTCGGACGCCGAATTCGCCCGTGCCAAGGCCGACCAGCTCTCCTACTACGAGACCCAGGCCAACCGCGCCTCCACCCGTCAGAACGCGGAATTCATCCGTCCCATCATCAGCCATTTCTTCGACCAGGATCCGCTGATGGAGCCCCAGGACCAGTATGAGTTGCTGCAGATGCTCCTCTCCCAGGTCAACGCCCAGGTGATCAACCAGGTGCTGGCCCAGGCCGCCCAGTCCCAGAACCTGGTGGTGGTTTACACCGGTCCCGAGAAGCCCGGTATAGCCACTCCTTCGGCCGATGAGCTCCTTGCCGCCATCGCCGAGGTCGAGGCCTCTGAGATTGCCGCACCCGAAGGCGAGGAGATTCCGGAAGCCTTCCTGGATCCCGCCGCCCTGCCCGGATCGGCCGTCACCAAGACCGCTACCGGCATCTACGGTTCCACCGAATGGACGCTGGGCAACGGCGTAAAGGTGATTGTCTATCCCACCGAGCTCACCAAGGACCAGATCCTCTTCGGCATCGGCAAGGACGGCGGCCGCAGCCTCATCGCTACGGAAGACCTGCCTTCCTTCGAAGACAATATCATGTCCCTGTTCATTCAGAACAGCGGTGTCTCCCAGTTCTCCGGCACCACTGTCTCCAAGATGCTCACCGGCAAAACCCTCAGCGTCACTCCTTACCTGGATCCGCTGGAGCACGGCGTAGCCGGCAGCAGCACCGTCAAAGATTTGGAAACTGCTCTGCAGATTGTATATCTGTACTTCACGGATCCCCGCTTCGACGAGCAAGAGTGGCAGAATGGTATCGACCAGATCAAGGCCGTCCTCCCCAACCTGGAGAACCAGCCCAACTACAAGTTCCAGACAGAGCTCTACAAGACCATCTACAACAGCCCTCGCCGCTTCATGGTTTCCTCCGAGGTGGTGAACAAGGCCAGCCTGGCCACCGTGGAGAAGTATTGGAGAAACCTCTTTGCCGATGCCGCCGGCGCCACCATGGTGTTCGTGGGTGACATTGACGTGGACGCCCTCAAGCCGCTGGTAGAGAAGTATATCGGCTCCCTGCCCGCCGGCAAGGAAGCTACCAAGTGGGTGGATCAGAAGGAAAATGTAGTGAAGGGCCGCGTGGAGAACGTCTTCGCCGTGGATATGCAAACGCCCAAGAGCACCGTGTACCAGATCTGGTCGGCCGATATGGAACATACCTACGAGATTGACGCCGCCCTGGAGGCCATCTCCTACATCCTGGACATCCGCTACACCAACAGTCTGCGTGAGGAAGAAGGCGGCACCTACGGCGCCTCCTCCAGCGCCCAGTTCAGCCGTCGGCCCACTCCCAGCGTGCTCCTGCTGGTCGGCTTCGACTGCAAGCCCGCCCTCTGCGACAAGCTCCGGGAGCTCGCCATCAACGGTCTCAAGGACCTGGCCCAAAACGGCCCCACCGACGACGAACTTAACAGCGCCAAACTCAACCTCCAGAAGAACCTGCCGGAGAGCCGTCAGCGCAACGCCTGGTGGCGCAACAGCATCCAGCTGCACGAGACCTACGGTGAAGACCGCGACGCCGCCTACGAGGCTGCCATCAACGCCTTGGACAAAGACATCGTGGTGAAGACCCTCCAGGCCATCCTGGCCCAGGACAACTTCATCGAGGTTGTGATGAAGCCCGCCAACACGGCCGAAGCCGAATAGATTGGTCCTCAGCTAGTTATGATAATACCCTGCTGTACTTTTACAGCAGGGTATTATTGTAACATACTGAGTTCCAAATACTTTACGTAAAATTAAAGCAAAGCGAACGGCAGCATCTGTCGCCGAGCCCCTTCCCCGAGGGAAGGGGTTTGGGGATGGGGTAACGTGGATAAATGTATAAAGGCTGCGCTATTGCGCAGCCTTTATATCACGAAATGATTTTTGAGGCTATGCCTCAGAAATCGCTTCGTTCGGGCAGGTGCCTTCGCAGGCGCCGCAGTCGATGCACTCATCGGCGTTGATTACATAGGAGCCTTCGCCCTCGGAGATAGCGCCCACAGGGCATACATCGGCGCAGGAGCCGCAGGAGACACAAATGTCGGGATTAATCTTTCTTGCCATAGTTAATATAGTTTTATTGTTGTTGTGTTTCTAAGTTGCCACAAATTTAGGCATTATATTTGATTTTAAAAATAACAGTCATTAACTTTGCGACCATGAAAATGATGATTTGGACCCTAGCCCTGGCTGCAAGCCTGCTCTCTTGCGGCTCCCGTACAGCAAATAGCGCGCCAATCGTTGAATTGGTGGCAACAGAAACCATCGGCCTGCCGGAGGATCCGGCCGAAGGAGATGCAGTTTTTGATAAGCTGGTGCACGATTTCGGGGATGTGAGCATGGAGGATGGCCCGCTAACCTGTACGTTTACAGTCACCAATAACGGCAAGGAGCCCCTGGCCATCTTCGAGGTGGTTTCCTCCTGCGGTTGCACCAATGTCACCTGGACCCGCGAGCCGCTCCAGCCCGGAAAAAGCGGCACCATATCGGCCACCTACCAGAACGAAGACGGTCCCTTCCCCTTCGACAAAACCCTTACGGTTTACATATCGGGCCAGCGCAAACCGGTGATACTGAAGCTCCGAGGCGTTGTGCACGAAAAGAAAAAATCCCTGAGCGAGCTCTACGGAGCACAAAAGCTCGGGGATTTTGGTCTTAAGGCCCGGGAATACAAAGCCGGTGTACTTAAGCAGGGACTCACCGTGAGCGAATCGGCCACGGTGGCTAATCTGGGGAAGAAGCCGTTGAAGGTGGATTTTGCAGAAGTGTCCGAACATCTGAAGCTGGACGTGAATCCCAACCCCATCCCGGCCAACAGCACCGCCAGCCTGGTCTTCACCATCGAGGCAGCTCCTGGCATGTATGGCAAGCACACCTACACGGCTGTTCCGGTGCTGAACGGGCGCAAGGCTTCGGCCCCCATTTCCGTCTGGAGCACCACGCGGGAGAACTTCGACAAGTGGACCGAGCAGCAACGAAATGACGGAGCCGTTCCGGTATTTGAAAACAGCACGGCCAACTTCGGTATCGTAAAGGCCGGTACGCCGGTGGAAGTCACCTTCAACTGCTCCAACCGTGGAAAAAGCACTTTCCATATCTATCAGGCCGATCCGGAGGTCCCGGCACTGAAGGTATTGGAAGTCAGTGACTGCGAGCCCGGCGGAAAGGGCTTCGTGCGCCTTTCGCTGGATACATCGGCCGTAGAAAAAGGCGAGACCGTGATTATGCTCACCCTCACCACCAATTCTCCGTTGAGGCCCGTTGTGAATCTCTTCGTTGCCGGGCAGATACAGTAAAGTTTTTGAAGCTCAATAAGTTACAATAATACCCTGCTGTGCAAGTACAGCAGGGTATTATCATAACTAGCTAATAACCAATCTGTTCGGCTTCGACGGCATCGGCCATTGCTAAGGTTTGCCTTTTCACGTAAAAATATGTAAATTTGTAGATTAAAAGAAGATCAATGGCAGACAGCATCAATACCAGCTCCTATAACGACGACTCCATCCAGACCCTGGAATGGAACGAACATATCCGCAGGCGTGCCGGTATGTATATCGGCCGGCTGGGGAACGGCGACAGGCAGGGAGACGGCATCTACGTACTCCTGAAGGAAATCGTGGACAACTCCATTGACGAGTTTTCCATGGGTTTCGGCAAACGCATCGACATAGTCATCGAAGACAAGACGGTGACGGTGCGGGATTTCGGCCGGGGCATTCCGCTGGGAAAGGTGGTGGATGCCACCTCCAAGCTTAACACCGGCGGCAAGTTCGACGACACCAACTTCAAGAAGAGCGTGGGCATGAACGGCGTAGGCACCAAGGCCGTGAACGCCATGAGCGTGGATTTCTACGTAGCATCCTACCGCGAAGGCCAGTGTTCCTACGCCCATTTCACCCGCGGAAAGCTGCTGGAGGCCGATATCATCCCTTCCACGGAGAAGAACGGCACCTTCATCCGCTTTACCCCGGACGAAGAACTCTTCAACGACTACGCTTTCCACATGGAGTTCGTGGAGAGCATGGTAAAGAACTACTCCTACCTGAAGAAAGGCCTCACGCTAACCCTGAACGGGAACCCCTACAAGAGCGAAAACGGCCTGCTGGACCTGGTGACGGAGAACATGAGCGAAACGCCCCTGTACCCGCTCATCCACCTGGAAGACGAGGACATAGAGATTGTGCTCACCCACGGCAACAGTTACGGGGAGAACATCGCCACATTCGTGAACGGCCAGAACACCCGTGACGGCGGAACTCATCTGGCGGCCTACCGCGAAGCTATCGCCAAGACTTTCAAAGACTTCTACAAGAAGGACTATCGACCGGAAGACATCCGCCAGGGCATCGTGGGCGCCATTTCCATCCAAATCCAGGAACCCATCTTCGAAGGCCAGACCAAAACCAAGCTGGGAAGCACCTACATGTGGGAAAAGCAGGTGAAAGGGGCCGACGGCACCTCCAGCGTGGACCGCGGACCCACCATCCGTACCTTCGTGAACGACTTCGTGACCAAGAAGCTGAACGACTATCTGCACATGCACATGGACATAGTCCCGGTAATCGAGGACAAGATCAAGGCTTCGCAGGCCGAACGCGAAGAGATTGCCGGCGTGCAGAAGAAAACCCGCGAAAGGGCCAAGAAGGCAGCCGTTTACAACCGCAAGCTCCGGGACTGCAAGTTCCATTTCTGCGACAGCAAATTCCCCAAGGGAATGGATGACCAGCGGGAAAAGACATCCATCTTCATTACGGAGGGAGACTCGGCCTCCGGAACCATCACCAAGGTGCGGGATGCCAACAACCAGGCCGTCTTCTCCCTCCGGGGCAAACCCATCAACTGCTTCAAGGAAGGCCGGAAGAAAGTGGCCGAAAACGAGGAACTGAACCTTCTGATCAACGCTCTGGGAGTAGAAGACGATCTGGACAACCTGCGCTACAACAACATCATCGTGGCAACGGATGCCGATGACGACGGCATGCACATCCGGATGCTGGTGCTCACCTTTATCATGAAGTACTATCCGGAGCTCATCCGCCGCGGACATGTGTATATCCTGCAGACTCCCCTCTTCCGCGTACACAATAAGAAAGAGCGCCGCTACTGCTATTCCATCGAAGAGAGGGACAAGGCCGTGAAGAAGCTGAAAACGGGCGTGGAGATAACCCGCTTCAAAGGCTTGGGAGAAATTTCATCGGACGAATTCAAGGATTTCATCGGCGAGAACATGCGCCTGGATTCCGTGAAGCTGGCCGATGAAGAATCCATCCAGACCATCATGGAGTTCTACATGGGCATCAACACCTACGAGCGCCAGCACTTCATCATGGACAACCTCCGCAGCGAGAAAGAACTGGAAGATATAGATATCTGAATCGAAAGAATAAACTTATGGCAAAGATAAAAGTAAAAACTACCGTAAGCCCCGGGTGGGCCAGATTCTGCGGCTTGTGGCTGCGGAAGATGGGTTGGAAGAGCATCGGCGGCCCCATGAAGGAGTCAAAAGCCATAGTGCTGGGCGTTCCGCACACCACCGTCTGGGACTTCCTGGTGAGCTACCTGTTCTACACCCAGTTCGGCAAGGTGGCGCATATCATGGTGAAAAAAAGCTTTTTCGTATGGCCTTTGGGTCCTATCCTCAAAGCCTGCGGCGCCGTGCCCACAGACCTTTCCAGTCCCGCCACCACCGTCAAGAGCCTCATAGACGTTATGGAAGGCGTGGACGAATTCCATCTGGCGCTGGCTCCGGAAGGCTCCAGGTCGCTGGTAAAACGCTGGAAGAGCGGCTATCACCTCATTGCCAAGGAAACCGGTGCCACAGTGTACCTGGGCTACTATGACTGGGGGCGCAAGCAAATCTCCGTGGGAGAACCTTTTGAGCTTACGGACGACGCCAAAGCCGATATGCAGCGCATCTACGACCATTATCGGCTCATGGGTATCCAGGGCTTCCACAAAGACCAGTTTGCGGTGCCCGATCCTCCGAAAACACAATAAAATCATCTCTTTATGGCCAAGAAAATCAAAAGCCCCTACAAGGCGTGGAGAAAGTACAGGAACCGTGAGAATACGTGTACCACCTTGCACAAGGTCTTTGACTACGCGACCACATCCTATGCAAAAAGAACCGCCTACCAGTATGTGGACGGCGGCCAAAAATACACCTACGAGGAATTCCGCCGCAAGACCGAACAGCTTTCCATGCGGATGACCCGCTTCGGCATCAAGCACGGAGACCGTGTGGCCATCATGTCCCAGAACATGCCCAACTGGGTGGTGGCTTTCTTTGCCGCCACAGCCTTTGGCCGCGTGGCCGTGCCCGTGCTTCCGGACAGCTCCGAAAACGAGCTTACCAATATCCTCACCCACTCGGAATCCAAGGTAATCTTCATCTCGCAGCGCCTGATGCCCAAACTCAGCGAAGAGTGCAAGAAGAAGCTTACCCTCATCGTCGACATCGAAACCTTCGAATTCCTAAAGAAGGACGAAGAAGACTTCAAGTGCAACGGCTGGGTAAAGGACCCGCAGCCGGACGACCTGGCCTGCATCATCTACACCTCCGGCACCACCGGCAAGGCCAAAGGCGTGATGCTCAGCCACCGCAACCTGAGCCAGAACCTGGCAGCTGCCTTCAAGGCCAAACCGGCCTTCAAGACTGACCGTTTCCTGAGCATCCTCCCGGCGGCGCACGCCTACGAGATGAGCGTATCCACCCTGTATTCCTTCTACGTGGGCGCCACTTGCTATACCCTGCAGAAACCGCCCACACCCACCATCCTGCTGGGAGCAATGAAGAAGGTTAAACCCACCATCGTGTGCTCCGTACCGCTCATCATAGAGAAGGTAGTGAAAAACAGCGTACTGCCCACCATCCAGAAGAGCCGCGTCCTCTCCTGGGCCGATAAGAACATCCCCCGCATCCTGCACTGGTTCATCGGCCGGCGCATGGTGAAATCCTTCGGCGGGAAACTCACTTTCTTCGGCATCGGTGGTGCCAAGTTGGATCCGGCCGTGGAGAAGTTCCTGATAGACTGCAAGTTCCCTTACGCAGTCGGCTACGGCCTCACGGAAACCGCACCGCTGGTTTGCAATGTGATGGTGAACAAAAAGAAGCACCTCGGTTCCATCGGTCCGGCTTCCTATAAGGTGGATATCCGCTTGGACAACGTGAACCCGGCGAACGGAGAGGGAGAGATTGTGGTGCGTGGCGGCAATGTGATGCTGGGCTACTACAAGGACCCGGAGCGCACCCTGCAGGTGCTGGACGACGAAGGCTGGTTCCACACCAACGACGTTGCCACCGTTGACGAGAACGGCATCTATTATATTAAAGGCCGATTGAACAACACCATCCTGGGTCCCTCCGGCGAAAACATCTATCCGGAAGAGATAGAGCAGGTTATCAACAACCTGGAGGGCGTGGAAGAGTCCCTGGTGATGGAACGCGACGGCAAACTGGTGGCCCTGGTGAAGTTCCAGGACAACGCCATAGACTGGGACCAGGCTACGGAAGACAAATGGTTCGAGGAGCTGGAAGCCCGCAAAAACGCCGTCCTGGAATGGGTGAACAAGCGGGTGGGCAAGAACGCCAAGATAGGTGAGGTGGACGCCATGAAGGAGCCCTTCGAAAAGACAGCCACCCAGAAGATCCGCCGCTTCAAGTACAAAGACTCCCACGGAGACGAACCGGAAAAACCGTCCGATACAGATGCGACAAACTCCTCGAAAGAATGAGCAAAGCGAACGGCGGCTTCTGCCACTGAGAACGTGAGCATATATAAAAATTGTCTGACACTTTGTGCCAGACAATTTTTATGTTTAATGTGGTTGTAGAGTTTACTCTGCAACCACATTAAACTTGAAGTTTCCTTTAATACCCTTGTAGAGCTTAACGGCGGCTTCGTACTCACCGCACTCCTTCACATCATCGGCCAGGATGGTGATGTCCTTCTTGTCGATGCTCAGTCCCTTGGCGTTCAGGGCCTCGGCCAGATCCATGGTAGTAACGCTGCCGTAGAGCTTGCCGCTCTCGGAAACCTTCACCTTAACCTCTACGGTCTGGGCGCTGAGGGTAGCGGCCAGAGCCTCTGCATCGGCCACAAGCTTGGCCTCTTTGTGGGCACGCTGACGCAGGGTCTCCGCGTGCTGCTTCTTCACGGACTCGGTGGCCACGGTGGCAAAGCCCTGAGGCACCAGATAGTTCATGGCATAACCGGCCTTAACCTTTACAATTTCACCGGCGTAGCCCAGGTTGGCTACATCTTTCTTAAGCAAAATTTCCATAAGGCAGATTATTTAAGGAGGTCAGTAACATACGGAAGCAGGGCGAGGGAGCGGGCACGCTTGATGGCCTGGGCAACCTTGCGCTGGAACTTGAGGGAAGTACCGGTGATACGGCGGGGCAGGATTTTACCCTGCTCGTTCAGGAACTTCTTGAGGAACTCAGGGTCTTTATAATCTACATACTTGATACCGGCCTTCTTGAAACGGCAGTATTTCTTCTTGCGAACCTCTACGGTCGGGGGGTTCAGATAGCGGATTTCCTTATTTTCGTTTGCCATAATTTTGTCCTCCAATTAATTATTCAGCAGCAGGGGCTTCGGCGGCGGGAGCAGCCTTGGCGGCCTTGTTGGCGCGGCGCTTCTCTGCATACGCAACGGCGTCCTTGTCCAGGGCGACGGTGAGGTAGCGGATAATACGCTCGTCACGGTGATACTGGGTTTCGAGGGTGGCAACGAACTGAGGGTCTGCCTTGAATTCGATCAGGTAATAAAAACCTGTGGTTTTGTGCTGGATGGGATAAGCGAGCTGACGCAGGCCCCAATCCTCCTGGTACACAATCTCTCCACCGTTGTCGGTGATGAGCTTGACGTACTTGGCAACCGCTTCCTTCATCTGGGTCTCAGACAAAACGGGAGTTGCAATGAAAACGGTTTCGTACTGGTTAACCATTGTTTGTTAATTAATTGTTTATAAATGTTTTACGTTCTTTTTAAGGGCTTTCGTCCCCAAAAAGGACTGCAAATATAGTCATTAAATTCCACAATACCAAATCTTTTCCTCTCCGGGATAACACAAAAAAGCATCGGCCCGGTTCTTTCTTACAGGCCGACTGCCCCCTTGGCGCCGCCAGGTGTCCCTTTGATTCGGGCAGAGTTTGGTGATTCGCATTAATCGGTTGATTATAAAGTGGTTCCACTGTAAGAAAACTCCCGGTCAATCCTTTGGGCAACCCCTGTGATTCTCTTACCTTTACAACGCAAACTTGCCGTATCGGGGTTCTGATCAATCGCCAACTGTAATTTTGCAAAAATGCCGGACAGGGACAATCCCCTTCCGGCATTTCGTCATCAACCCCGCTTGTAATTCAATGGTTTTTCATTAAATTCGCATCATAGATTATCAGACCACATGAGATTAACCAAACCCTTTCATCCAGTATTGTTATTGTTCTGCCTGTTTTCACTGACTCTGTGCGGGCCGGACAACCCGGATGTCAGTACTCAGCAGCCGCCGCAACAGGAGCAACAGCCGCAAAAAGAGGGCAATGAAGGCAATGAGGAAGAACAGGACCAACCTGTAGCGGTTACCGGCATCAGCCTCAACAAAACCACCCTCATCCTCACAGAAGGTGAAAGCGAACAGCTTTCGGCAGCGGTGTCACCAGATAATGCTGCGGACAAGACCGTGTTCTGGAGCAGTTCGGTCCCTGAAGTGGCCAGTGTCCAGGAGGGCATGGTCACCGCCATTAAGGAAGGCACCGCCACTATTACGGCTAAGGCCGGTGACAAGACCGCCACCTGTGAAGTAACGGTACAGCGTCAAGGTACAACCCAGGGCGAAGGCGATACGGAAGATTTCGGTAATGAAGAAAACGACTGGTAGGAAATGAGCATGAGAAATACAGTTCTTTTGGGTATTATGGCTGTTTTGGCTGCCACTGCCCCGGCCTGCACACAAGAAACGCAAGAGAAGACTAAGGACGGTCCCCGAACGCTGAGCCAGGTGGAAGCTACCGTTTCGGAGATACCGCTTGCCAAGGCGCATCTGGAAGGTAATTCACAGATTAAATGGGACAGCGGAGAAGTGATTGGCGTTTTCAGCGACATCCAATCCCCCGTTCCCTTCAGCAGGGCCAACGACGGTAACGTATTTATGAGCGATACGCCGGTGAAAGGCAACGAGTTCTACGCTTTTTACCCCTACGGAGACAGCTGTTTCGACCCATCTAATCCCAAAGTGCTGCATTTCAGCATAGATAATGGAACCACAACGGGAGGGAAATCCCCCCGTCTCCTTGTGCCCATGATTGCCAAA
>Ga0265298_10000927_pt1 | contig 43555 bp, 34 predicted proteins | sample AusTroGonzalo_MG_3_FD_193486 | JGI IMG/M metagenome (GOLD analysis project Ga0265298, IMG submission 193486) | Bovine rumen microbial communities from tropical cattle in Woodstock, Queensland, Australia - Gonzalo_01 | ecosystem: Host-associated > Mammals > Digestive system > Stomach > Rumen ... | reverse complement strand
AGGAAGCGGGCATCAAGAACGTCAAAGGTTATGTCTGCGACGTGACCGACGAGGTGGCCGTCAAAGCCCTGGTGGAAAAGATTCACGCCGAAGTGGGCCAGATCGACATCCTGGTCAACAACGCCGGCATCATCAAGCGTATCCCGATGCACGAGATGGAGCGTAAGGAATTCCAGCAGGTCATCGACGTGGACCTTGTGGCCCCGTTCATCGTCTCCAGCGCCGTCCTTCCTGAAATGATGGAGCGCCGCGAGGGCAAGATCATCAACATCTGCTCGATGATGAGCGAACTCGGCCGCGAGACCGTTTCCGCGTACGCCGCCGCCAAGGGCGGACTCAAGATGCTCACCCGCAACATCTGCTCCGAGTACGGCGAATACAACATCCAGTGCAACGGCATCGGCCCCGGCTACATCGCCACGCCCCAGACCGCTCCCCTGCGCGAGAAGCAGCCCGACGGCAGCCGCCATCCCTTCGACAGTTTCATCTGCGCGAAGACCCCTGCGGGCCGCTGGCTCGAACCCGAAGAACTCGGCGGACCGGCCGTCTTCCTCGCCTCGCACGCTTCGGACGCCGTGAACGGCCACATCCTTTATGTTGACGGCGGCATCCTCGCCTACATCGGAAAACAGCCCAAATAATATGACAAAGATCAATTGCCAGGTAAGACAGGCGTCCAGCAACGTCGACGCCAAGCATTACGACACCGCGCGCCTGCGCAGCGAATACCTCGTCGAGAACGTGATGGTTCCCGATGAGATCAATATGGTCTATTCGATGTTCGACCGCATCATCGCGGGCGGCGCCGTCCCCGTCAAGGAGGAACTGGTGCTCAGCGCCCCCGATATCCTGCGCGCCGAATTCTTCACCGAGCGCCGCGAGCTCGGCATCATCAATGTCGGCGGCACCGGCATCGTGAAGGTCGGCAACGACGAGTACACCATTCCCTTCAAGGAGGCCCTGTATGTCGGCCGCGGCAAGCGCGACGTCACTTTCCGCAGCGTGGATCCCGCGAACCCCGCCAAATTCTACTTCAACTCCGCCACCGCACACCGCGAGACGGGCGTGAAGCAGGTCTCCAAGAAAGACGCCGTGGTGATGCACCTGGGCAGCCTGGAAGAGAGCAACGAGCGCACCATCAACCGCCTGCTGGTCAAGGAGGTCGTCCCCTGCTGCCAGCTGCAGATGGGCATGACGGAACTGGCTCCCGGCAGCACCTGGAACACGATGCCCGCCCACACGCATGACCGCCGTATGGAAGTCTATTTTTACTTTGACGTTCCTGAAGGCGCCGCGGTCTGCCATTTCATGGGCGAACCGCAGGAGACCCGTCACATCTGGATGCACAATGAGCAGGCGGTGATTTCCCCGCAGTGGAGCATCCACGCCGCGTCGGCCACCCGTAACTACACCTTCATCTGGGGGATGTGCGGCGAGAACGACGACTACGGCGACATGGACGTCTGCAAGACCTCTGACCTGAAGTGACGCTTTTCCGTCCTGCCGCCCTGCGGCGCGAACCTTACGTCGTGAATGAGGAGACGATGCTCTCCCTCATTCACGATGTTGGTTTTATTCCCTTCTTTGAAAATGTCGTCCCCGGCTGGTCCGTCGAAGAACATACGCCGCCCGAATACTTCTTCGCCGACGACGAACTCGGCCCCTGGGACTGGAAAATCGCCTGCGTGCAGAGCGGCGATATCGCCTACGGCAAGTTCCTGCTGGGCGGCAAGGCGGCCTTCGCCACGGCCGAGGTGTACCGGGAACTGATGAACTGGCGCCGGAGCCTGCCAAAATACCGCCCCACGGCACCCCAGCAACGCATTCTGGACTTTATGGAAGAACACGGTTCCGCCGGAATCCGGGATGTAAGGAAGCTGCTGGGCATCAAGAAAGGCGCCGCCGACGCCCTGATGGCCGGACTGCAGATGCAGACCCGCGTCATCACCGGTGACATCACCCGCGTCTATCGCGGACCGGACCTCCACTACAACGGCTGGCAGACCAGTTCCTTCTGCACCCCGGAAGCCCTCTTCGAACTCGACGCCGGGGCTTTCCCCTTCCCCGGCTGGGAGCCCCGGACCCTGCGCTCCGACTTGACCCCCGCCCAGTCCCGCGACTTCCTCGCAGAACTCATCCTCAAGCAAGCCCCCGGTACCCCCGCCGGGGTCATCGACAAAGTGTTGGGTTAAAGAGTGAATTGCTTTAGGGCCCTCGCATTTCATTTTATGCTGTGAAAAATGAAATGGAAGGGCCCCACAGTCCCTCCCAGTTAAGAAAACTGGCCATTTTGTTAAATCCCAGGGGCCTTTCAGAAGCGGCGATAGTCAGGAGGGCCGGGAAGGGCAACAGAACACCGGCTGCCGGCGAGGAGTGAGAGGTGCTGCACCCGGAGGACGTGGCCACCCGCGGCCACGGGAAGCGGGAGGGGCCCGCAAGATACGAGTTATCGCGCAGCGATGACGAAGAAGATTGTGGGAGGGTCCGGAGTGAGCGAAGCGAACGGAGTTCCGACGGATACAGCACCCGAGCATCCGAGACAACGGCAGCCGCGCGAAAATCAGATTCCGTCGTTGGTCAGGTGAGTGGAGATGCGGCGCTTGCCGGCTTTCTGCAGCCGGATGAAGACGATGAGGAAGAGCAGGGTCAGGAGCGACGAAAGCAGCTGGTTCTCCAGCGAATCCGAAACCATCAGAATCCAGTCGAAAAGCATATGCGCAATCACGGGCGCCGCGAAGGTCAGCACCCGATAGAGCCCGCGCCTGGACTCCGCTCCGAAACAGGCATAGGAGTAATAGAAGCCCATCAGCACCGCAAAGGCATAATGCCCGGGAACGCTGATCAGCCCGCGGGTGATACCGGCGTGAAGCCAATACTCCCCTGCGCTGGCCAGATAGCCGATATTCTCTACAAAGGCGAAGCCCATGCCGATGCAGACCGCATAGACGATGCCGTCAAAATGCTCGTCGAACCAGGGATTGCGGCGCAGGAGCAGCCAGAGCATCAGCAGTTTCGCCGCCTCCTCGGGCACGGCCGCACCGAACATCGCCACCCGGAAATGATCCCAGACCGTGACCGGCTCCGAAGAGAACACCCCGTACAACTGCAAGGGCAGGGAAAAACAAAGCGAAACCAAGACGGACAGCATACCGAAGCCGAACGCCTTGACAAGCATTCTCGTGGGCTCCGGGGACTTGCGGTCCTTGAAAGTAATGTGGCCCGCCAGGATGAGCGACGGCAACAGCGCTGCCAGGATCAGATAAAGGGGCATCTCTAATGCTTAAAATGACGTACTCCGGTGAAGAGCATCGTAATGCCCAGTTCATCGGCTTTCTTGATACAATCTTCGTCGCGGATGCTGCCGCCGGGCTGAACAATCGCACAAACCCCATACTTTGAAGCCAGGGTGACGGTGTCGTCGAAAGGCAGGAAGCCGTCGGAAGCGAGGACGAGGCCCTCGGTAAAGCCGGCGGCACGCGCCTCTTCCAGGGCAATCTGCGCCGAGCCCACCCGGTTGGTCTGTCCGGCACCCACGCCGATGGTATGGCCGTCCCGCACCACCGCAATCGCATTGGACTTGATGTGCTTGACGATGCGCCAGCCGAAATCAAGGTCGGCGAGCAGCGCGTCGGAAGGCTTCACGGCAGTGACGCACATCGACGGAACCACCTTCTCCACCTGCGTATCCAGGCGCTGCGAGAGCAGACCGCCGTTCACGCTGATATACTGCTGCTCCGGCGCTCCGGTACGCGTCATATCCACCTCCATCACCCGCAGGTTCTTCTTCGAGGAAAGGATTTCCAGCGCCTCCGGCGTAAAAGAAGGTGCGATGACGATTTCCAGGAAGATGGGCTTCATCCCCAGGGCCACCTCCGCCGTCAGCGGACGGTTCACCGCCACGATGCCGCCATAGATACTCACCTTATCGGCCTCGTACGCGGCCTGCCAGGCCTGCTCGATCGTTGCGCCGACCGCCGCCCCGCAGGGATTCATATGCTTGAGCGCCACGCAGAAGGGCTCCTCGAAATCGCGCACGACGTTCAGCGCCGCATTGGCATCCTGGATATTGTTGTAGGAAAGTTCCTTGCCCTGCAACTGCTTTCCGAAGGCCAGGGAGAAGGGCACGGGCTGCCGGGCGGCATAGAAGTTCGCACTCTGGTGGGGATTCTCGCCATAGCGCAGCGGCTGCTTGATATCGTACTCCAGGAAAAGTTTCTCGGGCAGCCCCGCCTGCGCACGCATATAGGTGGCGATGCAGCTGTCGTACTGCGCGGTATGCGTATAGGCCTTGGCGGAGAGCTTCAGCCGCGTTTCAGGCTTGGTAAAGCCGTTCTCGCGGATTTCGGCAAGGACGGAAGCGTAATCGGCGGGATCGCAGACAATGGTCACATCCTTCCAGTTCTTGGCCGCGCTGCGTACCATCGACGGACCGCCGATATCGACATTCTCGATGGCTTCCTCGAAGCTGACGCCCTCCTTTTCGATGGTCTTGCGGAAAGGATACAGGTTCACGCAGACCAGTTCTATGGTCTCGATGCCGTTCTCCTTGAGCGTTTCCATATGCGCAGGAACGTCGCGGCGCGCCAGGATACCGCCGTGCACTTTCGGATGCAGGGTCTTGACGCGGCCGTCGCAGATCTCCGGGAAACCCGTCACCTCGCTGATGCCGATGGTCTTGACGCCTTCCTTCTCCAGAAGTTTCTGCGTACCGCCGGTGGCGATGATTTCCCAACCCAGTTCTTCGAGGCCGCGAACGAAGTCTACCAGCCCCGTCTTATCGCTTACGCTAACCAATGCTCTCATAATACTTTAGCTATTGTTTCTATATAGATTTGATGTTCGATGTTCTGCCCGATACGATGAACTTCCTCAGGATCGGAGCCGTCATATTCAAAGGCTTTCTGGGCGATGATGCGGCCGCCGTCCAGGTCCGCATTCACCCAATGCACCGTAATGCCGTACACCTTCACGCCATAGGCGACCGCCTGCTCCACCGCGTGCGCGCCCTTGAACGCAGGGAGCAGCGAAGGATGGATGTTCAGGATCCGGTCCGGATAGGCCCCCAGCAGCACATCACCCACGATGCGCATATAACCGGCCAGGCAGATCAGCTCCACGTTCCGTTCGCGCAGCAGACGCACGATTTCCGTCTCGAAAGCCGCCTTGGAGGGCCATTCTTTGGGCGAAAAGACAAAGGATTCGATGCCGAAGCGCTCCGCACGGGCGATGACGGGAGCCCCGGGCTTATCGCAGACCATCAGGGCGACGCGCGCATCCAGGCGTCCGTCGGCACAGGCCTGCGCAATCGCTTCGAAATTGGTGCCGCTGCCGCTGGCAAAAACCGCAAGATTCTTCATCGGATCAGCACTCCTTCCTTATCCGATACCCGGCCGATGACCGAAGCCTTCTCGCCGCATTCCGCCAGCAGGGCCGCCGCCTTGGGCGCTTCGGACGCCGGCAGCACCAGCACCATACCGATACCCATATTGAAGATGTTGAACATCTCCCGGTGCGGGATATGGCCCCACTGCTCGAGCATCTTGAAGACCGGCAGGATCTCCCAAGTCCCCTCCTCGATCTCCAGGCCCTGGCCGGGCTTCAGCACGCGCGGGATATTCTCGTCAAAACCGCCGCCGGTAATGTGGCAGATGCCGTGCACATCGCAATGACGCAGCACATTGAGCACCTGCTTCACATAAATCTTCGTCGGGGTCAGCAGCACCTCGCCCAACTTGCGGCCGCCGAATTCGGGAATGGAATCGTCATAAGAAAGACCGGCATCCGCGACGATCTTGCGCACCAGGCTGAAGCCGTTGGAATGCACGCCGGAAGAAGCGATGCCCAGCAGCACGTCGCCGGTCGTGACCTTCGAACCGTCGATCAGTTTCGCTTTCTCCACCGCCCCGGTCGTAAATCCGGCGATATCATACTCGCCGTCGGCATACATCCCCGGCATCTCGGCCGTCTCACCGCCCACGAGCGCACAGCCCGCCTGACGACAGCCTTCGGCCACGCCGGCGACGATCGCCTCCACCTTCTGGGGCACATTGTGGCCGAGCGCCACATAATCCAGGAAAAACAGCGGCTCGGCACCCTGCGCCAGCACATCGTTCACGCACATCGCCACGGCATCGATGCCGATGGTATCGTGCTTGTCCATCGCAAAGGCGATCTTGAGTTTAGTTCCGACACCGTCCGTCCCGCTCACCAGCACGGGCTCCTTGAGACCGAGCGAAGAAAGGTCGAACATCCCGCCGAAAGAACCGATGCCGCCCATACTTCCGGGCCGCACCGTAGATGCCACGTGCGACTTGATGCGGCGGACCACCTCATAGCCCGCCTCCAGGTTCACCCCCGCCGCTTCGTAATTCTTTGCCATATCTAATTACTGAGTTCTTCTTTATATAATACAGTAGGATATTCTCCGGTAAAACAGGCCTGGCAGGGATCCGCGCAGCCAAAACACGACGCCTTCGTGGACTCCGGACTCAGATAGCCCAGCGAATCCGCGCCGATGGCCTTGCAGGCCTGCTCCAGCGTCCGGTGCGAACAAAGCAGTTCCTCCGGCGAAGAAGTATCGACCCCGTAGTAGCAGGGATACTTCATCATCGGACTGGCGATACGCACGTGCACCTCCTTCGCCCCGGCATCGCGCAGCAACTTCACGATCTTGAGCGAGGTCGTCCCGCGCACGATGGAATCATCCACCAGCACGATCTTCTTTCCCTTCACGATACTGCGCACGGGGCAAAGTTTCATCTTCACCCCGAGTTCGCGCATCTCCTGCACGGGCTGGATGAAGGTCCGCCCGACATACTTGTGCTTCACCAGCCCCATCTCATAGGGAATCCCGCTCTCCTCGCTGTAACCCATCGCCGCACTGAGGCTGGATTCGGGCACACCCACGACGATATCGGCATCCGCAGGGCATTCGCGATACAGCCGGCGGCCCGCCTCCTTGCGGTAGGCGTGCACGTTGCAACCGTCGATATCGCTGTCCGGACGCGCAAAGTAAATATACTCCATCGCGCACATACGATGCCGCTTGTAGCGCGAATACTGCCGGCTGCGCAGTCCCTGCTCATCGAGGGTCACGATCTCTCCGGGCTCGATGTCGCGGATGAAATCGGCGCCCATAATCTCGAAAGAGCAGGATTCGCTGGCCACGACATAACCGTCCCCGAGTTTACCCAGCGCAAGGGGCTTGATGCCGTGCTTGTCGCGGCAGGCGTAAATGCGGTTGCGGGTCATGATGACGAAGGCAAAGCCGCCCTCCATCATATTCAGGGCCGAAACGATATTGACGATACGGTCCTCGTTATGCTGTTTCTTGATCAGATGGGCCAGCAACTCCGCATCCGTTTCCGTCTGCAGGATGGTACCGCCCTTCTCCAGGTAATTGCGGATCTGCGGCGCGTTGATCACGCAGCCGTCGCTGGCAATGGCGAAATCGCCGCTCCGGTGATGGAAGAAGAGCGGCTGCACATTGTCCAGGCCCACCTTGGCGATATTGGCGTACATCACCGCCGCAATCCCGATTTCCCCCTGAAGGGAAGCGATGCTGTCCGTATGGAAGACCTCGTTGACGAGGCCCTTCCCCCTGTAGCGCAGGCACTGTCCCTCAGCGTTGAAGGTGGCCATACCGGCACCTTCCTGCCCCCGGTGCTGCATATTGTGCAACCCGTAATATAGATAGGTAGAAGCGTTTTTCACGCCATAAACGGCAAGTACTCCCATAGTCTCAATTCAAGGTCAACAGTCGTTTATACACTTCTTCGTAACCCGCCACGACATTGCCGAGGTCCATACGGAAACGGTCCTTGTCCAGCGGTTCATTGCTCCGCTTGTCCCAGAGCCGGCTGGTGTCCGGGCTGATCTCGTCGGAAATGATGATGTCGCCGTTGTCGGAGGCGCGGCCGAATTCAATCTTGAAGTCCACCAGTTCGATGTCCAGACGCTCGAAAAGCGGTTTGAGCAGTTCATTGGTCCGGCGGGCGACCTCCAGCATCCGGTGCACCTCGTCATAGGTCGCCAGGCCCAGCGCCACGGCGTGATGCTCGTTGATGAGGGGATCGTCGAGGGACTCGTTGTTGTATTTGAGTTCCAGGACGACATTGCGCAGCGGCGTCCCCTCGGGAATCCCGAGTTTGCGCGCCATCGAACCGGCCACCCGGTTGCGCACCACCACCTCGAGAGGGATGATCTCTATCTTCCGGCAGATCTGCTCGCGCTCGGAGAAAAGTTCCACGAAGTGCGTGCTGATGCCCTTCCGATTGAGATAGCCCAGCAGAATGGCGGAAATCTTGTTGTCAAGGGCGCCTTTGCCGCGCAGCACCGCGCGTTTGATGTTGTCAAAGGCCAGGGTCTCATCCTTGTACCGGAAGATGACCTTATGCGGGTCGTCGGTAGAGAAAACCTGTTTCTCGTTCCCGTCGAAAATCAGTTCCCGTTTTTGCATTTCCTAAAATAATTGACCGCGTTAGCGAAAATATTTTGACAGCAGTCGCCGTCGATATTCTTGTAAAGTCCCTGCTCCCAGCGCTCGCTGTGCCCCATCTTACCGAGGATGCGGCCGTCCGGGCTGACAATGCCCTCGATGTCGTAATAGGAGCCGTTGGGATTGTCCACATAGCGGAACGCCACCTGCCCGGCGGCAAAGAGTTTTCGGGCCATCTCCTCCTCCACGACGAATTTCCCCTCGCCGTGGCTGAAGGCCACGCTGTGCAGCTGTCCCGGCTTCATACCGGCCAGCCAGGGCGAACGGACGGAGACCACCTCCGTACGGGCGATGCGGGAGATATGGCGGTTGATGTCATTGCGGAAAAGCGTGGGCGAATGGACATCGACGCTGCCGGCCTTGCCGTAGGGCAGCAGGCCGCTCTTGATGAGCGCCTGGAAGCCGTTGCAGATGCCCAGCACCAGGCCGCCGCGCTGCAGCAGGGCGTCGATGGCACGCGATACGGCCGCATTGCCGATGACGTCGGCGATGAATTTTCCGCTGCCGTCGGGTTCGTCGCCCGAAGAAAAGCCGCCGCAGAAGGCCAGGATATGGCTCTCGTCGATACAGCGGCAAAGCCCCTCGATGGAAGCGTCCACGTCGGCGGCACTGAGGTTGCGGAAGATGAAGGGACGCGGCTCGGCTCCCGCACGGCGGAACGCCTTCGCCGTGTCATAATCGCAGTTCGTGCCGGGGAACACCGGCAGGCAGACCAGCGGCTTCCCGACCGCTTCTCCGGGATAGGCGGGAATCTCCGCCTCCGCAGGCGCGCCGCAAGGCGGCTCCGCGCTGAAAAGCGGCGGCACATCCACGGGATAAACCCCGCTGTAGCGTCCCTGATTGGCCTTGAAGAGCTGTTCCGGCGCAAGGGACTCGCCATTGAGCCGCATCTCCCCTGCCGTCACGCGGCCGAGTTCCAGCGCTCCCGGAATATCGAGTTCCTGCGTCGCCTCCACCAGGAGCGCGCCGTAGTCCAGACGGAACAGCCGCTCTTCGGGCACCTGTACCTCGAATCCGAGCCGGTTGCCCATCGACATCTTCACCAGCGCTTCCGCCACAGCGCCGAAGCCCAGCGCCCAGGCGGAGCAGACGCTGCCGTCCGCGATTTTCTTGCCCAGCGCCGTCCACATCGCCTTGAGGGCGGAAGTATCGGGCATATAATTGGGCAGGGCGGGAACGCTGAGCAGATATATGCGGTTCCCCGCGCGCTTGAATTCCGGAGAAATCACCCGGGAAGCCCGCACGGTGCTGACCCCGAAGGCAATCAGCGTCGGCGGCACGTTCAACTGCTCGAAACTGCCGCTCATCGAGTCCTTCCCGCCAATCGAGGGAAGGCCCAGGTCCAACTGCATCTTCAAAGCCCCGAGCAGGGCGGAAAGCGGTTTCCCCCAACTCTGCGCCGAGGCCATCCGCTCGAAATATTCCTGATAGGAGAAACGCATCTTCTCCCAGGGCGCCCCGCAGGCCACGGTCTTGGCACAGGCCTCCACCACCGCATAGGCCGCCCCGTGACAAGGGCTCCAGCGGGAAAGTTCTGGATTATAGCCGAAGGTCAGGACGCTGGCCGTGTCGGTCTCCCCTTCCACGGGCAGTTTCTGCACCGACTGCTGGGTCTCCGTCTCCTGCGTGCGTCCGCCGTAAGGCATCAGCACGGTAGAACGGCCGATGGTGGAATCGAACATCTCCACCAGACCTCGCTGGGAAGCCACATTGGGCGAAGCGAGCAGCGTGCACAGGCGCTCCTGCAGCGTCGCACCCTCCGGCCGGAGGGCAAAGGGAGCCTTGTCGCTCACGGGCTGGATCTCCACCTCGCAGCGGTGGATGGCGCCGGCGCTGTCGATAAAGGCGCGCGAAAGGTCGCAGACCTGCTCCCCGCGGAAGAACATCCGCATCCGCGCATCCGCCGTCACGGTAGCCACGTGCGTCACTTCGATATTGTCCTGCGCACAAAGCGCTTCAAAAGCCTCGCGGTCCGATGCGGCCACCACGACCGCCATCCGCTCCTGGGATTCACTGATGGCCAGTTCCGTCGCATTGAGGCCCGCATACTTGACGGGCACGCGGTCCAGCCAGATCTCCAGTCCGGGCGCCAGTTCGCCGATGGCCACGCTTACGCCGCCTGCTCCGAAATCGTTGGATTTCTTGATGAGGCGGGCCGCCTCCGGCCTGCGGAACAGGCGCTGGAGCTGCCGCTCCTGGGGCGCATTGCCCTTCTGCACCTCGCTGCCGCAATTCTCGAGCGAAGCCTCTGTGTGTTTTTTCGACGAGCCGGTGGCACCGCCGATGCCGTCCTTGCCCGTGCGTCCGCCCAGCAGCAGGATCACATCGCCGGGCGCGGGACTTTCCCGGCGCACGTTCGACGCCTTGACGGCACCCACCACCGCACCGACCTCCAGGCGCTTGGCCGTATAGCCGGCATCGTAAATCTCACGCACGTGCGTGGTCGCCAGGCCGATCTGATTGCCGTAACTGGAATAGCCGGCCGCCGCCTTACGGCTGATGACGCGCTGCGGCAGTTTGCCGGGCAGGGTATCCGCCACGGAGGCCAGGATATCGCCGGCCCCGGTCACGCGCATCGCCTGATAGACATAGGCGCGCCCGGAGAGCGGGTCGCGGATGGCACCGCCCAGACAGGTGGACGCTCCGCCGAAAGGCTCTATTTCCGTGGGGTGGTTATGGGTTTCATTCTTGAACTGGAGCAGCCACTTCTCGGTCCTGCCGTCCACGTCCACATCGATGAAGATGCTGCAGGCATTGTTCTCCTCGCTCTTCTCCATATCTTCGAGCAGCCCCTTGGCGGACAGATAGCGCGCACCGATGGTGGCGAGTTCCATCAGGCAGAAGGGTTTGCCCTCGCGCCCGAGTTCCGCACGGATGGTCTCGAAACGGCCGAGCAGCCCTTCCAGCTCCTCTTTCATAAAGGAATCGCCGATGCGTACGGACTGGATTTCGGTATTGAAGGTGGTATGGCGGCAATGGTCGCTCCAATAGGTGTCGAGGATGCGAAGTTCCGTCTCGGTGGGGTCGCGCCGCTCGCTGCGGAAATAACGCGATACTTCTTCGATGTCGTCGCGGCTCATCGCCAGTCCGTGCGAGAGACGGAACTGCTCCAGCGCATCGCCTTCGAGCCGGATAAAGCCGCTCAGGTCCTCCAGCGGACGCACGGCCGCATCGCCCGCCTCGCAGAGCCGGGACATCTCCTTCTCGCGGCTTTCGACGGGATTGATGAAATAGTGCCGCACCCGCACCAGCGCTTCTTCGGAGGTTTCCTCCGGGAAGATCAGCAAACGGGCGCTGCGGATGCGGATATCCGCCTCCGGAGCAAGCAGGTGCACGCAATCCTCGGCCGAGGAGGCGCGCTGGTCGAACTGCCCGGGCAGATACTCCACGGCGATCCACTTCTGGCCGTCCAGCGGCAGTTCGTCGCTGACGATATCCGTCACCCGCTCCCCGAACACCCGGTAACGGCACTGCTCCAGCAGCGCGTCGGAGAAACCGAAGAGGTCATACACATTCACCAGCCGCAGGGATTTCAGGCCCAGCGAAAGGTTCTCATTAAAATCGGCGAGAAGGCTCTGCGCTTCTACACGGAAGCGGGGAGCCTTCTCTACGTAAATTCTTCTTGCCCTCACCTTAGATTGTCGTATTGAGCACTTTTTCACTTTGTTTGCGGCGGAAGTCCTCGAGTTTCGCTTCCAGCCCCTGGTCCGAGAGCGCCAGTATTTCCACGGCCATCAGCGCCGCATTGCGCGAACCGTCGATGGCCATCGTCGCCACGGGAATCCCGGAAGGCATCTGTACGATGGAAAGGAGCGAATCCATCCCGTTCAAGGCCTTGGAGCGCACCGGTACGCCGATGACGGGGAGCGTCGTCAGCGCGGCAATCACACCGGGCAGGTGTGCCGCTCCGCCCGCCCCGGCAATGAAGAGGTTCACGCCACGGTCGCGGGCAGCACGGACATAATCGGCCAGGGGGCCGGGATTACGGTGCGCACTGAGCACCTTCTTTTCGTAAGGGATGCCGAATTCTTCGAGGGTTGTGCAGGCAGGAGACATCGCCTCCCAGTCGCTTGCACTGCCCATAATGATTGATACCATAATTTATTCCACCAACAACAGTGTGCAAATTTACAAGAAATGCGCTTTTTTCACACAAGATTTCCGGGATAATTTATCAACAAAAAATTGTTGATTACTTTCTGCGAAAAATTGTGCATTTTTTTCTTACCTTTGCCACGATGAAACCGTCCCCTCGCACCCTGCTCATTCAAGGAGGTACCGCATCACTGCAAGGTACACTGCAAAGGGCCGATATTCTCATCCGCGACGGCCGGATAGCGGAAATATCCCCGTCGATCTGCATTTCAAACGATATCCCTGTCATCAAAGCCGAAGGAAAACTGATTTCCTTCGGTTTTGCTGATATACACGTCCATCTCCGCGAGCCCGGCGCCTCCTACAAGGAGACCATCCGCACAGGGACGAAAGCGGCGGCCCGCGGCGGCTATACCACCGTCTGCGCGATGCCCAACCTCGACCCCGTCCCCGACACGCCGGAGCATCTGGAGCGTGAACTCGAACTGATCCGCAGAGACGCCTGCATCGACGTACTCCCCTACGCCTCCATCACCCTCGGGCGCAAAGGGCAGCGACTCGTGGACATGGGCGCGCTGAAAGGCAGCGTCGTCGCCTTTTCCGACGACGGCAGCGGGGTACAGGGCGATGCGATGATGGAAGCGGCGATGCAGCTCGCACGGCGCGAAGACTGCATCATCGCCGCACACTGCGAAGACGAAAGCCTGCTGCGGGGCGGCTACATCCACGACGGACGCTGGTGCCGGGAGCACGGACACCGGGGCATCTGCTCCGAAAGCGAATGGAAGCAGGTGGAACGCGACCTTGCGCTCTGCGAAAAGACCGGCGCGCGCTACCACGTCTGTCATATCTCCACAGCCGAGAGCGTCGCGCTGATCCGCGCGGCGAAGGCCCGGGGCGTTCCGGTCACTTGCGAAACCGGGCCCCACTACCTCACGCTCTGCGAGGACGACCTGCGCGACGAAGGGCGCTTCAAGATGAATCCCCCGCTGCGCAGCGCCGCCGACCGGGAGGCCCTGATCGAGGGCCTGTGCGACGGCACCATCGACGCCATCGCCACCGACCACGCGCCACATTCGGCGGAGGAAAAATCCCGCGGCCTGGAAGGCAGTGCGATGGGCATCACCGGGCTGGAAACCGCCTTCCCCGTACTCTACACGCAGCTGGTGCTGCCCGGACGCCTTTCGCTGGAGCGGCTGCTCGAAGCCCTCTGCGCGGGCCCGAGGCGCATTTTCCGCATCGGAGGAGCCCTGGTCCCCGGAGCCTCCGCAGACCTGACGGTCATCGACCTTCAGGACGAATACCGCATAGACAGTTCGCGCTTCGCATCGCTGGGCCACGCCACTCCCTTCGACGGGATGAAGGTCCGCGGGCGCATCGTCACAACCCTGAAAAACGGCATCGCAGTATGAAAACGATGGATTATACAATCGTAGAGAACCGGAGCGTCGCCCGTCAGGTGTACCGGCTGGTCCTCCGTGCGGACGACCCTTCCTTTGCAGCCGGCGGGGAATTCGTGAACCTGGCCCTGGACGGTTTTTTCCTGCGCAGGCCCATCTCCATCTGCGAGACTGAGCCTGGCCGGCTCGTCCTCTATTATAAAGTAGTAGGAGAAGGGACAAAGGCCCTGGCCGCCCTTGGCGCGGGCGACCGGCTGAACCTGCTGACCGGACTCGGCAAATCCTTTGACGCCTCCCGCTGCCGGAGCAAGGCCCTGCTGGTGGGCGGCGGCCTGGGTGCCGCTCCGCTCTATCCGCTGGCCAGGGAACTGGCCGCCGCCGGAAAGGAGATGAGCGTCATCCTGGGCTTCGGGACGGCCGAAGACGTGGTACTGGAAGCTGAATTCCGCGCCCTCTGCCCGGATACGCAGATCGTCACAATGGACGGCAGTGCCGGAATGAAGGGGCTGGTGACCGATGCCATCGACGCCCTCTCCCCCGCCTTCGATTTTTACTATACCTGCGGCCCGGGCGTGATGATGCGCGCCGTATCTGCGCAACTGGGCACGAACGGTCAGGCCAGCCTGGAAGAAAGGATGGGCTGCGGCGCGGGCTACTGCTGGTGCTGCAGCTGCAAAACGACGGACGGACCGCGCCGCACCTGTACGGACGGGCCCGTCTTTGACGTTGACAAGATATTATGGTAAAGGACCTTACAGTAAAACTCCTCGGACTGACGCTGCGCAATCCCGTCATTGCGGCCAGCGGCACCTTCGGCTTCGGTACGGGCTTCGACTTCGACGTGAATGCCCTCGGCGGCATCGCCCTGAAAGGGACGACCGCACAGCCGCGCGAAGGGAATCCCTGCCCGCGCGTCGCGGACTGCACCGCCGGCATGCTGAATGCCGTCGGGCTGGAGAATCCCGGCATCGACGCTCTGGTGCGCGAAAAGGTTCCTGCCCTGCGGGAAGTGTACTCGGGCGTCGTGCTGGCCAACATCGGCGGTTTTTCCGCAGAAGAATATGCCTACTGCTGCGAACGGGCGGATGCGTGCGAAGGCATCGACATCATCGAACTGAACATCTCCTGTCCGAACGTCCACGCGGGCGGCGCGGTGCTGGGCTCGGACGCTGATGCGACGGCAGAGGTGGTCCGCGCCGCCCGGAAAGCCACGCAACGGAAGCCGCTGGTGGTCAAACTCTCCCCGAACGTGACCGATATCGCCGCCATCGGGAAGGTCTGCGAACGCGAAGGGGCGGACGGGCTGACCGTCGCCAATACCTTCCTGGGCATGCGCATCGACCTGAAGACCGGTAAGCCCGTGCTGGCCAATACCTTCGGCGGCTTCTCGGGACCCGCGGTCTTCCCGCTGGCCCTGCGCGCCGTGTGGCAGGTCAGTCACGCCTGCGGAATTCCGGTCATCGGCTGCGGCGGCATCAGCAGCGGACGGGATGTCCTTGAAATGCAACTGGCCGGAGCCGCGGCCGTACAGGTTGGCGCCGCCAACCTCCGCGACCCTCAGGCCTGTATTAAAATCATACAGGAATTATGCGAGATGTTATAATCGCCTGCGACTTTGCAGGGAAAGAACAGACACTGAATTTCCTGGACCGGTTTCCGGAGGGCGAAAAACCTTTCGTAAAGGTGGGAATGGAACTGTTCTACGCCGAGGGTCCGGCGATGGTGCGGGAGATCAAGGCCCGCGGACACCGGGTCTTCCTGGACCTGAAACTCCACGACATCCCCAACACCGTCCGCAAGGCCATGGCCGTCCTTTCCCGCCTGGGAGCGGATATCTGCAACGTGCACGCGGCCGGCACGGTGGAAATGATGCGGGCGGCCCGCGAGGGGCTGGGTCCCGATGCGCTGCTGATTGCGGTCACCCAACTCACCTCCACGAGCGAAGAGCGTATGCAGCGCGAACTGCTGATCGATGCCGACATGCCCACGGCCATTGCCCATTACGCCCGCAACGCGAAGGAGGCCGGGCTGAACGGCGTAGTCTGCTCTCCGCTGGAAGCGGGCCTGGTCAAGGACGCCTGCGGGAAGGATTTCCTGACGGTCACGCCGGGCATCCGCTTTGCGGACAGCGCCGCCGACGACCAGGTGCGCATCACCACTCCCGCCCGTGCCCGCGAACTGGGCTCGGACTTCATCGTCGTAGGACGCCCCATTACCGCGGCCCCCGATCCCGTGGCCGCCTGGCGCAGATGTAAAAAAGAATTTCTTGGCATATGAATGACGAAAGAACCATTGCTGCTGGCCTGCTCTCGATCGGCGCCGTTTTCCTGCGCCCCGAGCAGCCCTTTACCTGGGCCAGCGGCATCAAAAGCCCCATTTACTGCGACAACCGCCTGATCCTTTCCGCCCCCGCCGTGCGCGATACGGTGGAAAAGGCGCTGGCGGAACTGATCCGTGCGAACTACCCCGAAGTGCAGATGCTGATGGGCACCTCCACCGCCGGCATCGCCCACGCAGCCCTCGCTGCTGCCATCCTGGGCCTGCCGATGGGCTATGTCCGCGGCGAAGCCAAAAGCCACGGACGGACCAACCGCATCGAAGGGAAACTGGAGCCCGGCACGAAGGTGGTGGTGGTCGAGGACCTCATTTCCACCGGCGGCAGCGCCATCGAGACCGTGGAAGCCCTGCGCGAAGCCGGCGCCGAAGTCCTCGGCATCGCCAGCCTCTTCACCTACGGCCTCCGCAAAGGGCAGGAACGCATCGCCGCTGCCGAAACCGTCAACCACTCGCTCTGCTGTCTCGACACGCTCGTGCAGGTGGCCGCGGAGCAGGGCTACATCGCCGAAACGCAAAAAGCGCAAATCATCGCCTTCAGGGACAACTTATGAAACACCTTATCGACCCGACGGACCTCTCCCGCGAAGAAACCGACCAGATTATCGACCTGGCCTGCGAAATCATTGAAAACCGGGAAGCCTGGCAGGACAAGATGGCCCACCGGAAACTCTCCACGCTCTTCTACGAGCCCAGCACCCGCACGCGGCTCTCTTTCACCGCAGCGATGATGGAACTCGGCGGGAACGTGCTCGGATTCGCCGATGCCGCCAATTCCTCGGTCAGCAAGGGCGAGACCGTGCAGGACACGGTGCGCGTCGTGAGCAGTTTCGTCGATGTCATCGCCATGCGCCACTATATCGAAGGTGCGCAACTCTATGCTTCCGAAGTATCGCCGGTGCCGATCATCAACGCCGGCGACGGCAGCCACTCGCATCCCACGCAGACCCTGACCGACCTGCTCACCATCCGGCGCGAACTCGGGCATATCGACGGCATCACCATCGGCTTCTGCGGCGACCTGCGCTTCGGCCGCACCGTGCACTCGCTCATCAAGGCCCTGGCGCGCTACAAAGACATCAAAGTCATCCTGATTGCCCCGGAAGCACTGAAACTGCCCGACTACATCCGCCACGACGTCTGCGACAAGATGAAGATCGACTACCGCGAGGTGGAAACGATGGAAGAAGTGATGCCCGAACTGGACATCCTCTATATGACGCGCGTGCAGAAAGAACGTTTCCTGGACGAGGATGAGTTCGACCGCGTGAAGGACAGTTTCCGCCTGGACCTGGAAAAACTCTCCCGGGCCAAGTCCCGGATGGCCGTGCTGCATCCCCTGCCCCGGGTGAACGAGATTCTGCAGGAGGTGGACAACGATCCCCGGGCCGCTTACTTCCGCCAGGTAGAGAACGGCAAGTTCGTCCGGATGGCGCTGATTGTCAAGTTATTGGAGTGGAAGGACGATCCGGCGCACGGAATGCCACAGGAAGACATTCCCATCTACAACCCGCACGCCAAATGCACCAATCCCAAGTGCATCTGCACCTCTGAGGCCGCTCCCCACAAATTCCGCCTCAGTGCCGACGGAGAACTCCGCTGCTGGTACTGCGACGCCAAGGTACGCTAGACGCTGCCGGGACTACTTCAGGACGTAGCCGGAGAACAGGTCGGGATTCTGGCTCAGGCCGATGGGCTTGGTACTGGTAGTCCGGACATTGTCCAGTACCAGAGTTCCCTTGATGGGATAAGGCTCCAGGCCGGAGGCGTGCGCATCGCGCGAGAAGGTTCCGAGAAGATAGCAGGGATCCGTCGCCTCGCAGCCGATGTCGTCGATGACCAGATTGTGGCACTCGATGGACTGCGGCAGGCAGCAGGCATAGCCGAAATCGTGGTCGCCGTTGTTGGCGCCGTCGATCAGCGTAATGGCCGGGCTGCCGAAATAAGGCTTATGGATGCAGTCCTTGATGATGATCTCTCCGTCCCAGGAAGAGCCGTAATCCTCCCGGAGCAGGATAAAGGAGTTGTAATGCACCTCGCAGTTCTCCATATAGAGCCGGCCGAATCCCACGCAGCGCATTCCCATATGCCCGAAGACGCAGTCTTTCAGGGTGACGTTCTCGACGCCCATATGGGCATCGAAACGGGAGATGTTGCAGCGCTCCATCGTCAGGTTCTTGCAATGATTGGAAGTGAAGAGCCCCCAATAGGCAAGATTGTCGATGTCGATGGTCTGCCGGATGTTCTCCCAACGGATATTGACGCAGGAATTCGCACCCAGGTCATAGGAGCCCATACGGGCGGGAATGCCTGCCGAGCCGATGGTCCAGTAAATCCGGTGGGGCGTGAGCAGGCAGTCCTTCACCGTGACATCCGCCGCCTCGATGGGCCAGATAAAGGCATAATACGGCGCACCGTGGTCTTCCGGCTCCCCCTCGACATAATGCGTCAGACCCTCGACAAGCACGTTCGAACGGTTGATGACGATGCCCCGGACATAATACCAGTACTCCGGGACCGCCTGATTGGCGATGGTCGTGAAAATGCCGCCGCGAAGCGTCAGGAGCGTCGTATCGATCGGCCAGGCCTTGGCCCTGGTGATGCGCTCGTAATCCCAGATGACGGCCGAGGTCTCCTCGATCTTGCCGTCGGCATCCGCCACCAGCATTTCCTGCTGCGGCACGCCGTTATTCTGGTTCTCCCCCTTGCGGATATAGACGCGATGGGTATCGTTCTCCACGCGGATGAGGCTGCGGCACGGCAGCGAAATGCCCAGTGAAGGCTGTCCCTTGCGGAGCCCGCCCTCGAGCCCTTCAATCTCATAGGGTTCGAGGGTAGATTCCACCCGGAAGACGGGATCCCGGAAACAACGCGGATACAGGGCCGTATCCAGCGGAATCGCGGCATCGTCAATGATGAACTTCGCCTTTCCCCAGTCGGTATCCGTGCGGATGACCGCCGTCTGATTTCCCGCCACGATGTAGTAAGTGGCCCCGTCCCGGGCTTTCACCGGAAGGCCTTTGGCATTGGCCGCCTCGTGCGCCGCGGCGATGGCGGACATATCGTCGTGGCGGCCGTCGCCTTTGGCGCCATATTGTTCATAGGTCACATAAGTCCGCTGGCAGGATACGGCCGCAAACAGGGCCAGGACTGCGCTGAAAAGGCTGGTTCTCTTCATCTTCTATTCGAAAAAACGTAAGGTCTTGAGCATATCAAAGATCATATCGACATATTCGCTGGAGGTATGGTCCCAACGGAAGCCCAGGCGGTGCAGGACCTGCATCGTGAACACCGTGGAGGGGAGAGTTTCCACGCCCTCCTGCTCGGAAGAAGACTGATTATACGCCACCAGAGGGGCCAGGATGCGCGCCTTGGCAGGGTCAGTGCCAGCCTCCTCCATCCGACGGGCAAATTCGGGGGTCTCCACATATTCCAGCGGCTTCCCGTCAATCATCGCGAAGCGCGAGAAGATATCGTCCAGGGGAAGGATATGGTCATTGGAAACATTGAAGACGCAGTTCGCGAGCGGCGTCTGGGCAAGCAGCACCATCGCCTTGGCCGACTGGTCGATCGGCGAGAACTCCATCTGCCCCCGCAGCATCTCGTACGGACAGGCGCCCAGCATCTTGAGGGCCTTCATCCGGCCCATGGAGGCATTGGCGTGCATATTCATCTGGAACTCACCGTCTTCCGCACGCGGCGAAAGGTTGCCGGCACGCATGATCTTGGCCTTCAGCGAGCCCTGGACCATATGCTCCAGGATGCACCTTTCAGCCATGAACTTGGAATGGACGTACTGATTGTCCGTCAACTGGCCGAAATAAAGCATCTGCTCGGTCAGGATGTCAGGCACCTGACCCGGGGTAAGGCCGCCCACACTCTCCGTGGAGACGTGCACCAGATAGGCACCATTGCGTTCGCAAAGGGCGATCAGGTTCTTGACACCGCCGTAGTTGATGTCCTCGATGTCCGTGCCCTTGGAGAAATGCTTCACGTTGGCGGCACAGTTGAAGACCATGTCGATTTCCGTCAGCGGCTCCAGGGTCTCGGGCTGGGTAATGTCGCCCATCACCGGTTTGATCCGCGTACCCAGGAGACTGCGGTAGTCCTTCTCGAAATAATAGACCAGCATCTCCTTCAGGCGCCGCTCCGGCGTAAGCGTTCCCTTCCCGCGCAGCAGGCACCAGATGGTGGTATCGGGACCGGTGCTCTCCAGCAACTCCTTGAGCACGTGGATGCCCAGGAAGCCTGTAGCGCCGGTGAGCAGGATATTCCGGCCCAGGCGGATGGCTTCCCCTTCCTTGAAGGCCTCCAGCGTATTCTGCTTGAGGAGGGCGTCGATAGCCGAATAGTCGTAATCCGTGACATTGTCGTCCTGCGCCTGAACGGCCTGGTCCCCCTTCAAGAAAGCGGCCAGGGCGCGGGCAGAAGGATGCGAGAACACGTCGGAATAAGCGAAATGCAGGCCCTGCTTCTCCGCGCTCACCATGACATTGGTCACCATCAGGGAGGAGCCGCCCAGATCGAAGAAGGAGTCGGTCGCACCCACGCGTTCCATACCCAGGACTTCGCCGAAGATGGCGCAGAGGGCCTTCTCCACCTCCCCTACCGGCGCGACATATTCATCCAGGGACGAAGGCGTCACCTCAGGCAGCGCCTTTACATCCACCTTCTGGTTCACGTTGAGCGGGATGAAATCCAGCTGCATCCACGCGGCAGGCACCATATAAGGCGGTTTGCTCTCGCGGATGAACGCAGAGGCGGCCTTGCTGTCAAAGCGGCCGTCGGCCACCACATAGGCGGCCAGGTACTTGCCGCCGGACGGGGCGTCGAAGGCCTGCACGGTCACATCCTTCACGCCGGGGAATTCCCGCAGCACGCCCTCCACTTCCTTGAGTTCGATGCGGAAACCGCGGATCTTCACCTGACGGTCCTTTCGGCCCACGAACTCGATATTCCCGTCGGGACGGTAGCGGACGATATCGCCGGAACGATACATACGCACGCCGGGCTCGAAAGGATTCTCGATGAAAGCTTCGGCCGTTTTCTCCGGATTGTTCAGGTAGCCGCGGCCCACGCCGATACCGCCGATGAGCAGTTCTCCGGCCGCACCGACGGGCAGCCTCCGCATTTGGTGGTCCGCCACATACAACTGCACATTGCTGAGGGGATGGCCGATCGGGATATTCTCTTCCTTCTCCAGGACGCGGAAGACCGTCGTAAAGATGGTACACTCCGTGGGGCCGTAGCCATTGTAGAAGGCATAGGAAGGCGGCGGCATGGAGATGAGTTTTTCTCCGCCCACGGACAGGTGTTTGAGGACGGGGTTGTCGGGGAAGTTGCGCGCATACATCACGCCCACCTGGGTCGTCATAAAACTGTGCGTAACGCCGTTGTCGATCAGGAAGCGGTCCAGGGCGACCATATCGTGCCTTACTTCCTCAGGAATGATGCAGATGCAGGCCCCGCTGGTGAGCGCGGGATACTGGTCCATCATATTGGCGTCGAAGCCGTAACTGGCAAAGGCGGCTACCTTGTCTCCGGGCTTGAGCTGGTAATAATCCCGGTACCAGGCACAGAAATTCACCAGATTGCGATGCTCCAGCATCACGCCCTTGGGCGTACCGGTGGAACCGGAGGTATACAGCAGGATATACATATTCTCCGGCTTGGGACCGGAAACCGGACAAGGGGCATCGGGCAGTTTCGCCAGTTCCTCCGTCGTAAGCACGGGACCCTTGTAATCTCCGACCAGCGGAATCAGTTCCTTGTCGGCGATAAGGAGTTTGGCACCGGAGTCCTGAATCATAAAGTTCAAGCGCTCCGGCGGATAGGAAGGATCCAGCGGCTGATAGGCGCAGCCGGCCTTCAAGGCGGCCAGAGAGGCCTTGGTCATCCAGGCATTGCGGTTGATGAGCACGGAGACCACTTCTTCCTCCTTGAGGCCGAAGCCGAGAATCCTGGCGGCCAGGGAATCGGTCATGCGGTCCAGGTCCCTGTAACTGATCGTTTCGCCCTCGAAGAGCACGGCCGGGGCATCCGGCGTAGCCTGGGCCTGTTTGCGGAACAGGCTCACCACTGTCTGGCTCAGGTCCACCTCCTGGGTGTAGTTGTTGAAGCTGTCCAGTTCCTTGAGGCGCTCGCCCTCCACGAAAGGAATCTCCGTGAGCAGGCCGTCCTTGAGCAGGCCGCGGCATACGGTCTGATAAGCATCGGCAAAAGCCTCGACCAGCGGCTGGCTGTAAAGGCTGTCATCGTAGGCCAGGGCCAGTTCGGGAGCCTCTTCCGTCCCTTCGATGAAGATGCTCAGCGGGAACTTGGGCGTATCCTGCATCACCTGTTCATCCTCCAGGACCTTTCCGTTGATGGTGTGCTTCTCCACCAGCCCCACCTGATAGGCCAGCATGACGGCCGGGTGGAAGTCGTAGGCCGAAGCCACACGGGCGAAAGGATAGTTCTGGTAAGAAAGCGTCGCGGTGAAATTACGGTCGGTTTCCTGCAGGAAGTCCGCCGCCTTCTTTTCTCCGACTTCGCCCACCAGCGCCATCGTATTTACAAACATACCGAAAGTATCGGCAGTGCGCATATCGACGCGGCCGTTGGCCACGGTACACATATAGACCTTCTGCTTCCCGCTGAAGGCGCTCACCGCCACATAGGCGGCACCCAGGAAGTAACTGGCCGGGGAAATGCCCAGCGCACGGCAGCGGGCCGCCACTTCGAAGCCAAGTTTCTTCCGGATCCAGACCTCGTGGCCCACTTCGTCCTCCATCGGCTTCTTGTCCGGGATTACGCCGGTTTCCTCTTCCTTCCCCGCCATCTGATTGCCGAAGAAGGCCTCCGCCTCCTGGAACTCGGCGCTGTCCTGATAAGCCTTCTGGTCCTTCGCGTACTGGAAATAGGTATAGCTTTCCTTTTCGGGAGCCTTTCCTTCCAGGGCTCCGGCGAGTTGCGTCAGGAAGACATCGTAGGAACGGCCGTCGAAGATGAGGTGATGGAAATCGGCCAGCAGGCGCAACTTACCGGGCGTCTGCACGAGCTGCAGGCGGTAGAGCGGGCCGGCGGACAAGTCGTAAGGCTGCATGAAGGCATCCTTCAACTTTTCAAACGCCGCGTCGTCCTTCAGTTTGACCAGCGGAATTTCCGGCTCCGGCTTACCGGGCACCAGATAGACCTTGCCGTCCTTCTGCTCGAAGCCGCCCGTCACCGCGGGATGGGCCTCCAGGACGGCCATCAGGGCTTTTTTCACGGCATCCACCTCCGTCCCTTCCGGGAAAGTAATCACGAAGGGCAGGTTGTAGGCCGTGGAAGCGGGATTCTTGACACAGTCCAGATACAGGCCGGTCTGCTGGAAGGTGAGTTCCTGAGGGCTGTCCGCCGCATCTTCCTGCGCGCTCTCCTGCGTCTTGTCCTTGGACAGGAGAAGGTTCAGCACGTCGTTCTCGATGCTCTGCAGGCTGGCCGTCTTGGCAAAACTGTTCATATCGGGCTCCAGGCCGTAGCGCTTGTAGAGTTCCGTCGCCAGGCGCAGGGCACCCAACGAAGAGAGGCCGCTGTAATAGAGGGGCTCGGTCAGGCCGAAGCCGCCGATGCCGACGCTTTCCTTGATGATATTGCTGATTTCTTCTTCCAGCAGGTTGAGCGGGGCCACGTGGGCTTCCGCTTTGCGCTCCTGCGGTTCCGGCTTGGGCAGGGCCTTCACATCCACCTTCTGGTTCACGTTCAGGGGGATGGCGTCGATCTGCATCGTAACGGCCGGCACCATATACGGGGGTTTCTTACTGGCGATGAATTCGTCCAGTTCCTGGATATTGATTTCCTTGGGGCTGACGATGTACGCCGCCAGGAACTTACCGGCTCCTACGCCGGGTTCGTCAAAGGCCTGCACGGTCACGTCCTGGATATCGGGGAATTCCCGGATAATCGCCTCCACTTCCTTGAGTTCGATGCGGAAGCCGCGGATCTTCACCTGACCGTCCTTGCGGCCCATAAATTCTATCTTGCCGTCCTCGCGCTCGCGCACGATGTCTCCGGTACGGTACACACGCGCGTAAAGAGGATCTTTCTCGAAGGGATTGTCCACGAACACCTCCGCCGTCTTGTCAGGGCGGTTGAGATAGCCCAGGCCCACCTGCGCACCCGCAATCCAGAGTTCGCCGCTTTCGCCCTTCGGCACCTGCTTCCCATCCTTGACAATATATGTGTGGATGTCCTTCATAGGGCGGCCGATGGGAATGTTCTCTTCCTGCACCTTGACCTCCTCATACACTACATAGCAAATGGTTTCCGTAGGGCCGTAGCAGTTGAACAGCCGGTAATGAGGCAAGGGGAAACTGGACATCTTCTCGCCTCCGGTATACATCGTCTTCAAGCCCTTGCAGTCCGGATAGTTGATGGCAAACTGCGTGGCTACCTGGGTGGTCATGAAGCAGCAGGAGATACCGTTCTCCTCGAAGAAATCGTGCAGGGCGGGAAGATTGAGCCGGATGCGCTCGGGAATGACATAAAGGGTGCCGCCGGAGATGACGGAACTGTACAGGTCCGATACAAAGGCGTCAAAACCGAAACTCGCATAAGCCGATATATGGGAACTGTAATCCAGCCCCATAAGCTCGCTATGGTGGGAACAATAAGCGTAAATATTGCTGTGCACGAGCATACAGCCCTTGGGCGTACCCGTCGTACCGCTGGTATAGAGGAGGATGAACAGGTCCTCCGGCTGCGGCTGGGCCGTGGGCTTACCGGGATGCAGTTTCCGGATATCTGCCGTCTTGATCACCGGCCCGCCGTATTCCTTCAGGATGGGGATGAGTTCCTCGTCGGCAATCAGTATTCTGGCATCCGCATCCTTCATCATGAAGTCCAGGCGCTCGGCCGGGTAGGAAGGGTCCAGCGGCAGGTAGGCACAGCCGGCCTTGAGCGCGCCCAGCGGCGCCAGCATCATATACTCGTTACGCCCGAGCATGATGCCCACCACGCTTTTCGGAGGGACCTGGCCCTGGAGATAGGCGGCCAGATTATCTGACAACTCATCTACCTGCCTGTACGTCAGGCTGATATTCTCATAGACAATAGCAAGATTTTCCGGATGCGCCTCCACCTGACGGCGGAAAGCCTCCAGAACTGTTCTACTGGTTTGTTGCTGCATAGTTTCGGTGTTTCTTGGTCATGAGTAGCAAATATAATCAATTTTTTGGCTCATTGACCCCTAAAAACCGAAATAACTATGCCGTGCTGAGTTTTGCGATGATGTCGTCCAGCATCCGGAAAAGATCCGGAGCAGTTTTGGGGTTGACGCTGTCGCAGAGGACAGCCTTGCCCACGGTAAAGGGCACATCCGCCAGCTTCTTCAAAAGGTCCTTCCCCTTCCGGGTAAGGCTAACAATGCGCTGGCGGGCATCCTCCGCTCCCTTCGTACGCGAAAGGATGCCTTCTTTTTCCATCCGCTGCAAGAGCGGAGTTACTGTATTCGTTTCCAGGAAAAGCCGCTTGGCGATATCGTTCACCGGCTGGGCATCCTTCTCCCACAGGATCAGCAGGACCAGGTACTGCGGATAGGTCAACCCCTGCCCGGAGAGCAAGGGATGATAGGCCTGCGTGATAAGGCGGGACGCCGCGTAGAGCCTGAAACAGAGTTGGTTGTCCAGCCGGAACTCTTCCTTAATCATCAGAGCATCGCTTTGATGTCCTTCTCCATGGCCTCAGGAGTGGTCGTGGGTTCGAAACGCTTGATGACCGAACCATCACGGCTGACGAGGAACTTGGTAAAATTCCATTTGATGTCGTTCTCCTTCTTCGCGCTCTTGCTGATGAGCTTGAACATCAGTGCGGACATCTTCGCCTTGCAGCCCTTGCTTTTCTCCGCCTCGGCATTCTCCTTGAGATACACGAAGACAGGGTGCGCGTCAGGGCCGTTCACGTCGACCTTGGCCATCAGCGGGAAAGTAACGCCGTGATTGATGCGACAGAACTCGGCGATCTCTTCGTTGCTGCCCGGCTCCTGGTGGGCGAACTGGTCACAAGGGAAACCGACGATGGCCAGCCCCTGGTCCTTGTACTTCTGATAAAGTGCCTCCAACCCGTCATACTGAGGGGTGAACCCGCACTTCGACGCAGTGTTGACGACCATCAGGACCTTACCTTCGAACTGAGCGAAGTCCACCTCGGCCCCCTTGTTGCCCAGGGCCTTGAAATCGTAAATCCCGGCCATATTACATCTGCTTTACCAGCCAGTTCTGATAGCCGATCTTTTCGATCAGGTCCAACTGCTCCTCGTCCCAATACAGGTCCTCTTCCTCATCCAGCAGATAGGCTTTGGTAATGTCGTAGGTAGTGGGATCTGCGGCAAGGGAGGGCATCGCCTTGTACAGGATCTCGACACCTTCTCTCTGCAGCTTGACATCAGCCTCGATATAGGCCTTGGGGTCTTCGATCAGGACGGTCTGGTTGTTCACCTTCACCTCGGGAACGCAGCCCAGGTCCAGCATACGGTCCGTGTACTTCTCAACCCATTCCATTTCTTCGGCGTAGTGGTCGAGGTACTTCTGGCCGAGTTTGGTGAAGCCCTGGCTCTTGAAAAGCTGTCCCTGCATCTTGTGCACAAAAGCGCTGCCGGCAAGTTCGTTAACAATCAACTGCGAGAGTTGAAGCGTAGCTGTAAAATCCATAATCTTATATTTTTTAGCGGTTAGTTATATCGTTCACGATACAAATATACAACTTTATTTTTATATCGCAAGCGATATTTAAAAAATTCTACAACTATTTGTAGTGAGCAGCGAGGGCAGCGATATCGGAATCGCTCAGGACATCCGCCGTAATGATAAGTTCGTCAATCTGGGCAGGAAGTTTATGGGCGAGCTTGCCGGTACCATCCTGGCCGACATTGAAGTCCAGGGAGTCAAAGGAAATAGCAGCCAGCGCATCGGGGATATCGGCCTCATCTCCGTCGATAAAATCGTACCAGATGCGGACCTTGCGGTTTGCCCGGTCCACGGTCAGGATGACGTGCATCCATCCCTGGTTGTAATCGGAAGGGAGGGACCTGGTGAAATCCATCCTGCCCTTGTTGCCGTCTCCCACATTGAACTTGATATCCTGGCTGCCCCTTAATGACAGGATGAAGCCTTTGTATACGCCTTCTTCCCAGTCCTTGTTGGAAACCAGCCCCGGATCCGCCGACTTGGGCGACGGAAGCGTAGCTTTCAGCCAGAAGGCAGCAGAGAAGGAGCCCGTACCGACCGTAAGATCCTTCAGCGTCACGAATCCGTTGTTCAGCGCAACGCCTTTTCCAAAGTAGGCATCGTTATACTGCAGGGTTCCGGAGGAGGCCGTCTGCAACTTCCCGAAAGCGTCGTCGGCGTTGCCGTCGAAGGGGAGATACGCCTTCACGTTATGTCCGGAAAGGAGGGCCTGCATGGTGCTCAAAGCAGGTGTCGGAACCGTCTTGTGCTTTCGGTAAGCGGCTCCGGGGAACACATCGGCCTTATGCTCCGTAGCCTCGGTAACATCCCAGAACACACCTGCCGGGACGCGTGCCGTCCAGGTCTCCGGACATTCAAGTCCGAGCGCATAGGCGGTAATCGCCGCGACATCACGGGTCTCGGCGTCCTCGATGGTCCCTTCTGCCACGGTCTTTCCCGCGACGCCAAGGAAGACATACCTTTCCTCATCCGAGTCTCCGCCGTGGGTCTTCCCTTTCCCGCCGTGATCGGCGGTAACGATAATCAGGGTATCGTCAAGAAGATTCTTCAGCTTGAGCTGGTCGTAAATCCAACCGATATAGGTATCCAGGTCACTGATGGCCTTAAGCTGGGCGGGCGTACCGAAGCCTTCCTTCTCACCGACGACATCGGGTGAGCCGAAATGGACAAAAAGCAGCATGGGGGCATTGTCGGCAAGATAATGGACCACCAAACGCGCAATTTCAGGATCGACATCCTTCGTCTCCCCCATCTCGACACCGAGATTGTGCTCGATCATACCGTTGTTGATGGCGTACCAACTCACGAAAGAAGCCAGCTTGGCATCCGGATGAGCCTCGCGTGCCAAGCGGAAGATGGAGGGATACGCGCTTTTTACCGGATAACTGATGCTCTTGTCTTCCGTAATGCTGTTCGTAAGTCCGTGGCATTCCGGCAGGACTCCGTGAAGCAGCGAGCCCCAGCACTGCGCGCTGATGGTCGGATAGGAGGTCTTGGAGCGCAGCGTAGTGGCCTGACCCGCAAATATCTCATCGAGGCGAGGAGTGGGCGTATCCTTGAAGAAAGCACCGGCACCATCCACTCCGATAATGACGACGTGCTTGTAAGCACCCTTCGACACTACGGGCACTTCCGGTTCTTCGGGCACTTCCGGTTCTTCGGGCTCGACGTCACCGCCGCCCGGATTAACGGGTTCAACCTTCGGATTGCAGGAAACAGCCGCCACCAGCGTGAAGGCAAAGAGGAGATAAAGGAGTCTTTTCATAATCGTGGTTCTTGATGACAACTCACAAATATAAAAAAAATCCTTGTCAGGGCAAAAATGGTAATGCCGTTGGGACCGGAAAACATATGGCCACGGGAACCATCAGCATAATGGCCGCCGCGACGCTGTATCCCTTGCGCTTCCATAAAGTTTTGAAGTGACTCCAACAGATGTCAAACTTGCATAGCATTGCAAATCACACCGGACCTCGTTTCCATCGGCGGACAGTCTATCCCCGTTTCTCGCAAATACAAAGACAGTGTTAAGGCTGTTTTAGCTGAGCCTCAGGAATATAGTGTTGTTTATGCGCAACACTTTATTATCCTTGATGCGGAAAAAGAGTCTGATATGTTGTTCCATATTCGCAATAATGGCATCATTATCCAACCTGGTATCACGAAAGTATATTTTATTAGACTTTTGCTTGCGATTTAAATGATAATTGCATATATTTGCGGCAAAAGTATATTTTATTGGACTTATGAACCTTGCGGAAGTAATAAAAAATCGTAGGAAAACGCTCGCTATATCGCAGCAGGATCTTGCTGAGATGGCTGGAATTGGACTCGCAACTGTTAAGGATATTGAGCGGGGAAAAGGAAATCCGTCTATTGGGACTGTTTCTAAGATTATGGAGGTCCTCGGGATGGAAATCGTGTATAAAGTTCGTCAGACGATATAATTCCTTAGAATATGAGACAAGTGAATGTATATGTGAATGATCGGAAGGCCGGGGTGCTGACAGAAATGCATCCTGGTACAGGTTATTCTTTCAAATATGATCCGGACTATCTTACGTCGGATGCCCCATCGGTATCCGTATCATTGTCCAAAAGGAATGCGTCCTATGAATCCGCTTCTCTGTTCCCTTTCTTCGCAAATATGTTACCAGAAGGAGCCAACCGAAAAGTGATTTGTCGCACACGCAGGATTGATGAGCACGATTTATTTGGGATTCTTGTCGCCATGGCAGGAAAAGATTTCATAGGAGGAGTACACATTAAAACGACAGCTAAATGATTGACATCAAGCATTGCCCTTCTTGTCTTGACGAGGGCTTTTCAACATATAGCCCGAAGGCTGCCCGTGCTCTATTTGATGGCCATAAGGTGAACCATCAATTGGATTTCGACCTTGACGGGCTTCATGACAAACCGGAAATTGTCCAAGCGATGCACAGGATATCCGTATCTGGTGTTCAAGAGAAGTTTCCGGCCGTCATAGAGAAGGGTAGCATCCGTATCGCCAAGGAAGAGCAGCAGTCCACTTATATTTTGAAGCCCGCACCTTGGGATGAAACACTTCGGGAGCGCAAGCAGATTCCTGCTAATGAGAATCTAACTATGCAAATTGCATCGCAAGTGTACGGAATCCTTACTGCCGCTAATGGTTTGTGTTTTTCCAAGAAAGGACAGATGGTATATATTACCAAACGATTTGATGTCCTTCCAGATGGATCCAAGATGCTTATGGAGGATTTTGCGGCAGTTATCGGAAGGAACGAGCAGGACGATGGAAAGGAATTCAAATACAGTGGTTGCTATGAGGATATTGCCATTGCCATTCGGAATAATGTCTCTGCCTGGATGGTTGATATGGAAAGATTCTTCGAACTCGTTGTGTTTAACTACATCTACGCTAATGGCGATGACCATCTTAAGAACTTCTCCTTGATTTTGCGGGGACAGGATTATCGTCTTGCTCCGGCATACGATCTTCTGAATACTAGCTTACACGTGCGAGGCGATGATTTCGGTCTTGACGGAGGGCTTTCTCCAAACATAATCAAGAGTGACGCATATGAGAATACCGGGCATCCTTGTCGCCAGGACTTTGAGCGTTTCGGAGAGCGCATCGGTCTTGTGCAGTCCCGTAGTGGAAGGATACTCGACAAGTATATGCAATTGCCGGAATCGGCTATTGCGCTTGTCGGGAGAAGTTTCCTAAATGACAAGATGAAGCGCTACTACTTAAGAATAGTCTACGAACGAATAGCGAGATTTACCAGAGAATTCCGTGGGGCAAACGTGGGGCAAATATAAAAAGAAAAATCGCTAAGTGTGTGATTTTTCACAACTTAGCGATTTTTGGTGGTGACTCCTACAGGACTCAAACCTGTAACCTTCTGATCCGTAGTCAGATGCTCTATTCAATTGAGCTAAGGAGCCATTCGCCGGCGAACCGGCTCATCTGCTTTTACTCGGCAGTTTCCTCTTTCACAAAGTTGCGCTTGGCCTCTTTGATGCGCGCCTTCTTACCCGTCAGGTTGCGGAGATAGAAGATACGTGCGCGACGGACCTTACCCACCTTGTTCAGTTCGATAGAATCGATGAAAGGAGACTCGTAAGGGAAAATCCTCTCGACACCGACGCCGCCGGAAACCTTGCGGATGGTGAACGTCTTGGTGAACGGAGTAGCGCCGCTGATCTGGATGACCACGCCGCGGAACTTCTGGAGACGGTCCTTGTCGCCTTCCTTAATCCTGTAGGTCACGGTGATGGTGTCACCGGCCTTGAACTGAGGATAACTAGCAGTTTTGTTCTGGGAGAACGAATTCTCCACCAATTTCATCAAATCCATATTCTGAATCAGTTATAAACAAGCAGCATCGCTAAAACCATAAAACCAAAACTGCGAGAGGCTGCCGTTTTTCGGACTGCAAAGATAGTAATTATTTTTTCTTTGCAAACACTTTTCCTTAAAAAACTTCTACGCGAGATGCTTGGTCATCGTCAGGATATTGCAGCCGTCCTCATAGCGATAGGAAATCCCGTCCATCATCTGCTTGCAGAGGAAGATGCCCAGTCCGCCGATCTGCCGTTCCTCCGCAGAGGCGGTAATGTCCGGATCCTCCTTTTCCAGCGGATTGAAACGCATGCCCGCATCCTTGATCATAATGGTCAGCACAACGCCCGACGCATCCAGTTCCGTCCCCACTTCCAGCCAGCCCAGGCCGCCCTCATACGCATAATTCACGACATTCTCCACCGCTTCCTCCACGGACAGGCGGATCTTGAAAGAGAGTTCCGGGTTGTCGGGAATATCCGGAGAAGCCATCACGAAATCCACGATTTCCGCGCACTTGCTGAAGATGGGCTCAAATCTTTTAAACATGCCGAAGAAATTTAAAGTCCACAAAGTTAAGGAATATTCAGCGACATTGCAACGATATATGCGGTCGACCACGCGGCCTGCAGGTTAAAACCTCCCGTAATCGCATCGATATCAAGCACTTCTCCGGCAAAATAAAGCCCGGGAAAGCGTTTGGATTCCAAGTGCTGCGCCGATACCTCCGACAGCGCCACTCCCCCGCAGGTCACGAACTCCTCGCGATGCGGATACTTCCCCGCCATCTCGCAGGGAAAAGCGGTCAGCGTCAGGCAAAGCCGGTTCAGGGCCGCCGCGGACAGTTCCTTCCAGCGCACTTGCGTGCCGATGCCGGCTTTCGCGAGCAACACTTCCCAGAGCCGGTGCGGTAGCGCTTCGATACGGGCATTCGCGCAGGTCTTGAGCGGATGCTCCCGCTGCAGAGCCTCCAGCATCGCGCGGCACTCCTGCTGCGACAGGTCCAGCCAGTTCACGCAGAGCGGGCAGCGATAGGCGCATTCCGGCAAAGCGCGCGCCGCATAGGAGGATAGTTTGAGCGCGGCAGGACCGCTGAAGCCCCAGTGCGTGAGCAGCAGGATGCCCGAAGCCGAAAAGCGGGTACCGGGAATCGAAAGCCGCGCCTGCTCCACCACCACCCCGGACAGGGCGGTAAGCGCCGGATCGGCGATGCTGAAAGTAAAGAGCGAAGGCAGCGGAGGGACGATTTCGAGCCCCAGCGGCTCCAGGAACGCCAAGAAATCGCGGCGGACGCTGCCGCCCGCGGTGACGACGACCTTGTCTGCATCGACCGTAAAATCGCTGCCGGAAATCCGGAAGCCCCCGTCGGGAAGCGCTTCGAGCCGCCGCACGGCGCTCCGGCATCGCAATTCCACCCCGCTCCCCTGCTGCATCGCCCGCGAAAGCGTACGCACGATCTGCCCCGCATCCTGCGAAACGGGGAAATAGCAGCCGTCCTCCTGCAGGGTAAACTGCACCCCCTGCGCTTCGAACCAGGCAAGCGTCTGCCCGGGAGAAAAGGCACGCAACGCGCGCCGCATCAGGGCAGCGCCGCGCGGATAGGCCTCATCGACCGATTTGAGCAGGGCAAAGGAATTGGTGAGATTGCAGCGTCCGCCGCCGGTCAGCGCGAGTTTCTTCATCGGCGCAAGGCCCGCCTCCAGCAACAGCACATCGGCTTGCGGAAAGCGCTGCTTCAGCACCGCGGCGCAAAAGCAACCCGCCGCTCCGGCCCCTATAATGACGATACGCACGACGCAATTTTTTTCAAATGTAGGAATAATATTATATTTTTGTATTTGAAACCACTTGGCCTATGAAAAAAATCCTTGTTCCCTTCGCGCTGTTCTGCGTGCTGTGCTGCTCTTCCTGCAACCGCCGGAACGCCTCGCTGGAATCCTTGATCATGGCCACCGTCAGCGATTCCGTACAGGTCTTTCCCGAGGCCCTTACGCCCGAAGACGGAGTCAGCGCCAACGCCTTCATCTGCCTGGAAATCCCCCAGAAAGGACTGCGCGGGAAAGCATTGCGCAAAATCCGCAAGAGCATCGTCAGCGAAGCGCTCGGAGAAGAATATGCCGATATGAACTGCGCCGATGCCGTATCCGCCTGCCTGGGCGCCTATGCGCAGAACTACCTGAGCGACGCGCGCGAAATCGCCGGCGGCGATGATACCCAGGCGCTGCTGCACACTCTGAATTACGCACGGGAAATCAACGGAGAGGTCGTTTCGCTGCAGGACGGCATCCTCGCCTACCGCATTTCCACCTACGACTATGCCGGCGGCGCGCACGGCACCTACACCGAAAACTGGCTCAACTTCCGCGCGTCGGACGGGACCTCCCTGCGCCCCGAACTCATCTTCACCGAAAACGGACGCGAGACCCTCGATTACCTGCTCAAGACCGAACTGCAGGCGGGAGGGCACAGTTTCTGGAACTACGAAGGGGCGGAAAGCGCCTGGCTCGACCGGAATTTCTTCTTCGAGCAGGACAGCATCCGCTTCTACTACAACCCCTACGAGGTGGACTGCTACGCCGCAGGACCTGTCTGCGTCGCCCTGCCGCTGGAACTTGTGGTCCCGCTGCTCGACGAAAAAAAATTGAAATTAAATTTGGAGAATTCCGACGAATAATCTACCTTTGCAGTCCCTAAAAGCAACGGAAGACTCGTTAGCTCAGTTGGTAGAGCATCACACTTTTAATGTGGGGGTCTCGGGTTCGAGCCCCGAACGAGTCACCAAGAAGACGAACAAGAGTCTGCACCCCTAGCTCAGCTGGTAGAGCAACTGACTCTTAATCAGTGGGTCTAGGGTTCGAATCCCTAGGGGTGCACATCAAAAGCCTCCGCGATAAACGGAGGCTTTTTTTTATTCCTCTCCCCCGTCCTCCTCCGGCGCTGAAGCGTCACGCAGGGCCGCCGAGGGTTTCAGCATCGGAATCTTATGCTCCGAGAGCGGAATCGTGCGCCAGGTACCGTCGGGCTCCAGCACGACTTTGCTGCGCTCCGAAGGTGACAGCACTTCCCCGCTCCGCGTCACATAGGCCCAGCGGCCGCCGCCCAGCAGCACGACCAGCGAATCGCCGGCAGCGAAAGCCAGGGTATCGGGCACGCGGATGCGCGTCCACTCCGTATCAAAGGGCAGCGCGGCCACGGTATCCGCCGGCTGGGGCGTCAGGAAATCGGGCAGGATGCGCCGGGTCCCCAGGAAACGCGTACGATAATAGGTCTCGCTGTAGCGGTTGATCTGCACCCCGCCCTTCAGGGCGATATGCACGAAGGAAAAATCATTTCCGGTACTGTCCGCTTCGATAAAGATGCCCACGTGGCCGATCCGCTTGGGATTGCGCCGGGCACCGAAGATCAGCAGGTCGCCCTTCTGCATATCCGTAAAAGTACCCTCGACGGCACGACCCTCCCGCGCCTGCAATACGGCAGAGCGGGGCAGTTCAATACCGATCTTGCGGAAAATATGCCGCGTAAAGGCCGAACAGTCATAGCGCTGCGGGCCCGTGGCGCCATAGCGGTACGGCGTTCCCTTGAGCGCCATCGCCTCCTCGATGAGCCGGTCCGCCATCTCCGCCGTCCCCAGGACCAGCGAATCCTCCTGTGCCCGGGCGGACAACGCCAGGACGGACAATATAATATATAGGAGTAAACGCTTCATCGGTAATCAATCCTGAAAATGTCCACGGCGTTCCCGCCGTCACCGCCGCGCCCCTGCGAGGTAGAGTAAAGCCGCCGGCCGTCCGGCGATATATCCAGCCCTACGGGGAAGGAATCGGCATCGAGCGCCCCCAGCAAACGCATCGCCTGCGCATCCACCACCGCGATCTTGCTCGCAAAATTACAGGCCACGAAAAGGTACTTTCCGTCCGGCGATGCGACCAGCGTCCGCGCTCCCGCGGGCACCTTGCAGGAAGTCCAGCCGGAAGTGGCCAGAACCTTCTTCCCGGAAGCGCGAAGTTCCTCCGCGGCCTCCTCCAGCGCAGAGAGCGGCAGGCACTGCACATAGCCCTTTCCGTTGATGGTCAGGTAAACCCGGTCCGCACTGAGCATCAGATGACGGATATTGGGCATCATCCCCGTCAGCCGCCCCAGATAACTGTCCTGCTCCAGGTCGATCACGGCAATTCCGCCGCCACCGCCCATACAGGAGACAAAAAGAAACTTCCCGTCCGGGCTGAAGAGCGTCCCGCGCAGACAATAGCCGCTGTTCACGTCGCGGTTGACCTTCGTCCCTTCGGGGAAATTCAACGGCAACTGATAGTCGATGATATGGCAGGAACGGTAGCGCCAGTCCTCCGGACACGCGGACGAAATATCCATCAGACCGACGGTATTGTCCCCCCAGTGCGTGACGGCGACCGTGCCTCCGTCCGGAGAGCAGGCGATCATCTTGGGCAGCGGCCCCGTCTCAAAGAGCCGGACAATCGTATCCGCCTGCGTATCAATCACCGCCAGGGCGGAAGGTTCGACGGCATTCTGGTCATAATCCCGCCGGTAATAGGGCACCCAGAGATAGGCGCCGCCGTGCGAAAAGCAACTCTCGACGGGCTTCCCGGAAAAGGAGTCCGCCCGCGGCCGTTCCCGCTTGAAAGGGAAGAATCCGCTGCGGGGTGCCCAGAGCGCCGCGTGCGTCTCGTCGAAGCGATGCCGGATGACGCCGAGTTTCCCGCCGCTGGCCGCATTGTAGGCCACCGTCCGCATCCCCTCGAGGGAATTGACATAGTATTTGCTGCCGTCAGGACTGACTTTCACCGACTTCGGCGAAAGCACATCTGCATCCCGCGACTCCGCGGGCCCGCCCTTATAGCAATGCTTCCGGGCGATGAAAGTAAGGGAAATCCCTTCGGTCCGCAGACGCGTCACCCCCTCGCGCGGATGCACCACGGCGGGCTCATCCTTCTCAGGAACGTGAGAAAGCGAAGCGGCAAGCAGCCCTATGAGCAGCCATCGGATCATTCAGGCAGCAGCACCGAATGCGCGTACTCGAACAGACCGGGCTCGTACCAATAGTTCACGCAAAGGTAAATCATATGCAGCGCGGCAAACGGCTGCACGCGCTTCTCCGCTTCGGCAAGGGCCTCGGGCGTATCGGCGCCGAAGTATTCGCGGGCGAAGACGTCCCAGATCTGCGACATCTGCGCATTTCCCATATGGAAAAGATGCTGCACGCGCTCCTCCGGATTGAGTTTCGAAAGGAAGTACCACATACCGATGTCCAGCATCGGGTTGCCGTAACTGAAGTCCGACAGGTCGATCCACATATCGCCGCGCGGGCTGGAAATCACATTGCTGATCTGCAAATCGCCGTGCAGGCAGGTGGTCGCCTTCGGAACGGAGTCGATGAACGCAAAGATCCGGGCTTTCTCCGCATCGCTGAGACGGTCGCAACGGGCCACGACACCGCGGTACACGTCCGTACGGTCCGGGAAGATCGAGGTATCGCAAGGCGTGGAATGCAACTGCTTACACATCGCCGCAAAGCGCACGGTAATCTCCTCCAGCCGCTCCGGCTCCTCGGAAATGATGCGCGAGAAGGAGCGTTTACCGGGGATGCGCTCAAAATCGAGGGCATTGCTCTGCCCGTCGGAATAGAGCGTGCCGACCAAGGGCGTGGGCAGCCCGAAGAGCATCACCGCACGCGCCATCGCCTTCTCCTGCGCCACCATACGCGCCGGGAAGTGCGGGCCATAGACCTTGATCATCGCATCACCGTCCTCGCTGTTATAGGCTTTGGAAAGGAAACTCTCGCCAAAAACTTCGTACTTGGACATATCGAGCGCCTTGGGCTTCCGGCTGACGCTCACGATGCAACTGACGCCCGTATCCTCGAACTTCTCCGCGACGGCATCCGGAGCGTTGACGATGGCAAAGCGCTTGCCCGCGCGACGCGCGTCCAGGAAGCAGCGAAGGGCTGCGAAGTTGATGTCGCTGACATCGGAAAAGTCAAAATCCACGTGGGAGCTTTCTATGCTAGAAAGTAAGGCTTCAGCCTCTTGCGCGCCAATCTTGCCGGCAGGTTTTTGTACTTTTTCAGGCATTGTTTCAGTATTAGGGTGAGCCAAGGTAAGAAAAATATGGCAGATTTGAAAAAGCTTTTTTACTTTTGAAGGAATTGACGGTCTAAAGACAGGATGCAAGAGAGAGACGAGCGAATACTGGAAGCCCTCAGGGAGGACGAATCGCGCGGCATGGCCCTTTTGATGGAGACCTACGCCGAGCCGGTGTACTGGCACGTGCGCCGTCTGCTGGTCCGTCACGAGGATGCCCAGGACGCCGTACAGGAGGCGTTCATCCGCATCTACAAGGCCATCGGCGGGTTCCGCCGGGAGAGCGCGCTGTCCACCTGGGTCTATCGCATCGCCACCAATGAAGCGCTGCGCTCGCTCCGGAGCCGCCGGGAAAGCGTTCCGCTGGACGGGAGCGGCATCTTCGAGCAGCAGGCGGACTTCTGGACCGACTGGTCCGACCGGGACGCGGTGCGGCTGCAGAAAGCCATCCTCTCGCTCCCCCGCAAACAGCAACTGGCCTTCAACCTGCGCTGGTACGACGAGATGGATTACGAGGAGATTGCCCGCATCACGGGGATGAGCGCCGGAGCCGCCAAAGCCAACTACCACTTTGCCAAGGATAAAATCATTCAATATATCAAGGAAAATGACTGAACTGGAAAAAATCGGCAAGAAGATGCCCTACACCCTGCCGGAGGGAAGTCTCGAGGCGATGCAGCAGCGCGTCCTTGCCTCGCGTCCCGCACGCCGGCCACTTTGGAGCCGCTGGTGGGGCTGGGCCCTTGCGGGCGTTGCCGCACTCGCCCTCGCCTTTAGCCTGCACCTCAGCCTGTCCACCCCCGATCCGTACGCGGACCTGGTGGCGGCGTTCGAGGCCCTGGACAGCGCCGATCAGGAATTCCTGCTCGACTGCTACGATGTAGAAAATTATTAGCCCTCGGATTTTACTTTTGAGTATTAGCCCGGTCTAAAAGAACGAATGATTACTTTAAAAACACCGCATTATGAAAACGAAACTCTTTATTGCAGCGATGGCCCTTTTGGGTACGCTGACCCTTGGCGCCCAACCCCGTCAGGGCGGAAACGAGAATCCGGAAGACCGTCAGGCCAAACGCGAGAGCATGACCCGGATCCAGGCGCTCAAGATTGCCGACGAACTGGCCTTCGACGAATCCACTACCACCAAGTTCACCGATGTCTATCTCGCCTGCCAGAAAGAGATCTGGGCGCTCGGTCCGGCAAAAGACAAGAGCGTGATGGAAGACGGAATTATGACGGAAGCCGAGGCGGAAGCGGCCAACAAGGCACAGTTCGAACGCAGTCAGAAGGTCCTGGATATCCGCGTGAAGTACTACAAGGAATACAGCAAGTTCCTTAGCCAGAAGCAGATCTATCAGGTTTACAAGATTGAGAAGAAGATGCGCAACGATATGGCCCATAAAAAGGGCAAAGGCGGTCCGAGAGGCAATGGCGGTCCGATGCCCGGCCAGAAGCCCGGAAGGGATTAGCCTCGCTTCGCGAGCCTTTTCCCTGGCTCTTCGAGAGCAATCCAAATGCACACGCGTGGCCACTGCCACGCTGTTTTTTTGTCGGGGGCTGCGATTGCAAGCGAGCTTGCAGGCAGCCCCTGACAAAAAAAACGCCGCACATCAGTGCGGCGTTTGCTTTGGATTGCATTGCGCGGAGAGACAGGGATTCGAACCCTGGATACCCTTTGGGGGTACACGCGCTTTCCAGACGCGCCTCTTCAGCCACTCGAGCATCTCTCCGTAAAGGGACTGCAAAAATAATAATTAATTACAATTTTACAAAATTGTTTTCCACAGCCCCCTTCCTCACCGGCCGCCTACAAAAATCGCGGGCCCCGATGACGGGGCCCGCGGGATATGAGGACATACAATGTTTATGGTTGATCCACCATATTCTCGGACTCAATAGAACTCACAACGGTCGGCAGAACTCCTTCCGATGCAAGAACACAATCTTTATGAAAGCACAAAGCGTTCGTTACATCTGAATTCTGGCTCATTGTATAAGTAGAGTTAGCGCGCAAGATTGTTCCAGCTTGGATGTGACAGGACGGGAATGTAAACTTTCTTGAAGAAGACCCACTAGTGCTTCCTACAAATAGTCTAGGGGCAGATGCCGTGGAGCCTGTCGGGTTGGCATTCCTTCCTTTTATACTACCACCTACACTGCAAGAAGTAAACGTATAGGTAGTATTTTGAGCGGTATTGCCGATTATCCCTCCAACATAATGATTATAATACCCGTCCCCGATCAAGGCATCAATTGTTCCTATATAGAGAAGATAGTTGTATGAGGTGGAGCCAGAACCCTGTTTAAATCCGACGATTCCGCCAATATGACTTAAACTTGTATTACCACCCTCATTCTGGTTACGTCTAAAAGTAATATTACACCTTACTTCGCAACGATTGGGCGGGGTCTGACAAGTTGCTGCTATACCGCCAACCCTACATATCGCTCTACAATAAATAGAAATATCGCCAGTATTCTTACAACGAGTATATGTTTTATTTTTATGGTCGGATAGTGCGCCTCCTACAATGCCACCAAAGTAGCTGAATGAGCTCCCTTTGGAAACAATGTCGGAATAATCCGTCCCATTTGTTTTGATAACACCCTCGTTAGTACATCTGGTAATTGTAGCAGTTGTAGTACGAGTCTCATCTTCATGCCATTGCCCAATAATACCGCCACACCAAATCTGGGCAGATGTTACGCCTGTAAAAACGATATCTCCCTTATTAATCGTATTATCTACCGTACAATACGTATAGCCCATTGCAAGGATTCCCCCTACATAAGTCATATCGTTATCCCAATCCTTGACTGAAACATCTCCATTTGACTTATTCATCGCATATTCCAGAGTGGTTGAGCCATGAGTTGATATACCAACCACGCCTCCAACAGCGACATGCGACGTACCAGAGTATTCCAAAACTGCCCCATCGTTATAATTATAGTTCGTGGAGCTCCCAGAAAGGTCATGCTGTCCATCCAGAAAACCGGCTACACCACCAATACTAGCTTCGCAATCAAAACTTTGACCTTCCGGAGTATTGCTTCCTTTCCCTGTATTGGAAATAGAACCGGTATTATAACATTGTGACATTGTTACAGTTCCACTGGAGCAAATGGACTTACCAACTATACCTCCAACACAAATAAGGCTTTCTGCAGGGCTACTGTTGGATATACTGGCTTCATTACTACAACTACTCCACGACGTATTTTGGGCACATCCTGAAATGCCCCCCACAAAAATACTATTTGCGGGAGTTGACTCTTTAACAGTAACATCACCTTTGTTTATCCCAGTAATGCTGCCTCCGGTAGAATACCCCGAAAGACCACCCGCATTGATATCTTCAGATGTCGTCACACCACTTACGGAAATATCGGCAGAAGTGTTATTGACTGTTCCCGAGATGATACCGGCACTATTTGATGCACATCCGGCAATTCCCCCAACGTCTAAGGTCTTGCCGGTAAAAGCCGTAATCACAATTTCCCCATTGTTGCCCCCTTGCGTATTTCCAGACTGCATAAGTCCAGCTATTCCACCAACATAGGCATCAACGCCTGTATGCGCTGAACTTTCCGAAAAGATCAACTTACCATTGTTTGTAGGATTATCAATACGTGTTCCTGTTTTTCCCGTATCTGTCTTCCCCACGATTCCACCAACTGAAGGATTCGAGTAACTACATCCAAGATACTTAACTTCGGCAGAATTCGTTCCCCCTTTTATCCTTCCTGTTGTAAACCCATATAGGCCTCCAACATTTGCAGAGCCAGTCCCTGAAGTTCCTGAAAAAGTAACAGTTGCATCTTCGCCATTGATATTGTCGGAATGCAGCACATCTTTTTGCAATTTACCACAAATACCTCCCAGGTAACAGTCACCAGCCGAAAGAGAACCCGAACAGGTAACAGACGCGTAATTGGCACTATTATTAATTCGCCAATAAGAATAACCAACCACACCGCCAACGAACACATCTCCATAACTAGCTCCTGAAAACAGCACAGGCCCGCTATTGATTGCACCGTTAACTATAAGAGAAGATTGCCCTTTAGTATATCCAATTACTCCTCCAACTCGGGGCACATAATTTGTCTTTGGATCAGCAGCAGAAGTTGAACTAATGACAGAGACATTGACCTGGCCATCATTCTCAATGCTACCGAGGGTCACACCCACAGTAGCCTGGATGGCCCCAATAACACCGCCGACATTAATAATCATTGTATTTGTCTTATCATTATGCGGCACAGAAACCGACGCTTCATTTGAACAATCATCAATCGTTCCACTTAAAACGCATCCGACAAGACCTCCCACATAACGAGTACCATCATCAACGGCAGTAGCCGGGCAGAAACTGACGCTGCCCTGTGTTGTACATCCATAGATGGTTCCTCCGTCAAGGGAATGCGCCAATATCGCCGCTCCCTCATAATTATCATCATCGACTGTCTTATTGATAGTGGAATTCAGCGTCAGGTCCTGAACAGTTCCCTTAAGATCAGCAAAGAAAGCATTCTGTAGACCAGTGATTGTGTGGTCCTGTCCCCTTAGTGTTCCTGTGTAGCCAGCAAGCGGATAGGAAGACGCTAATTCAGTCTGTTGGGCAGAGGTCAAGGTTATATCGTGCGTAACCAAGCCCGTTGCGGACTTGGCCCCGCTGCCACTGCTCGTCCCAACTGCATCCATAAATTCCTTCAGCCTTTCATAGCAGGAAATCAGGTAATCCGCTTCAGGAACTACAGCGACGACCTCTACCTTGATGCTGTTCACCAAGATACGTTGATTGGGAACCTCTTTGCCAAGTCCCGCCTGACTTCCGAATTCAATCCGGTCTCCATTTGACAGATACAGGTTCTCAACTACAATGTCCTCCCACGAAGTTCCACTGGTGTTTACATCCCCGATATATTGAGCCGGGTCCGGGCGAGATACCCAAACAAAGTTTGATTCGTTGCGTTCAGAAGGAGCGGCTGCACTTGGATCAATAAGTGAATGGACAACAGCAATGGAGTGGTCAGTAGTAGAAGCTTCATATTTTGCTGCATTCACAGTAACCTTGACCTTTGCCATATACCCTTCTGCAATAGTAAACGCAGGAGAAACCGCATAGCCTTTAGCCTTCAGCCCTCCCAACTTCAAGTAACCGCACTTGGCTACAGCATTCGTTTCAGAATACCAGTCGGATAGACGGCTAGCAGGGATGGCCGTATTCAATTTTTGGTTTCTGAAACTCCACTCTCCCGACTCAGGGGATATATAGTTTAAAGTAGTCCAGTTGGTAATATGTGAGGGAGATGAAGCCAGATAAGGGGCAAAGGTAAGAGTTTGGGCAGATGCTTCATCAGGTCCCGGGCTGCATCCCGCATAATCTTTGCCATTGTATTTCACCCCACCCCAAGCAAGCTCGCTGAAGTCTTCTGCGAAAACCGTCCCCGTAGTTGAAGAGGTAATATCAAGCGGGGAACCCACCGATCCCGAAGTCTTGGAAACAAGGGTAAAAGCATCGGTCGTCCCGTTTCCGGCAGCACTGACAATCCCGCTCTGGACATCCTCAACCTTGATGTAGTAAGGGGTGTCTTGAGCCAGACCGCCAACAGCAAAACGGAGATTGGAACCCATATTGTCCGTCCAGACATCAAGATTAGCAGCAATATCAACCGTGCGAACAAGCGAATTGCACCCACTATCTGAGTAAACGTAAATTTTCCAAGTTTTCTTCCGGTTGTTGGCAGCGTTTGCGCCGGACCAGGTGACACCCAGCGTAGAAGAGTTGATCGTCTCCACAGTAGGGGTACTGATGACACTCTCCTTGAACGCAGGGGCGGTCAACGGGTAGAGGGTGCTGGCCGCAACCTCAAATGCGCTTTGCTTGGCAAAGACCATGACCTGCTCGGCGCCGGTGCCATTGGCGTTCTGGACAGCCGTGATGCGGAAGCGAAGACCGCTCTCGTATTTCTGTGCGGGAACCGCAAAGGTGAAGACGGTGCCGAAAGTAGTGCCGGCGGGGGCGTTGATCGTGATGGAGGAAGTCGTTCCCCCGGTGATTCCGGCGTAGTCCGTGCTCGTCGGGAACGCACCG
>Ga0265298_10000926_pt1 | contig 43568 bp, 46 predicted proteins | sample AusTroGonzalo_MG_3_FD_193486 | JGI IMG/M metagenome (GOLD analysis project Ga0265298, IMG submission 193486) | Bovine rumen microbial communities from tropical cattle in Woodstock, Queensland, Australia - Gonzalo_01 | ecosystem: Host-associated > Mammals > Digestive system > Stomach > Rumen ... | reverse complement strand
GGCAAATCTCCTCGCTCCAGATCACGACGAGCGGCCTGAGCAGCACCGTCTCCAATCAGAGCGGGCAGATCAGCAGCTTGTGGCAGACGGTCAACGGCTTCTCGCTGAGTGTGTCGAACGGCAGCAGTTACTCCACGCTGTCGCTGAAATCAAACGGCGTCGTGATCTCCAGCGCCAACATCACGCTTACGGGCATGGTGACGTTCATGGACCTGAGCACCAACGGCTGGTCCACGATCAACGGCGGCAACATCACCACCGGGACGATCATGGCGAACAACGTCGGCGTCAGCAACCGCTTCTCGCTCTACTCCGGCGGCTGGCTCTACGGCTACATGGGCTGCGGCTACGGCATGGACGGCGACGGCAACTACACCTACGGCGCCCTGCTGGCCAGCGCGAACGACCGAAATTATATGATCGCCACCAACGCCGGCGTGCGTATGACGGCCAACAGCACGTCCATCTACTGCGTGTCGGGAGGCCCGCACGCGACGGCCAACATCATCGTGGACTCCGACCGGAACGTGAAACACGACATCGGCTACGACATGGAGAAGCTGGAGGCGTTCTTCCAGGAGCTGCGGCCGTGCCGCTACCGGCTGAACAAGGAGTTTGACGGACGGCTGCACACGGGATTTATCGCGCAGGACGTGGAGGAGGCGCTTGCGAAATCGGGGCTTGCCTATGACGACTTCGCCGGCCTGGTACGAAACCCGCGGCTGGATCCTGAGTACAGCCTGGCCTATGGGGAGTTCGCGGCGCTGAACACCCACATGATCCAAATGCTCATTAAGCGCGTGGAGGCGCTGGAAAGGAGAGCGGCATGAAAAGACTGATCGAGGAAGTTGACAAGCTCCTGTCCCTGCTGGAGGTCCGCGGCGACTCCGTGATGCTCCTGGCGGACGCGCGGAAGATCCTGGGCGAGGTCTACCGCATGGCGCCGGAGGAACCGGAGAAGAAGCCGGAGGAAGGGAGCGAGAAGAAATGAAGCTGCCGAGCATGGTCTACGGCGACAACATTGTGAAGGGCAAGCAGGTCGCATTTGCGGGGCTGAACCACAACCTGGGCGCCGGCGACGGCGACCTGTGGGACATGAGGAACCTGACGAGCGACTACTACCCCCTGCTGGCCACACGGCAAAAGCGCCGGCTCTATCAGACGCTGATGCAGCCCTACGGCATCTTCTCCTGGGACGGGCTGGCCTGGGTAGACGGGACGACCTTCTACTACAAGGGCGCGGCGAAGGGCACCGTGACGGCCACCAAAAAGACCTTTGCAGCGCTGGGCGCCTACATCGTGATCCTGCCGGACAAGAAGTATTACAACACCCTGACGGACGAGTTTGGGAGCCTGGAGAGCTCCTGGAGCGGATCCAACGTCACGTTCACGAACGGGCAGCTGTACGGCGAGGCGGCGGAGGCAAACTGCATCCAGCGGTCCGGCGTCACCTGGTCCAACTACTTCAAGCCGGGCGACGCGGTGACGATCTCCGGCTGCACGAAGCACCCGGAGAACAACAAGACGCCGATCATCCGGGAGATCAGCGGAGACAAGCTGTACTTCTACGAGTACGTTTTCACGCTGGACGGAGACGGCACCACGCCGTACATCGAGACAGGGAGCATCAGCATCAAGCGGACAATGCCGGATCTCAAATACGTCTGCGAGAACGAAAACCGGCTTTGGGGCTGCGACGACACCACGATCTACGCGAGCAAGCTGGGCGACATCTTCAACTGGAACGTGTACGACGGCCTGGACACCGACAGCTATGCGGTGGACACCGGGAGCGCGGGAAAGTTCACGGCCTGCGTCTCCTACCTGGGCTACCCGATTTTCTTCAAGGAGGACCACATCTACAAGGTGTACGGGAGCCTGCCCAGCAATTTCGAGTTGATGGGCAGCGCGACGCTGGGCGTGGCCAGCGGGAGCGAGCGGAGCCTGGCAATCGCGGGAGAAATGCTGTTCTACCTTTCGACCGCGGGCTTTGTGGCATACTCCGGCGGGATCCCGCAGCCAATCGGCCAGGCGTTCGGCCTGGACAGACCGGCCAACGCCGTCGGCGGGAGCGACGGGCTGAAATACTACGTCAGCGTGGAGGCGCTGGGCGGCCGGCGCTTCTGCGTGTACGACGCGCAGAAAGCCATGTGGCACATCGAGGACGAGACCAACGTGATCGGCTTTGCCAGGAGCGAGGGCAACACCTACTTCCTGGCGGCGGACGGCGCCATCTACCTCACCGGAACCATCCGCGGCGAGATCGGAGACCTGGAGCAGGACTTCACCTGGTACGCGGAGTTCGCGGACTTCACGGAGAGCGGCGCGAACAAGAAGGGCACCAACAACATCGGGCCGAACAAGAAGGGCGTCTCGAAGGTCCAGATCAGGCTGGAGCTGGACGACGGCGCGAAGGCAACCGTCTATTTGCAGTTTGACTCCACGGGAGAATGGATCCAGGCCGGCGAGGCCATGCAGGAGGGCGAGAAGCGCAGTTACTACCTGCCGATCATTCCCAGGCGCGGCGATCACTACCGCATGAAGATCGTGGGCAAGGGCGGGTGCCGCATCTATTCGCTGGTGCGCGAGTATTACAGCGGATCCGAATTGAAATCTGTGCAAGGGAGGAATTGAGAAAGATGGACTATCCATACACCACGGGGCCGACCGGTCCGACCGGCGGCTACACCTACGACGATTTTGTGAAGGCGGCGACGGACGCCGGGCTCATGGAGCAGTTTTCACCGTATGACCTGAGCCTGGCGCAGATGTACCCGGAGGCGGGGCTGAGCATCCTGAGCCTGAAACAGGACTACGGAAACGCCACCACGGACGAGCAGCGCGTCCTGATTAACGAGGCCGCCAACCAGGTCCGCAACAGCTTCGGCGCCTACACCGGAGGACGCGACGGCAGCAAATACTACGCGCAGACGCCGCGCACGCAGACCAGCGCAATCGACCAGCAGATCAACGACGTGCTGGGACAGATCGGCTCCTACGGCTCCTTCAACTACGGCAACAACGACGCCTACATCCAGGCGCTGAACGCCGTGGCGCAGGCGCAGCCGTTCTCCTATGACGCGCAGGCGCCGACGTACAGCAACGCATACTCGCAGCTGCAACAGCAGCTGCTGAGCGACCTGCTGAACCGGCAGGAGTTCTCCTACGACAAGGAGACGGATCCACAATGGGCGAGCTACAAAAAGAGCTACCTGCGCGAGGGCGACCGCGCCACATCGAACGCGCTGGCCCAGGCGAGCGCAGCGAGCGGCGGAAGGCCGAGCAGCTACGCCGTGAACGCGGCGACGCAGGCAGGCGACTACTATGCCACGAAGCTCAACGACATCATCCCGACGCTGTATCAGCAGGCGTATGATCGCTACCTCCAGGAATACCAGATGAAGCAAAGCGACCTGAACGCCGTGAACACGCAGGAGCAGCTGGACTACGCGAAGTATCTGGACCAGCTGGGCCAGTACAACACGGACCGCAGCTTCGCGCTGAACCAGTACGCAGAGAACGCGCAGCAGCGCCTGAACGCGCTGAACGCCCTGAGCGCGGACCGCGACTTCGCCTACAACGACTACCTGAACGGCTACAATATGCTCCAGAGCTACCTGGGCAACCTCCAGGGGCAGAGCGACACGATCTACTCCCGCGCCCTGGACGAGGCGGACAGAAGGACCGCGGCGCAGCAGTACGCGGACCAGCTGGCAAGGCAGGCGCTGGCGGACAAGATCACCCTGGCGGAGCTGGGCGGCGCCTATGGCGACTATGCCGGCCTGAACGCCCTGGGCATCACGCCGAACATGAACAGCATCTACGAGGCGGCCCTGGCCAACGCCGGGCGCATCACGCCGGTCGGCAGCGGAGGAAGCGGAAGCAGCGGCGGCGGAAGCGGCGGCGGAAGCGGCGGCGGAAGCGGCGGCCGCGGCGGAACGACGACCACGACCACGAACGAGTCCGCGACGGGAGACCAGGCGACCATCGACGCCTTCAACAACGGAGACCACAGCGACGACATCATCAAGAAGCTGCTGGCTATGGGCTACACCCAGGCGGACCTGGAAGCAGCCGGCTACCGGGGCAACTACTTCAAGGGCGGATCCAGCGGGCAGCAGACCTCCACGAGCAGCAACAGCAGGCTTGCGAGTTTTGACTACGACGAGGACGAGGGCATCTTCACCTGGGCCGGCCGGCAGTATTCCGACGTGAACGAGCTGGCAAAGGCAATCAATTCCGCACGCCTGAGCATGGATGAAAAGATCGCCCTGACGGAGAAAATGAGAAGGTTTGGACTTGCCCTGGACATCAACTGATAGGAGCGGATGCAAATGGTAACTATCAAGAAAATCGGAACCGGCGAGACGATTGGCAGCAGCGAGCAGAACAAGACGCAGCCGCTGGCCGGAAAGACCGGCCTGAACAACCAGCCGGCGCAGAGCAGCGAGCCGGGCGTCACCATTCGACGCATCAGCACCGGAGAAGTGCTGGGCACCACGCAGAGAAAAGAGCCGGAGGGGCTTTCCCTTCCGACTCTTGAACCTGCCACGCCGGCACGGAGGACGGGCGGCTTCGGTGATACGCTCAAACGCATCGGCCAGGGCATCCTGTCCGGCGTGACGCGGCGCGCGGCGAACACTTCCGAGAAGCTGGGGACCGTGATGGACCTGCACGGCGGGACGGCCATGCGCGGCGTCTATGAGGACCAGGTGCAGATGCTGGACCAGGAGATCGCGGCGCTGGAGCGCCTGCTGCGGGATCCCACCATGACGCCGCAGGAGATCCTGGAAGCGCAGGAGGCGCTGACGCAGCGGAAGCAGCAACGCGACATCTACACCAACGCGATCCGCTCCAATGAGAACACCGGCAAGGGCATCCACGAGACCGTGGACCAGGGGCTGAAATACGCGCAGGAGCAGGCGGAGAAATCCGTCGAGGGCACCAGCGGCGTCGGCCGAGCTGCCCTGTCCTTCGTGCCGACGGCCACGGAGATCGCGCTGGACGTGGGGCTCAACAAGCTCCTGCCGCTGGGCGCAAACAAACGCTTCGGCCTGGGCTATCTGGCGAGAGCTGCGAGCGAGGGCGGCGCGAGCGAGGCAGAGTACAGAAACAAGGCGGGCGAGAATTACGATCCGCAGGCGGCGGCGCAGCGCGGCATGATCGCAAGCGCCGGCGTGGCGGCCGGTTCCCTGGCGTCGGCGGCGGTCAACAAGGGCGTGTTGGGCCTTCTGAAAAACAAGGGACTGCAAAACTATGTGATCCCAAACGTCTTGAAGGGCGGCCTGAACGCCACGGCCTTCGCAGGCGGAGACGTGGCCATGCGCGAGCTGGCCAGGGCGAGCACCGAGGACGAATACACGCCGGACTGGAAGCAGGTGGGCGGAGAACTGGCCACGGCCTTCGCCTTCGGCGTGGTCACGGAGTTCATCAGCACCGCGGCGATCACCGGGCAGAACAAGGCATATATGCGCCAGCTCAACCAAAACCTGGAGAAGGGCTACGAGTACACCAAGAGCATCATGCAGGATCCGCGCGCGACCGTGGAGCAGCGAGCGGCCGGCGCCAATTCCGTTATGCAGATGGCGGACGAGCTGGACAATGCCCTGAACAATATGCAGGTGGTGGGCGCGCAGAAGGAAGTGAACGCGATCCGCGACTTCCTTGCGAGCGTCCGCGCGGAAATGACCGGCTACCTGGCAGACGCGGCGCCGCAGAGCGCCGGCAACATCGGCGGAATGACCGGAGGGCTTGCGACCGTGGCGCCTCCGACGACGCCGGCAAACGTCCAGCAGCCGACGCAGCCGACGGCACCCGTGCAGCAGGCACCCTCACCTGCCGCGAGCCCGGCAAACGTGGCCGGCATGGCAGCAACGACACCGACGGCCGCGCCTGCACAACCGGCGCAGCAGCCCGCAGCTCCGCAGGCCGTACAGCCGCAAGCGAGCATGGCACCGGCGGCAAAACGAAACACGGCGCCGGCGCAGCAGGAAGGGCTGAGCCTGCCGTCGCTGGAGGAGGTTGCAGAGCAACAGGGGCGCACGCCATACGGCATCAAGTACGACCAGGCGGGCGAAGCGGCGATCCGCATGGTGGCCGAGGACATCACAGCCGGAAAGAGCGCGGACCAGCTCATGCAGGCGGCGGCGGAGGCCCACAAGAGCTACCAGGCGTTGCAGGCGTCTATTCCATACGGCGTGCCGTACACGGAGGATCAGATGGTCACGCTGCACCTGCTGGACCTGGCGGAGAGCTTCTACGAGAGCGCAGCGCAGAACCCGCAGCGGACGCTGGAGCAGATCACGGAGGTCCTGAAATCGCCGTCGCCGGCGCTGCCGGCCAACAATCAGATCGGAGGTATGAACAATGAGCAATCCGCAGGGGCTGAGCCTGCCGTCGCTGGGCCAGCAGCAAACGAGCTACTTGATGGAGGCCAGAAACGGGATGTTGACCTCCGTGCCGGCGGACAAACTGGACGAGTGGCAGAAGGCGCAGAACAGCGGCCAGCTGTCGCCGGGATTGAGCAAGTACAAACAGCAAATCAAAGACAAGATCTTGCAAGACATCTACGGGGAGAGAAGGTAAGCAGCCGGTCGCTTGGACTGAGCGCGGGTACAGACACGGCCAACTTGACCGTCGTGCCGGCGGAGTCCTGGGACGAGCAAATGCGCGAGACGGCGCAGCGCGTGGAGCGCGACACCGGCAAGAGCGTCACCTACGTCCTGGGGCGCATCCAGATCAAGGACGCCAACGGGAACATCCGGCGCGTGCGCGGCGTCTACTCCCCGGCCGGCATCATCATCCAGGCGGACAACCTGGGCGTGAACATCAACCAAATCGCGGATCACGAAATCTATCACGACCTGTCTGAAAACGATCCTGGGCTGGACGCGAAGGTGGAGGAGCGCATCCGTGAGCAGTTCACGCCGGAGCAGTTCGACAAGATCCTGGATAAGTACATCGACAAGCTCAACGGCATCATCAGTCTGTCGGAGGACGCGACGCCGGACGAGCTGGAGGCGGCGATCAAGGAGATCAAGAACGAAATCTTTGCCGACGCCTACGCCGGCATCAACGCCTTCGGCGCGCACGCCGAGACGCTGGGCGGCGCCGTGAACGATGTGACGAACGAGCGCCTGGGTATGCGCGGCGGCGAGTATGCCGCGGCGACGGACCGCACGACCGGGCCGCCCGAACGGTACAGCTACGGCGGAAGGAACGCCAACCGCGCGGACCTGGACGCGCTGGCCGAGGCGGAGCGCCTGGAAATGCAGGGCGTGGACGACGAGACGATCCGGCAAATGACCGGCTGGCACCGCGGCATGGAGGGCAAATGGCGCTTTGAGATCGACGACAGCGGAATGAAGTACCGGCGCGGCGGAGACGCATATTTCAGAAGCGCACATCCTGAGTACGCAGAATACCAGGGCTTGATGGAGCGGATGCTTGGAGGCGAGCTGCTGCCGGAGGCGGACGAGGCGCGCCTGCAAGAGCTGGACGACACCTGGGGGCGCGAGTACGGCCGCCTGAGCGAGCGCGTAGACCGCGGGAACGCAACACTGGCGGACATCGTCGAGCACCCGGAGCTGTTCAGAAATTATCCGCAGCTGCGTTTCACGCGCGTCCGCTTCGAGGACCTGCCGAGAGGGGTACGCGGCCAGTATTACGCAGATGGAAACGAGATCACGCTGGACAACTCCCTGCGCGGTGCGCCGGAGGACACGTTGGTACACGAAGTACAGCACGCCATTCAGAACGCCGAGGGCTTTACAAACGGGAGCAGCGTGGACAGCTGGAGATCGACACTGGCGGCAGATCAGCGCAGGAGCATCGAGGAGGCAGATGCAAAGGTCCGTAGGATCTTCGCCTCCATGCCGGAGGACGTGAAGAACAAGGTCCGCGCAATTAATCGGGCAAACGCTGACCAGGATTGGGACACGGCGATCCAACTGGAAAACGAGCTCTACGACGAGGGATATGGCGACCTGTTTGCGGCGTATGAGGACGCACACTTCGACCGCCTGGCTGCGAACGAAAAGCAGAAGAACGCAGACCTGGATGCGGAAGCGGTCGATAAATACCTGAACACGGCCGGAGAGATCGAAGCGCGCGACGTAACGGCGCGGCGCGGAATGACGCCGGAGGAGCGCCGCGCGACGGCGCCGGCGCGCGCGGACGAGCGGACGGTCTACGCGGACGACGAGAACGGACTGAGCCTGCCTTCGCTGGAACCGAAAACGCGGTTTTCGCTTGACGAGCCCGTGGAGGAAACGGAGACGCTGGTGGCGCAGCACAACCTGGACGACGACAAACTGCGCCGGATGATGGAGCTGGGTGCTATCCCCTCCCCGTCTATCGCCATCGTGAGGGCAGACCAGGGGCACGCCATGTATGGGCCATACTCCATTGTGTTCCCGCGTGAAACAGTAGATCCGCAGGCAGACAGCAGGAACAAGGTGTACGGCAGCGACGCATGGACACCGACGCACAGCAACGCTCGCGTCGAGCGAGAGGTCAATTACGATGTTCTGCAGGCCATTGACGACCGCATTGACGAGCTGAGCTCGCAGGTGGCAGGCGGAACATTCCACACGTCGAGCGCGCTGGGATCGCTGGGATTTGACGACGCGACAGAAATGACGGAAGAACAGATCGCGGAAAGACTGGCGAACAGGGACGAAGTGCGTGCCGCCTATCTCGCGGCGCAGGGAGAAACGCTGGAGCCGATCAAGAGAGCGAAGGAATGGAACAAATACGGCAACGACTTCCTGAGACTGTTTCTGGACGAAGTGGATCCGCAGCGTCTCGCACAGATCAACGCCGACTTGATGGAAGGCGCAGATGTAAGAGAGGCCCTGGGAGCGGAGTATGACACGATCCGCGGGCTCCTGCGCGAATACTACGCAAACATGAACGAGGGCTACCTGCAAAAGATGGCGCAGCGCAAGGGGTGGACGCCGGAGGAAACGGACAAGCAGCGAGAAATCCGCATCGACAAGTCTATGGAGAATGTCACGGACTTCACCGTGGAGGACTTCGCAAAAGACGCCTGGGCCTTCTATGAGGACGGCGGAAAGACGAAGGGAGAGATCGACCGGGCGGCGACGAGCGACGCCTTGCGCGAGCGCGTGGACGACAAGGAGGTTGAGGCGTGGGTAAAGGAGCAGCTTGACGGCCTGCTGGGCAAGAGCGGCATCTGGAACGGAAAGGATCCGTACAACGCCAGAGGAGACCGCAAGAGCTTCGCGCAGCTGCATTGGCCGGTAACGGCGGAGAACATCGTGCGAGCCATGAACCTTGCAAAAGACAGGGGATCCGGTTATTGGGGAGTTGGGGCGTCCGGCCTTCATGCGGTGGCAACGACGGACTTCAAGACCGTGGGCCAGATGCACGAGGAGGAACACAGACTCCACCAAGAGAGCGAGGAGGACTACGCCGCGCGCTTCGCTGAGCTGGACGAGGAGCTGAAAAATGCCGTCCAGGAAGTCATGCGTACAACCAAACATCACGCGGACAGCAGTTTCGAGGAATATGAAATTGTCGGAGACGTGATTATGCAGGCGGCGCAGGGCGAGCATACGGCGGAAGCGGTCCGGCGTGCCTTCCAGAAGGAAGGCTACGACATCAAGCCGGAGACCGCACAGATGGTAGCGGATATGTGCAAGCGTGCGGCGGAGATCCCGACTGGCTACTTCGAGGCGAAGCCGAAGCGCGTGGTGGGCTTCGACGAAGCTCTTGCACTGGTGGCGCCGGATAACGCGCCGGCCGACATCAAGAAATGGGCGGAGGAAAACTTCCGGCAGGTGCTGACATACGAGGAAGGAAACGAGGACCAGCGGCGGGAGCTTGTCAACAACATCCCGAAGGCGCGCTTTTCCGTGGACGACATGGACGAGCTGAGCCTGCCGGAGTTGGAGGAAGAAAAGCATGAGGCACCGGCGCCGTACAGCGGAGCGGCAATCTTGCAGGAGAGCACAATCGACAAATACCTGAAAGACTACGCTGCGCCAGGGACACCAAACTACGCACAGGCATATATCGCGTGGATGGATCCGCAGGATTTTATCAACCTGACGACGAGCAGAGGCGGCCGCGAGATCATCGAGCAAACGAAGAAGCCGCTGAACGCGGACGAGTTTGCAAAGGCAACGCAACAGAACCCGCTCCAGCTCAATATCGACCACGAGACCGGAGAGATCACAGGCCACGAGGGGCGCCACCGCGCGGCCGCGCTGCGCGACGCAGGCGTGGAGAAGATCCCCGTGCTCCTGTTCGACAGCGGCAACAAGTACGACAAGGCACCGATTGATATTCTCAAACTGCACGGCCAGGACTTCGGAAGCAGCAAGTCCTACGCGGACCTTTATGTGCATGACCTTCTGCCGCTTAGCTACGAAAACCGCGGCGAGATCATCAAACGCTTCGGGACGCAGCGGGCGATTGACCGCTTCAACGAGAAGTACAACGGCACGCAGAGTCTGAGATATTCGACAGACGACACGACGGAGACACCGGCGAAGCAGACGAAGGCTGAAAAGCCGGCGAAGCGCGAGAAGAAAAAGCCGCCCCAGGAGAGCTTGCCCATTATCGCAAAGCGCGAGCTGCGCCAGGATATGCTCAACCTGTTCTCCATTCCGGCCGGCCAGCGCGCGGAGCTGGGTGAGATCATCGACCAATACGCGGACCGCATCCTGCGCCAGGGCAACCTGGGCCAGAGGGACATGGACGCCTTCTTCGACCGGATGTACGCAGAGGGCGTTATGAGTGTGGCGGCGGAGGACTACTACCAGGACGCGCGCAGAGCGATCACCGGCCGGCGCATCTACGTCAACGACATCATCAAGGGAGACTTCGGAGACGAGTGGAATGACTTTAGAAAGCGCGCGTTTGCGGCGGGACTGTACCTGGTGAACGACCGGACGGCGCCGGGCGTGGACGTGGTGAACGCGGAGCTTTCGAGCCTTATGCCCGGCACGTTCGACGAGGACACCTACGACATGAAGGGCGTGCTGGAGCGCGCCGTGCAGCTGGCCGAGGAAGGCAAGGATCAAAAGATGTCGCTGGCGGAGTACACGGCCATGCTGGCCGAGCAGGAGTACGTCAGCGAGGACGAGATCCTGAGCAACATCGAGCGGCAAATGGACTGGCTGCTGCGGACGTTCGCGCAGAAGGCGCAGCTGGAGCTCACGCTGAGGGACCGCACCGGCGTCAAGCTGGCCCAGGCAAGCGACAAATCCAAGCAGCGCGTGGAGAACGAGAAGGCGCGCGAAGCGCAGCGCAGAGCGAAGGACCGCGAGCGCCGGCGCGAAATGGAACAGCGGCAACGTGATCGGCGCGAGCTCCAGGAGCTCCAGCAGAAAACGCTCAAACAGCTACAATGGCTGAGCAAGAACCGGTACAGAGCGCCGGAGCAGCTGCGAGCTGCGTGGGACGAAGTGCTGGGCGACATCGACATTTATGCCGTCAGCGCGGCCAATGAAATGAATTGGTCCAACAAGTACGGCGCGACCTGGCGCGACCTTGCGGATATGTATAAGGACGCGCAGAAAAACGATCCAAACTTCCTCCCGTCGAAGGAGCTGGAGCGCATCGTGACGCGACTGGACGCGGACAAGATCGAGGACATGGATCCGGCTGCCCTGGCCGACCTTTACAAGGCGGCCGTCGGTTTGCGGACGGAGTTCTACAACAGGAACAACGTCATTAACGACGAGCAGCACCGGCTTTTCTCCGAGGTCTACACGGACGCGAAGGGCGAGATCGGGAGAGCAGCCAGCGGCTACACCGGGAAGAAACTGGACAAGTTCCTCAACATGGAGCAGTTGACGCCCATGAATTTCCTGGAGCGCATGGGCGGCTGGGACACGGACGGCGCGTGGTATTCGATGGCGCGGCAGCTGGAACAGGGCGAGCGCGAAATGCGCGACTACCGCGTGAAGGCCGAGCGGCAGCTGGAGGACTTCCTGCGCGAGCATGAGGAGTGGGTGAAGAAGGCGGACGGCCAGGGCAAGGACGCCATTTGGTACGAGCTGGAAGTGCCGCAGCTCCTGGAGCTGGGCATGGGAGACAAGCCGATCTTCGGGCCGACGGTCAAGGTCTACATGACGCCGGCGCAGAAGGTCCACCTGTACCTGGAGAGCAAGAGCTACGACAACCTGCGCCACATGGTCGGCGGCCGCACGTTCGCGGATAAGAAGCTGTACTCCGAGGGAAAGCGGCAGGAGGCATTTGCCCAGGGCCGGACTGTAAAGCTGGCGCCGGAGACGGTGAAGAAGATCGTTTCCAACCTGACGCCGGAGGAGCAGGAGCTGGCGAAGGTGCTGGAGGACTACTACAACAACTTCGCGGCCAAGAAGATCAACGAGAAATCCAACATCCTCTACGGCTACGACAAGGCCATGAGCAAAAACTACGCGCCTATCTACACCAACCGCAACTACGTCAACAGCGAGATCGGCGTGTTTGATACCACGGCCGAGGGCGTGGGCAACCTCAAAGCGCGCCAGTATTCCAAGAACCCCAGCTACAACATCGGCGCCTTCGATGCCTTTGAGAGGCACATCGACCAAACGGCCCGCTTTGTGGGCATGGCGATCCCTGCGCGCAACTGGCAGACGCTCCTCAACTACCGCGAGCAGAACAATTCGATGGGCGACGTTATCACGCACAAGTGGGGCGAGGAGGCCAAGAGGTACATCACGGATCTTTTGACCACGTTGCAAGGCGGCGGCCGCGCCGGAAAGAAAACGCTGGAGGGCGCGGCGGACAAGCTGCTGAGCAACTACGTCACGGCTGTCTTTGGGGCGAACCCTGGCATTGTGTTCAAACAGGCGGCGTCCTTCCCGCAGTTTGCGGCGGCGCTGGGCTGGGAGAACGCGCCAAGCGTTGGGCAGATGCTCCATGTGGACGAGAACATCATCAACGCCTACACTTCGGAGCTCGCCTACCGCCAGCTGGGATATGCCACGCCGGAGACCGCGCAGCTCAAAAACAACCCGAACTTCTTGGACAGCAACAAGGCCACGCGCTTCCTGCTGCGCGGCGGCGCCATTACGGCTATGGACGCCGGCACCGTCAAGCGGGCGTGGCCGTGGGCTGAGAACAAGGTCCGGCGCGAATACCCGGAGCTGGAGGTCGGCACGGAGGAGCAGATCAGGAACGGAGAGAGCCCGTTCTATCGGAAGGTCGCGGAGGAATTTGAGAACGCCGTGAGCATGACGCAGCCGATGTATGACGAAATGCACCGGCCGGAGATTATGAAGAACGGCAGCGGGATCCAGCGCGCTTTCACGATGTTCAAGACGGTCCCACTCCAGCAATACAATTCCCTGCGCCGGTCCTTCGGTGAATTGCAGGCGGCAAAGCAGAAGGTGGAGCGGGCAAACGATACGCAGAAGCCGGAGGCTGAGGAGCAGGAAAAGGCGGCGGCAAAGAAGGCCGGCGCGGCCGTGACGGCCACGCTCGCATCCGTGCTCATGCTGGAAGCGGTCGAAATGCTGAACCAACTGGCAAAGAACCGCGGAAAGAATTACCGCAACGACGAGGGCGAGCTGACGGCGGGATCCGTCGGTGAGCGCCTGGCACGCAACGCGACCGGCGACCTGGCCGGCATGGTGATCGGCGGCGACGAGCTCACCGACATCCTGGCCAACTGGTTCCTGGGCGAGAAGTGGTACGGCATCGAGATCCCTGGCGGCGAACAGCTCAACGACATCATTGACGCGGCGGGCGGCGCGGCCGGAACGATCCAGAAGATCATCACCGAAGGCGCGAACATTCTGGCCAACGGCGGAGACCTGGGCGAATATTTCCGCAGGAACGCGGGAGACTACGCCGGCGCGGCGAAGGAGCTGGCCGAGAAGCTGGCTATGTACCTGGGCGGACTTCCGGTGCAGAACGTCGAGAAGTACATCCTGGGAGCCATGCAGACGATCTCCCCGGAGCTGTACGCCGGCATGGAGGACATCTTCGACACGCCGACGAAGAACGACCTGAAAGGGCTGAGCGGCGACGCGCTGGCAACGCGCGCGGACCACATCCTGAAAGCGCGCGGCGTCGAGATTAGCGACGAGACGGCGGCGGCCCTGGCCGAGCTCTACGAGGCGGGACAGAAAACGTCCATTCCTCCAGACACGCCGAGCAGCATCACGGTCAACGGAGAGGACAGGAAGCTCAACGCATACCAGCGACAGACCTATGACCTGGTGTGGAGCGCGAACGTCGAGCGCGCGCTGGACGATCTGACGAGCTCCAGCATCTACCGGCAGGCGACGCTGGAGGAGCAGGCCAAGATGATCGACAAGGTGTACGACTACGCGGCGGAGAAAGCGAAGGGTGTGCTGTTCGACGACTACGAGACAAAGAGCAGCACGGCGAAGGCGGACGATATGCTGGGCGCCGGATCCAGTATTGCCGAGTGGGCGGCCTGGAGCGTGAGCGCAAAGGACGAGGACCGCGCGACGCAGTACGAGCAGGTGCTGGCCTCCGACATGAGCGAGAACGCGAAGCTGGCGGCCATCGGCAACCTGATCGGGACGGACATGGAGACGGACGCCAGGAACCCGACACAATGGGCGAAGCTCAACACGGCCGTCAAGGACGGGTACAGCGTGGAAGAAGCCATCGGCCTCATGCAGAGCGACAACCTGGACGACTACATGAAATGGCGCGAGAGCGACGCGAAGGCGGCCGGCGTCAAGGCGGGCACCTACATCGAGTTCAGGAACACGCTGAGCGGAACCACGGCCGACAAGGACGCCAGCGGAAAGACGATCAGCGGATCCAAGAAAAAGAAGGTCCTGGCATACATCAACAGCCTGGACCTGACGGCCGCGCAGAAGGACGCGCTTTATTACGATGCAGGCTATACACAGAGCACCATCGGGGACGCGCCCTGGCACGGGGGCGAGCTGCAAGGATTGAGCTTGCCGACGCTGGGAAGCCAGCAGCAGGAACCGCAGGGCGAGCTGCAAGGGCTGAGCCTGCCGAAGCTGGGCGGGTAAAAGAAAAGACCAGGGCGAAAGCCCTGGCCTTTTCATTTCGGGAATTGCGCCTCCGCTATTCGCTCCGTGCCCATGTTGCCACCGGCGACGGCGTAGAGCGTCAACGTCCAGCCTTCATACTGAGAGGCCGAGTAGTAAAAATCGAAGGTGCCGTCACATTCATAACGCACGGTTTCGTCACCGAAAAGATGGTCCTTGCCGTACCAGGTCGAACCCGTGGCGTAGTAGATTTTATAATCACCGAGCGGGACCAAGACTTCCGCGGAGTCTCCACCGCGGACGATGAAGGACATATAGGTTTTATCGCTGGGAACGGACGCGGTGCCGTTGAGACCTGGGAGCATCCTGGCAAGCGCCACATAGTAGATGCCGTCGCCGGACGTTTCAATGGAGAGCGGCGCGACGCCTTCCTCCGGAGGCTCCACGACGATCTGGCCGTTGAGCGCAAGACGAGGCGAAAGCGCGTTCGTTCCGCTGGATCCAACAACCTCATTGGTATCGACGCGCCGGATGGTCACGCCGTTTTCGGGAGCTGCGGCCGGAGAAGCAGCCGGAGTTGAGGCGGCGGCCACACCGGCGGAGTAGCCGGCGTCATACTGGCCGGCGGCATAGCAAACGGCCACAACGAGCAGAACGGAAAGAACACCGGCGAGATAGGCCATGCGGCGATCCTTCGGAAACTTTCGGCGGAAACGGTAGCCACAATCGCAAGTGCCCTGGAGGTATGGCGTCAGCATACCGCAGGACGGGCAGGCGTGGTAATACTTCTCTTGATGATCCATAGATACCCTCCCCTGTAAATTTTTCCGGCAAACTGTAAGAATGAATTACATCGGGTAATTCTTTATTACAGAATATCGCAGAAAAAATGGTAATGTCAATAGCGGAGGGAGGGATCCCATGAAATTCTACAATTACGACGGCGTGAAGAACATATCCGGCGAGCGCGTCTACCAGGCGCGGACCTCCCGACACATGACGCAGGCGGACCTGGCGGCGAAGATGCAGGTGCTGGGCGTGACGATAGAACGGGAGGCGATCAGCAAGATCGAGACCGGCGACCGGCTTGTGACGGACTACGAGTTGGCCGCGTTCGCCAGGATATTCCACGTCACCCTGGATTGGCTCATAGAAAACGAGTATGCGCTGCGGACGTTGTGCCCGCGGCGCCTACTTTGCACTAAATATGGGGGCTTGACCGCTCCACAAAATGCCTGTAATAATAAATTACAAGAAAGGGGCGTGACAGCATGAGCGAACGCTGTTTCTCACATCTGACCTGGAAGAACCGCTTGAAGATCGAGCGGATGCTGCGGGACGGTCACAAGGCGCCTGCAATCGCGGACGCGCTGCACGTCCACAACACGACGATCTACAGGGAGATCAAGCGCGGCATGACGAAGCAGCTCACGAGCGAGCTGGAGGAGGTCATGGTCTACTGCGCGGACACGGCGCAGCGGAAGTACGAGGAGAACCTGGCGGCGAAGGGGCCAGACTTGAAGATCGGAAACGATCACGAGCTGGCAAAGTTTCTGGAGGACAAGATGCGCGGCGTCCAGGAGGACGGAACCGTGGAGCCGAAGGCTGGACTGTCCCCTGCTGCCGCGCTGGCCGCCATCAAGAAGGAAGGCAAAATCTTCTCCGTCGAGATCAGCGAGTGGACGCTTTACTCCTACATCAGCAAGGGCGTATTTGCCACGCTGACGAACGCAGACCTGCCGATGCGCGGCGAGAAGAAGCAGGGCTATCGGAAGGTCAAGGAGGCGAAGCTGCCGCGCGGTGACAGCATCGAGGAGCGGCCGGAGGCGATCCTGGGACGTGATGAACCTGGCCATTGGGAAATGGACAGCGTGGTATCTGCCAGAGGCAGCACGAAGCGCCTGGTGGTCCTGACCGAGAGATCGACGCGCGAGGAGCTGATCTTCCTGACGAAGGACGGAACGACGGCCAGCGTGGTCAACATTCTGGACCGGCTGGAGCGCAAGCTGGGAGCGGCCACATTCTCCGAGGTATTCAAGACGATCACCGTGGACAATGGCAGCGAGTTCGCGGATTGCGAGGCCATGCAAAAGAGCTGTCTGCGGAAGGGAGAGCGGACACACTTCTACTATTGCCACCCGTACAGCAGCTACGAGCTCGGGAGTAACGAAAACTGCAACCGCATGATCCGGCGCTGGCTGCCGAAGGGGACGAGTTTTAAGGACCTGACGCACAAGGCCGTGCGTAAAATCCAAGACTGGATCAATGACTATCCGCGGGAAATCCTGGGCTTCCAGGCGGCCGGCGACCTGTTCCGGGACTACCTGAAAGCGGCGGGATTGACGAGGGCGCTGGCGGTCCTCTAAAATTTTTTAGATTTTTCTGCATTTTTCTCTTGACTTTTCATTTGTGAAATAGTAGATTAAATGCAGAAAGGTTTTTACAACCTTTTCTGCATTATTTTTTACTATTTGCCGCGTATGGCGGCGGAAACGGGGTGAACGAAGTGGCAAAAATGAAATATCTGACGCTGCCGATGCGCCGGGAGCTGGCGAAACGCTGGGGGCAAGGCGACAGCGCGGCGGAGATCGCCAGGGATTTCGGCGTATCGAACGCGACCATTTACACGGAGATCAAGCGCGGAGACGACGGGACGCTTGACGAGAATATGCGGCCGCATTACGACGCGGAGCTGGGGCAAAAGGCTTTTCAGGAGGCCCTGCGGAACCGTGGACGCCGGCCGGCCGTGACGACGGATTAAGGAGGAAACATGGAAGTCATTTTCAGAAACGTAAGATTTGACAGGACGGAGCATCTGCGCGGAGTGACCGAGATCGTTGCTATCAAGCAAGAAGTATCGGGCGGTAGAGTCAGGACGGACCTGCACTTCAAGATGCAAGGTCGACTCGAAATCTGCGCACGGTCAAATTGCGAGATCATCAGCATCAAGGAGGAACCGGCGCATGAATGAGAAAGAACTGCACGAGGCCGCAACGCAGGCGGCCATCCAGGAGGGCGTCAAGGCGGAGGTCAAGATCACGCTGGAGAAGAAGCCAGGAGAGACCACGTTCAAGAGCCACATCGAGGCGAGCGACGCGCGTGCCGCGCTGAACGGCATAGCAATCCTGATCGTCAAGTATGCCGAAATCGTGAGGTTGGAAGTGCCGAAGGTGCTGAGCCTGCTGGCCGTGAGCCTGCTGGGGCCGGTACGGGAAACGGAGGACGAGCATGGGAAAGGCGAAGGTTGAGACGCCGCGCGTCTGCTGGCTGTGCGGCCGGAACGGGCAGGCTGATCCGCTGGACAAGCACCACATTTTCGGCGGCGCCTTCCGCGGCAAGAGCGAGAAGCTGGGCCTGACGGTCTACCTGTGCCATCACGATTGCCACATCTTCGGGCCGGACGCCGTGCATCAGAACCGCGAGACCATGCAGAAGCTCCAGGAGTACGGGCAGCGCCTGGCTATGGACCGCTTCGGCTGGGACGAGGAGGACTTCCGGCGCGAGTTCGGGAAGAATTACCTGCCGGACGAGACACCGGCGGAGGTAGAGAGCGTAGCCGTGTTCGGCTTCGCGCTGCTGCAAGAGGACGCAGCGCTGCCCTGGTAAGGAGGAGAACATGGACAAAAGATTTTTGAAGATCGCGGACAAGGTTGCGATCTTCCTGAGCGTGCTGGTGGTCGTTCTGTCGTGCGGCGGCATCATCAAGGGCTGCCTTGCCATGTGCAGGAGGACGGAGCGGACGGAGCCGGCTGAGATCGAAGCGCCGGCTGAGGCGCAGCGGCTGTACTACCTCACGGACGACGCGAGGGACTACGGAGACCTGGAGCCGGTGGAACCGCAGAGACAGCTGCCGGCGCCGGAGGAACCGAAAGAGCCGGAGAGGACGTACCTGGGGCGCTTCTACGTCACGGGCTACGACATCTGCGTGAAGTGCTGCGGCAAGACCGACGGCATCACGGCGAGCGGAACGAAGGCGACGCTGGGCCGGACGTGCGCGGCGGGACCGGAGCTGCCGTTCGGGACAGTTCTTTACATTGACGGCATCGGTGAGCGCACGGTCGAGGACCGCGGCACCGGCGTCACGGAGGGCTGCCTGGACGTTCTGTGCGGGGACCATGCGGAGTGCTACACCATCACGGGCTGGTACGACGTTTACATCATCGAGGAGGACTGAAATGTTTTTCATTTGGAACGTGGAGCACCCGGAGCACGAGACGGTGAAGGTGGAGGCCGACACCAGGCTCAACGCAATCACGACGGCCGCGCGGCTGTGGGGAGTGCCCTGGACGACCGTGGCCCGCGAGTGCCGGGCAAACGCTATCGAGCAGCTGGAGAAGCCGAAGCCGGTGCTGCCGGCGAAATCGGGGAAAAAGAAACCGGAAACGGTGAAGAAGGCCAAGAGCCGGAAGGAGGAGCATCATGGAGATTAAGGCGAGCTACCTGGCAATCAGCGGAGGCGTCGAGTCCATGCGCGCGGACGCGCTGCTGGGCATCCTGAAAGAGCGCGGCCGCGGCTTTGCATCTGACAGCGAGACCTGGGCGGAGCTGCGCCTGTCGTTGACCAACCTGGAGAAGCAGACCAAGAACATCAAAAAGGTCCATGACGAAATGTGGGCTGCCGTGGAGGACCGGAACGAGGACGCCTTCTCTGCGCTATGCCAGGAGTTCGAGCGCGCGGCGGCCACGCTGTCCGGCGAATGGGCGCGCGCTTCCGTTCTGGCGAAGATCGCCCTGGAGGATCCTGAGTTGCCGGAGGAGCCGACGAAGGAGGAGAAGATCACGGCGGACCAGGAGCGCCTGGCAGAGGTCAGAAAGAAGCTGGCCGACATTCGTGATCTGCTGCCCACGATCTCCCAGGGCGGCGCACGCGAGGCGCTGGAGATTCAGGAGAGCAGGCTGGACAACGAGGAGCAGGAAATTTTCGTGAGGCTCACGGCTGCCGGAGCTGCGCCGACGGCGGAGGAGCAGAAGCAGCTGGACGACATCCAAAAGAAGAAACTGGAGATCAACCGCGCGAGGCTCAATACGGTCCGCCAGATGCGGGCGGATATTGCCGAGCGCCTGCCGCAGGAGAAGAAGGTGAACGCGGCGAAACTGAGAAAGCGGGACGCTGAGCTCGCTGCCGAGGAGGAAGAAATCGTTGCGGCGCTGACAGAGGCAGGGGTGACGTGTGAATGAGGACGGCATCTTCCAGATCAAGGCGAGGCGCTGTAAACGCTGCGGCGGGATCCTGACGAGCAAGGAAGGCATCCGGGACGGCTACGGGCCGTGCTGCCTGCGGAAGATGCACGAGGAGGAGCTGGAGCGCGAGCAAGCGAAGAACCAGTATTCCCTATTCAGCGGCGAAGGACCGCGCGAGCCATGAGATACACACCGGAGGAGGCAGCGCGTATCCGGCGCTGGACTGCAACGACGCGGGCGAAGGTCGTGCATCCGAAGTATGGCAGCGTGATCGTGCCAAGCACGTCGAAACTGTCCGCGCTTGAAAACGCGGCGGAGTATTGGCGGACGACATGGCTGGAGATACGAGACGCCGGCGTGTGGGCCGTGGAGCCGGACGAGGGGCCGACGGTCCGGCCGAAAGAATTTTACCGGAGGCGCAAGGCATGACAAATTTCGAGAAGATCACGAGATCGCCGGAAGTGCTGGCGGACTTCCTGAACGGCATTACGGCCGTGGACTGTCAATGGGACCACGACTTCGCCAGGGCGTTCTGCGACGACTGCCCAAACGAGGATTGCGACAAGTTCAAGTGCCCGCACATGGCGGAGTGGGACAATCCCCTGTGGTGGCTGCGGCAAGAGGCGCCGGAGACCGTGGCGCTGCGGAAGAAGGTGCGGGCGCTGCGCGCGGAGGCGACCTTCCAGAAAAACAGCAGATCCAACTATGAGCTGGCGGCGGAGCTGAACGACGCGGCGGACACCATAGAATTACTGATCGGAGGCGCGAAATGAAGAACACATTGGCCGATCTCAACAACTATCTGTTCGAGACGCTGGAGCGTCTGACGGACGACAGCATGGACGAGGAAGCCATGCAGCGAGAGATCACAAGGAGCAAGGCGGTCACGGCGGTCGCCGGCACGATTATCAAGAACGGCGAGCTGGCGCTGAAAGCCGTGAAGCACGTCGAGGAGTACGGAGAGGGCCGCAACGGGAGGGCGCTGCCGGCCATGCTGAACAGCTGACCATGTATAAATGGCCGGAAGAAATCAAGACGTTCATCATTGAAAATGTCGAAGGGAAAACGGCGCAGGAGCTGGCCGACATGGTGAACGCGCGCTTTCACTTCGGGGCAACAGTCTCGCAGATCAGGAGCGCAAAAAAGAATTGGCACATCCAGAGCGGATCCATTCACGGGATCCGCGCAGGGCTGCCGACGGAGCTTTACCCGGCGGACGTGATGCAATACATCCGGGAAAACTGCGCGGGAACGAGCCCGGCGGATATGGCGGAGAGGCTGAACGAGCGGTTTGGCACGGCGTACACGCAAAACCAAATCCGGGCGTACTACAAAAACCACCACCTGCGGAGCGGACTGGACGGAAGATTTCAGAAGGGCCGGACGTCGCACAACAAAGGCAAGACATGGGACGAGTTTATGAGCCGGGACGCGCAGGAGAGGTCCAGGCGGACGACGTTCAAAAAAGGCAACCTGCCGCACAACACGCGGCCGATTGGACACGAGCGAGTCAGCGAAGAAGGCTACACCTACGTCAAGGTCCGGCAACGGCCGAGCAGAAAGGATTGCAACGACAACTTTGTTGCAAAGCAGCGTCTCATTTGGGAGGAGCACTTCGGGCCGGTGCCGGACGGCTGCCTGGTGGCGTTTGCAAACGGGGATCCGTCGGACCTTCGGATCGAGAACCTGGTCCTGGAGACAAAACAGCAGCACGCGGTCAAAAATCGCTGCGGCATCCACGGTTACGACCGAGAGAGCGCGCGAGCGGCCAACATGATCGCGGACATCAAAATGCAGATCAGACGAAAGGAAACGGCAACGCATGAACAGGACAAGCATTGATTGGGCGGACATGACCTGGAACCCGGTGACGGGCTGCCGGCACGGGTGCCGCTACTGCTACGCGAGAGAGACAACCGCGCGCTTTGGCGGGCACGACGCGGGAGCGCCGGCGTTCACGGCCGGCGGACTGAACGTGCTGGACGAGCCAATGCAGATCAGGAGAAACGACGGCCGCATGGTTAAGGCACCGTTCCCCTTCTTCTTCGAGCCGACCTTCCACCGCTACCGACTGGAGGAACCGCTGCACGCGAATATGCCGCGCAACATCTTCGTGTGCTCCATGTCGGACCTGTTCGGGAAGTGGGTGCCGACGGGCTGGATCGTGCAGGTGCTGGACGCCTGCATGGCGGCGCCGCAGCACAACTACTTATTCCTGACCAAGAACCCAGGGCGCTACATGGAACTGGACAAGCTGGCGCTGCTGCCGCGAAAGGGCAACTTTTGGTACGGGAGCACGACGACGAAGGCGGGCGATCCGTTCTTTTGGTCGGACAAGCACAATACTTTCGTCAGCGCGGAGCCGCTGCACGGACCGCTCCACGCGGGCGGCGTGTTGGAGACGAAATGGGTGATCGTTGGCGCGGAGACCGGGAGCCGGAAGGACAAGCAGCGCACGCTGCGCGAGTGGGTGCTGAGCCTGGCGGACGAGTGCCGCGTGCAAGGCGTCCCGATCTTTATGAAGGAGAACCTGGTCACGGAGGGCGTGCTGACGCGCGGCGAGATCATCCAGAAGCGGCCGGCGGAAATGACCTTTTACTGAGGAGGACGGCATGGACAAGCTGACAGCATCCCGCATTACGGGCGGGAACACGGCATACAAGCGGAGCGAGAGCGACTTCTACCCTACCCCGGCCGACGTGACGCTGGCGCTGCTGGATTTTTTGAACATTCCGAAGGGCACGAGGATTTGGGAGCCGGCGGCCGGCGCCGGCGACATGGTGCGAGCCATCGGAAGCCGCGGCTATGAAGTGATTGGCACGGACATCCAGCAGGGCGACGACTTCCTGGAGCTGCCGCTGCCGGACCGCGTGGGCATGATTATCACAAACCCGCCATTCTCCGCGTCCGAGGACTTCATCAAGCACGCGCTGGAGCTGGGCGTGCCGTTCGCCTTCCTGCTGAAATCGCAATACTGGCACGCAGCTCGCCGGTACGCAATCTTTGAGGAAGCCGCGCCGCGCTTCATCCTGCCGCTGACCTGGCGGCCGGACTTCCTTTTCAAGCAGCGCGGCGGAGGCGCGCCGTTGATGGATGTGATGTGGTGCGTATGGCAGCCGCCTATGAGGGGGGGCGCGACCACCTACTACCCGCTGAAACGGCCGAGCGCCGAGAAGGGAGCATAGCATGGGAGCGATAACGTGCGCGCCGGAGCGGGACTACGCATACATCGGCTACATACGGATGCACCGGATGGACGCGCTGGATCCGAAGGCGCCGGAGTATGTTTTGCTGCGTGCGCGTGACGACGGCATTGCGCCGGCGCTGCTGGAGATCAGGGACGAGTTGAAGGGCTACATCGAGGACGTGCTGGCGACACCGTTCAAAGAGGGCCGTATGCTAAAGCGGTTTCACTTTAATCAATACTGCGAGCTGCGCGCCGTGGAGATCCTGGACGACGAGTACAACGTGGTCAAGACGGTCCGCCAGGGCGAGGACTGGCGGCCGTTCATCGGAGAAGAAAAGGAGGCGGAGACGTGAACCCTGACAGAAAACGAGCAATCCTGACGGGCGCCGTGGCTACATACGGAGTATTGGCGCAGACGGACATGATGATCGAGGAAATGAGCGAGCTGACGAAGGCGCTGCTGAAACTTCGGCGGGCGACCGCGGAGCCGGAGGCGGCCGCCATCTGCGAGAACATCCGCGAGGAAATGGCGGACGTTCAGATCATGCTTTATCAGATGGTCATTATCTACGGCAGCTTCATCGAGCAGGAGAACTACAAACTGGAGCGTCTGGAGAAGCGGCTGGAGAAACACAATCAAGAACAAGGAGGACTTCACCATGAGCAGCATGAGAAACCACATTAAGAGGAGCCATAGGAGCGAGGGCGCGAAGCGCGGCGTCTTTTCGGCGCGGAGCTACAAGGCCATGTTCCGGCCGCAGCATGAGAAGAAGGACGGCGGCATCCGCGCGCTGCTGCGCGCGGTTGTCGGGAAGCACGCCGGCGCGCGCAGGCGTCAGCGCGAGACACAGAAGCAGGTGGAGGCATGAGACAGGAAAAGGCGGACAAGCTGCTGCGGAAGTGGCAGAGGATCCTGGGCTTGCAGGACTGGCGGATCAAACTGGTCGTGGACGCCATACCGGACGACATGGCGTTGCGTGACGTGGACGGTGAGGCGATATGGACGGAGTGCAAAAAGACGGCACTGGTCCGCATCCTGCGGCAGGATTGCTACGGGGACCGCATCGTGCCGTATGACTTCGAGAGGATCCTGGTTCACGAGCTGCTGCACTTGAAGCTGTGCCTGCTGGGCGAGAGCGGGAACGAGCTGCAAGACCGCTATGTGCATCAGCTGATCGACGACCTGGCGAGAGCGTTTGCGGAGGTAGAAAACTATGACGAAAATGACGATTGAGCGGGCCGTGGCGATCCTGACGCCGGGAGCTGCACGCTATTCACCGGAGGAGTACGAGCAGGCGCTGGAGTTGGCACGCGAGGCGCTGACCTGGAACAGCTTCGACAAGAAGATGCCGGCCGAGGGCGAGGAGTTCCTATGCACCGACGGGCGCTATATCTGGCTGGATCAGATCGTATGCGGCGAAGGGCGCGGAAGCGAAGTCACCTATTACCTGGACAGCGGGAACGACATGGACAATGCGTGGTGGAAGCCGCGGCCGCTGCTGCCGGAGAAACGACATGAAGCGTAAAACGCTGGTGCGCGTTGCCGACGCCGTGGAGGATTTGATGATCGAGACGGGGCGCGGCGCGACGAAGGACGACCGAGCTGTGTGGTGGGCGTGCAGGCCGCTTTGGATCCTGCTGCAAAGGATTTTGAAGGAGACAACATGAACACCTGCGATAAGTATTGCCGGGGCTGCGGCCATTACCGCGGCGGGAACGGTACATACTGCTGCGAGTATCTGCTGGACGTGGGGCATCGACGGCCGTGCCCGCCAGGCGAGGGCTGCACGGAGCACACGAAGAACGCGGCGGCGCCGCGGAAAAAGTATGTGAACCCGATGGCGCTGCGGGCGAAGCCAGGGCACAAGCCGGGCGTGCCGGCGCCCAACAGGAAGATCGAGCCGGCGAAGGCGCGGGAGTTGTTCGCGGACGGAAAGACGGACGCGGAGATCGCGGCCGTGTTCGGAGCCGCGGAGATCACGGTGCGCCGGTGGAGGGCAAGCCAGGGGCTCATACGAAAAGAAGAAGGAGGGCCGGGACGGCCACCGATCAAGAAGGAGGACAAGATCATGGAAGAAACGAGCGTGATGGTATCGAAGGAGCCGGAAGGCATGACGGTCGAGCAGATGGCCAGCCTGTTTGCCAACATGGGCAAGGTCGGCAAGGCGGACCGCGTGACGGCCGGCGGCCAGGTCGTGCGCGGCGTCGTGGTGACGGTGCGCTACGACGCAAAGAACGGAGACAGCCCGGCCAGCCTGGCGGTCGAGCTGGAGGTTTGAGACATAAGGGAAGGACGGCGAGGGCGTGTTCCGGTTCAAAAAGAGCGTGCCGGTGAGTTATGAACGGCAGGGCTACATCTATTTCAAAAGCCGATGCTACCGAGAGCTTGGGCAGCGAGAGCAGCACCGGCTACTCAACCTGTGCCTGAGCGCCGGCGGCGAATACTACCAGCCGCTTTTCGAGTTCGTGACATCGAACGAGGGCGCAACGGCGATCTGCCTGCGGCACCACCTGAGCAGGAGCACGCTGGAGCGCGCCGTGAGGAGATACTACACGGACTTCCCTGCTGATCTTTAGGTTTTGCATCATGCCGCCGTCTGCGGACGGCGGCGAGCTGGAGAACCCAACACTATATTAAAAATCACACGCGCGCGCACGCGCGTTTTCGGGCTCGGTAAGAGCCTAAGTTTTCAACCATCTGCACCGGGAGGAGGGGCAAACGTGAAAGAGGGCTATTGGGTGGTCCGCACATACGAGTCCGGGGCCGTTGGAGAGAAAACGAAGTTTTGGGTACAAGGGGCCCGGCCTTCCAGACGGAACAAGCGCAAGGAGAAAAGCGAGATCAAGAAGCAGGAGCAGAATGAATACTCCGCGCTGAAACAGATGGCCCGCCTCCTCAACGCAAACTTCCACAAGGGGAACCTGCTGCTGGGCCTGGACTATTCCCCGGCCGGCATGGAGAAGCTGGAGGCGTACATAGCGGAGCACCCATTCCCTGCTGCGGAGAGCGGAGACGCGGAAGCAGATCACCTGGAGCAGCTGCGCCTGGCAGCTGATCGGGAAATGAAGCTGTGCCTGCGGAGAGTGAAACGCGAGCTTGCGAAGGCGGGCGTCGCTTTGAAATACATAGCACTCACATCGGACATGGACGGCGACACCGGCGAGCAGGTGCGCGTGCATCATCACCTGGTCGTCAACGAGGAGGCGCGTGACGCCTTCACGATGAAGTGGCAGGAGCTGGGCGGCGTGGACTGGAGCCCGCTGAGCGGACAGGAGGACTACACGCCGATCGCGGAGTATCTGCTGCGCCAGGTCCGCCATGTGCCGGACGAGAAGAAGTACGTCTCCTCGCGGAACCTGGTGAGGCCGCAGCCAAAGGACCGCGTTGTGATCTCCGACGCAGAGATCCGCGTGCCGAAGGGCGGGCGTCTGCTGTTCCGCGGAGAGTTCAAGCCGGGCAGGCCGCAGTACATCCGCTACATCATCCCGGAGGAAAAGCGAAAGACTCCGCCGGGAGCAGAAGAAACCGCATAAGAGTCAGAAAGCTCCCGCTGCATCGGCGGGAGCTATGCCGGCATGGAGTTTTTCGACACGACAACGCGGGCGCGGGGGCGCCGTGCGCGTGCGTGCGTACTTATGCAAAATCACGCAGTAAAGGCGAATAGCTTTACAGAAACTTTTGGAAGGAAAAAACAGGAGAAGCACCCGCAAAGCCGCTAACCATGCGGATTGCGGGACTTTTCATGCCCTGCAAAAGTTGACGGTTCGAGACGCGGCTTTTCTGCTAACGTGGTATTGGAGGTAAAAGGTCCTGCGGCGTCGAAGGCTTGCGTGCCTACGCGGGGTATTCATGTAGGCGTCCGCAGGGACCGACTCCACGGAAGGAGGCGGCCACGATGGCGAGGCCGAGGACCTATACGGCGGCCAAGCTCCGCAAGGCCGTCAACAAATACTTTGACAGCATCACGCGCGAACGAGCTGCGACGGAGCTGGTGGACAGCGGCGAGAGAGACGACAAGGGCCATGTGATCTACGAGCCGGCGGCGATCCTGAACAAGCGCGGCGAGAAGGTCATGCTGGAGGAGTACATCGTGCCGCCAAGCGTGGCGGACCTTTGCGCTTTCCTGAAAATCCACCGGGCGACCTGGGCCAACTACAACAACCACGAGCTGTACCCGGACCTGGAGGAGATCACGAGCGAGGTCTACGACCGCATGAAGGCGTGGAACGAGCGCGAGCTGCTGACACGGCCGGGCAAGGACATCAAGGGCATCGTGTTCAACCTACAGGCCAACTACGGCTACGGCGGCGAGAAGGCAGAGATCGAGCTGGGCGAAGGCGCCAGGAAGGTCATGGCCAGCGCGTCGATGGCAGAGCGGAAGGCCCTGCTGGACGAGCTCATGGAGAAGTTCAGAGCGGAGCGTGATGGCGCATGACCGCCACCATGACAGAGGAGCAGCTGGACCGATACCTGGACGCGGCGCTGTGGTGGGAGAACATGAAGGCCACCAACAACGAAACCTTCCTCCCGCTGCTATTCGACGAGCACCGCTTCCTGGTGCTCAAAGGCGGCGGCGGCAGCGGCAAAAGCATCTTTGCCGGCCGGAAGATCCTGGAGCGCGTGACGACGGAGCCGGGGCACCGGTGGCTGGTATGCCGCAAGGTCGCGCGGACGCTGCGCGAGAGCTGCTTCAAGCAGCTGCGCGCCCAGGCGTATCAATACTACGCCGGCGAGATCGAGTACATCCCGAAGGGCGAGAGCGGCGATATGTATATGCGCTTCCGCAACGGCAGCGTGATCCTGTTCTCCGGCCTGGACGACGTGGAGAAGCTGAAATCCATTTACAACGTGACGGGCGTGTGGATCGAGGAAGCGAGCGAGTTGAACGAGGGCGACTTCAACCAACTGGACGTTCGACTTCGCGGCGAGACGAAATACTACAAGCAGATCATTCTCACGTTCAACCCGATCTCCATTACCCATTGGCTCAAACGCCGGTTCTTTGACCGGCAGGACGAGCGCGCGACCATACACGAGAGCACCTACAAGGACAACCGCTTCCTGGACGAGGAGAACATCCGCACGCTGGAGGGCTTCCGGGAGACGGACGAATACTACTACATGGTCTACTGCCTGGGCCAATGGGGCGTGACGGGCAAGACCATTTTCAACGCGAAGGCCGTGAGCGAGCGCCTGGAGGCGATCAAGGACGCGAAGGTGCGCGAGGGCTTCTTCCAGTACGACGAGGCGACGGACGGGATCCACGTCTCCAACTGGAGGTTTGTGGAGGAGGACGGCGGGCCCGTTCGCATCTACGCCGAGCCGGGCGAGGGCCGGCCGTATGTGATCGGCGGCGACACGGCGGGAGACGGCAGCGACTGGTTTGTGGGCCAGGTCCTGGACAACATCACCGGCGCGCAGGTCTGCACGCTGCGCCACCAGTACGACGAGGACACCTACGCCAAACAGCTCTATTGCCTGGGGATGTACTACAACGAGGCGCTGCTGGGCGTGGAGACAAACTTCTCCACCTACCCCGTGAAGATGCTGGACCTCATGGGCTACAAGAAGCTGTACGTCCGCGAAGTGGAGGACGACTTCGACGGAAAGATCAAGCACGCCTTCGGCTTCCGCACGGACAAGCTGACGCGGCCGGTGATCCTGAGCGAGCTGGTGCGCGTGCTGCGCGAACACATTGGGATCGTGAACGACGAGGAGACGCTGCTGGAAATGCTCACCTTCATCCGCAACGAGAAGCTGCGGCCGGAGGCAGAGGAAGGCGCGCATGACGACTGTGTGATGGCGCTGGCAATCGCCCATTACATCAGGCCACAGCAGAGCATGAGCGTCCGGCGCGCAAAGGAGGACGGCGTGGCCTGGACGAGCGATATGTGGGACGACTTCAACCGGGCAGACGACGAGGGGCGCGAGTTCCTAATCAAGCTGTGGGGCGAGCCCAAACGATAGGAGGACAACATGGCACGAAAGAAGAAAGCGGCCAAGAACGCGAAGCTGGAGCTGTGGCAGAAGCGCCTGGCAGACAGCAACAGCAGCTACGACGCGGAAGTGCAGAAGATGGACGACCGCGAGCGCCTGTATAACGGCGACCGCACGCTCCAGCCCCTGGTGCCGGGCGACACGAAGAAAAGCGGCGAGCGCAAAAAGACAAGCCACGTCCGCAACATCGTATTTGAGAACATCGAGGCGCAGGTCAGCTCCTCCATTCCGCAGCCGAAGGTGACGCCGCGGCGGAAGCAGGACGAGCAGCTGGCGGACATCATCGAGCACTTCCTGCGGAACGAGCTGGACCGCCTGCCCTTTGAGACCATGAACGACATGGCGGAGCGCACGGTGCCCATTCAGGGCGGCGTGGGCTTCCTGGTCGAATGGGACAACGGCAAGAGGACGCACAACACCGTGGGCGAGGTCACGGTCAGCGTGATCCACCCCAAGCAGTTCGGCCCGCAGCCTGGGATCTATACCGGCATCGAGGACATGGACTGGTTCATCATCAAGGTCCCGACGACGAAGGAGGCCGTCAAGCGCAAGTACAACATCGACGTGATGCTGGAAAGCGAGAGCGAGCCGGAGGTCAGAGGCACCGGCAGCGAGGACACGGCGGAGGCCGCGCTGACGCAGTACATCGGCTTCGAGATCAACGACCGCGGCTGCATCAACCGCTATTCCTGGGTGAACGACGTGGAGCTGGAGGACCTGGAGAATTACCAGGCGAGGCGCCAGCCGGTTTGTAAGAAATGCGGCCGCGTGCGTCCCCTGCCCGGCCAGATCATCAAGAACACCGTGGCGGACACGCTGGGCAATCTCCTCCCCGATCCGGCGCACGGCTTCGCCGGCGCGCTGATCCCGGAGGACGTGGCGACGGAGCGGATGGCGGGACAGATCATGGCGGCGGACATGGCCGAGGCGAGCATGAGACGCCTGCCTTCGGCGGGCATCATGGCCGGCATCGTGGTCAAGCCGGGACAGGCGCCGGAGCCGGAACGCTACACCGGCGGCCCGTGCCCCTGGTGCGGCAGCGAGGAGTGGACGAGCGAGGAGCAGGAGTTCGAGCAGGTCATGGTTCCAATCGAGACGAGCCGCGGCCTAAAGATCCCCGGTATGCACCCCGGCCTGGACGAGAACGGCATGGCGGTCATGCAGCCCACGCTGATCCCGTTTTACAAGCCGGACCTCTACCCCATTATCCTCCAGCGCAGCGTGAGCGTCTATGGGCAGCTGCTGGGCAATAGCGACGTGGACGTGATCCGCGACCAGCAGAACACCGTGAACCGCATGGAGCAGAAGATCATCGACCGGCTTGTGAAGGCCGGCACGCGCATCACGCTCCCGGACAAGGCGAACCTGCGGACGGATCCCGAAGATGGCGAGCGGTGGTACATCGGCAACGCGGCCGACAAGGCCATGATCGGCGTCTACGATTTCAAGGGCGACCTCCAGTACGAGCTGGCCTACCTGGCCGGCGTGTACGAGGAGGCGCGGCAGCTCCTGGGCATCACGGACAGCTTCCAGGGCCGCAAGGACTCCACGGCCACGAGCGGCAAGGCAAAGGAATTTGCCGCAGCTCAATCGGCGGGACGCCTGGAGAGCAAGCGCGTGATGAAGAACGCGGCCTATGCCACGTTGTTCGAGCTCATGTTCAAGTTCTGGCTGGCCTACTCCGACGAGCCGCGGCCGGTGAGCTACAAGAACAGCGAGGGCGAGACGGAGTACGCGGAGTTCAACCGCTACGACTTCCTGGAGCAGGACGAGGACGGCGGCTACTGGTGGAACGATCAATTTCTCTTTAGCTGCGACACGAGCGCGCCGCTGGCGAGCAACCGGGAGGCCATGTGGCAGGAGACGCGCATGAACCTCCAGACCGGCGCCTTCGGTGATCCGCAGCAGACCGACACGCTGATCCTGTTCTGGACCAAGATGGAGGAGCTGCACTACCCCGGCGCGGCGACGACCAGGAAATACCTGGAGGAGCGGCGGGAGCGCGAGCAGCAGATGGCCATGATGCAACAGCAACAGGCGGCGCAGGCCCAGCTCATGCAGCAGCAGGCGGCCATGCAGCAGCCGGCCAACCAGGTCCAGGTGCCGGCGGAGCTCCAGGGAGCTATCGAGCAGAAGGCACAGCAGGACGCGCTGGCAGCCGTCAACGGCCAGAGATAAGGGCAATACCGAAGGGACGCCTTCGGATGCTATACGACGCATGGGAACGCGGGAAAATCCCAAATCGAAAGAAAGGAGGCACAGCCACCATGAGCGATAAGAGCGCATACGTCGGCAAGATCAAGAACGGCGGCACGCAGGTCGTGAAGGCGCCCATCCAGACCACGGACGCGAAGAAGGGCACGGTCAAGACCGGCAAGGACCTCCGCGCGGGCAGAAAGTAAGCCCAAATCCGGCGCAGCCGGTCAAACATTACGCATGGGAACGCGGGAAAATCCCAGACCGGCACGAGCCGGACAGGAGGCAATTATGCCCGGATTAGAAGAAGCCAGCATTTACGAGGCCCTGGGCGTCACCCCGCAGGGTGAAGGCGCGAAAGAGCAGGAAGCCGCCAAGCCTGCCGAACAGGAGCCAACGAAGCCGGAAGGTGAAGGCGCGAAAGAGCAGGAGATCGCCGCCCCTGCTGCCGGAGACGGCAAACCGGAAGGCAAGAGCGTCCCGGAAGGGACAAGCCCTGCGCCCGAAGCAGAGCAGAAGAAGGAGGGCGAGGGAAGCAAGGAGGGCCTGACGGAGGAGCAGCGCAAGGAGTACGCCGCGCAGCGCCGACGCCAGGAGCAGCAGGACGCCATCGACCAGGCCGTGAATGACGCCCTGGCGAAGGAGAGGGAGAGAGTCAAAGCCGAGTGGGCGGCCTTCTTTGAAAAGGCGAACCTGAAAAACACCCTGACGCAGAAGCCCATTACCACGCTGGAGGAGTTCAACGCATGGGCCACGGACTTCGAGGCCGCGAAGCTCCAGCGCGATCTGCAAGCCGGCAAGCTGACGCCGGAAGGGCTGGAGCAGGTGATCGCCAAGTCCCCTGTCATGCAGCGGATGAAGGAGATCACGGACCGCGAGGAGGCGGCCAACCGCGAGCGCGACGCGGCGGCGGCACAGGCGAAGATCGACGCCGAGATCAAGGAGATCCAGAAACTGGATCCCAGCATCAAGGAGACGGCGGACCTTCTGAAAATGCCGAACGCCAAAGAGTTCTACGAGTACGTCAAGAAGGGCAACACCTTCCTTGACGCCTTCTACCTGGCGAACCGCGAGCGACTGGCCGAGCGCACGGCGGAAGCAGCGAAGCAGCAGACCATGAACGCGGCGAGGAGCAAGGACCACCTGAGCGCCACGGGCGCGGTGCGCGGCACCGGAGCCGCGAGCGTGCCGGCCGAGGAAATGGAGCTCTTTAAGCTGCTGAACCCGAACGCGACCGAAGCGGAAATCCAGGCGTACTACAACAAAACCAAAAAATGAGCCTCCGCCCTCCCGGCGGAGGACACGCCATAAGGAGGCAGAATTATGTTTGTTCCCCACAAAAACGCGGCGGGCAACGTGATCCCCTGGGAAGTGCTGCCGTGCAGCGCCATCACGCCGAAGATCGGCATGGCGCTCACGCAGAGCAGCGGCAAACTTGCCATTGCGACCGGCACCACCGCGCCCACCTACATTTCGATGGTCGAGAAGGACAGCGCCTGCGCTGCCGGCGACCTGATCCCCGTGATCCGCGTGGACCACGACACCATCTACGAAACCACCAACAGCGCCAGCTTTGCGTCGATCAACAAGGGCGACAAGGTGACGCTCCACGCCAGCAACGGTCTCCAGGTGACGGCGACCACGACGAACGGCGTGGCGGAGGTCGTGGACTTCGACGACGTGGCCGCGAGCGGCACCGGCGGCAAGGTCTACGTCCGCTTCTAATCTGGAGAAAGGAGACAGAGACACATGAAGATCGTATTTTCTGAGGGCTCCGGCGTCAACGACAGCGTGTACGGCAAGTGCCAGGCGCCCATTCGCATGTTCCTGGAGCAGCGCGGCGAGCAGTTTGAGCAGGAGAGCGTCCTGAAAAACCTGTTCAGCATGGGCAAGAGCGACAACTACGGCGACCTTATGACCACCATGACCGCTATGGACGGCTTCGATCCCGTGGGCGAGAACGGCGCCTACCCCACCGACGGCATGGAGGAGGGCTACAAGAAGCTGCTGGTCTACGAGACCTGGAAGGACAGCTTTGCCCTGTCCGCTGAGATCATGGAGGACGCGAAGCTCATGGATCTCAAGAAGAAGCCGGCGGCCTTTATGACCGCATACAACCGCACGCGCGAGCGTTTTGGCGCCTGCCTGTTCGGCAACGCGATCAAGGGCAACACGGCGGCGGCCTTCCGCGGCAAGAGCTTCGACATCACGAGCGCGGACGGCGTGACGCTGTTCAACGCCTCTCACCCGGCGAAGGTGGCGGGCGCGGCGCAGTCCAACCTGTTCGCGGACTCCTTCTCCGCTGCCAACCTGGGCAAGATGGAGACGGTCATGCACCTGTTCCGCGGCGACAACGACGAGATCCTGGACGTGGCCCCGGATACCATCCTTATCCCGGAGCTGGCCAGCCTGAAAAACGACGTGTTTGCCGCCATCGGCGCGGACAAAGATCCCGCGACGAGCAACAACGCCTTCAACTACCAGTACGGCCGCTGGACGGTCATTGTCTGGCCGTACCTCAACCAGTTCATCACGGCCGGCACGGCGCCGTGGATCATGCTGGACAGCAAGTACAACGAGGAGTACGGCGGCGCGGTGTGGAATGACCGCATCCAGCTCGCCGTCCGTTCGACCATCGACGAGAACACCGACGCGAACGTGTGGCGCGGCCGCAGCCGCTTCAACGCGACGTTCAACGACTGGCGCTTCGCCTGCGTTGGCGGCATCAGCGGCGCCGGCAATCTCCCGGCGTGATGATCGGCGGGAATACCTGAGCCGCGAAGGGCAGGGGCCGAAAGCTGCCCCTGCCCTTTTTCAGCAAGGAGGAAAGCATGAGCTACAAAATCTGCGTTTACGCAATCGCCAAGAATGAGGCCGCCTTCGTGGACCGCTTCTGCGACAGCGCGGCGGCGGCGGACTATATCGCGGTGCTGGACACCGGATCCACCGACGACACCGTGGCCAAGCTGGAGGCGCGCGGCGCCATCGTGCAGCAGAAGATCATCGAGCCCTGGCGCTTCGACGAGGCGCGCAACCGCAGCATGGAGCTGATCCCGGACGATACGGACATCTGCGTGTGCGTGGACCTGGACGAGATCCTGCTGCCGGGCTGGCGCGAGGCGCTGGAGAAGGCATGGACCGACACGGCGGAGACCGGGCGCTTCACGAACATCCGCAGCCGCAACGGGGACGGAACGCCGGGCACGGCGTTTTTCCATACCAAACTGCACCGGCCGGGCGTCGTGCGCTGGAAATACCCCGTGCATGAGGTCCTGGTCCGCGTGGACGGGAGACCTGGCGGCGCGGACGTTACCGTGGCGGACATGGCCGTGGAGCACCTGCCGGACAAGACCAAGAGCCGCGGCCAATACCTTCCCCTGCTGGAGATCGCGGCGGAGGAGAACCCGGAGGACGCGCGCTGCGCGCATTACCTGGGCCGCGAGTATATGTACTACGGCCGCTGGGACGACGCCATCCGCGAGCTGACGAGACACCTGGAGCTGCCGACGGCAACGTGGCGCGAGGAGCGAGCTGCAAGCAAGCGATACCTGTGCCGCTGCTACGCCGGAAAGGGCGACAAGACGGAGGCCATGCGCTGGGCCACGCGAGCCGTGTGCGAGCAGCCGGCGCTGCGCGAGGACTGGTACGAGGCGGAGAAGGCCGCGTATGAGCTGCGCGACTGGAGCGGCGTGCGCTACTACGGCGAGCACGCGGCGGCGATCACAACCAGGTCCACCGTCTGCATCAACGAGCAGGAGGCATGGGGCGCAGGCGTTCACGATCTGCTGGCCCTGGCCTACTGGAACCAGGGAGAAATGGCGAAGGCGCTGGAGAGCGGCGAGAAGGCCGCGGCGCTGGCGCCGGAGGACGAGCGCATCCGGCGGAACCTGGAGTTTTACAGAAAGGGGGCGGGTGCATGACCGTCAAGGAAGCAATCGACGCGGCGGACGACGTGAAGCCCAACGCTTTCACGACCGCCACCAAGATCGCGTGGCTGAACAAGCTGGAAGGGACAATCGCCTCCGAAGTGTTCCTCATGGCACCGGCGGAGGTCCAGCAGTTCAAGTACACCGAGGACAACATGAGCGCGGAGCTGCTGGTGGCCGCGCCCTACGACGACATCTACGAGCTGTACCTGGAGGCCATGATCGACCAAAAGAACGGCGAGTACAACAAGTACCAAAACACCATGCAAAGCTACAACGCCCGCTATGCGGATTTCGTCTGCTGGTTCTGCCAGACCTGGGATCCCGTGCAGGGCTACATGAAGGAGGAAGTGATCTATGGGACTGTATGACAACGCGCCCTACTACATCACGGCATACGGCCTGGCGGTCAAGCGCGGCTTCGTGGGCACGCTGGACGAGTGGCTGGCGAGCCTGGTGGGCCCTACCGGCCCGGCGGGCGCCGGCGTCGTAATCAAGGGCACCTACGAGACGCTGGCGGACCTGCAAACGGCACACCCTACCGGCCAGGCGGGCGACTATTACAATGTCGGGACCGAGGAGGACGGCTACACCACCTACTATTGGGACACCGAGGCGGAGAGCTGGGAGAGCATTTCCATCGTCGGCCCGACCGGTCCGAAGGGAGACACCGGCGACACGGGCGATACCGGAGTCCAGGGACCTATCGGCCCGACCGGGCAGACCGGTCCGACTGGCGATACCGGCCCGACCGGAGACACCGGCGAGAAAGGCGACACGGGTGACACGGGACCGCAGGGCCCCACCGGCCCAACCGGCGATACCGGCCCGCAGGGCACCGGCGACACCGGCCCGCAGGGCCCCACCGGCCCGACCGGCCCAACCGGCCCCACCGGCGATACCGGCCCGCAGGGTACGGGCGATACCGGCCCGACAGGCCCCACGGGACCGACTGGCCCCACGGGAGACACCGGCGACACCGGCCCCTCCGGTCCTACCGGACCGACCGGCCCCACCGGCCCGACGGGCGATACCGGCCCGCAGGGCTACACCGGCCCCACCGGCCCAACCGGCCCCACGGGACCGACAGGCCCCACCGGCCCGACGGGCAGCGGCTTCAAGATCCTGGGCTACTACGCCAACCTAACGGCGCTGGAGGCGGACGTGCCAAGCCCGTCGGCGGGCGACGCCTACGGCATCGGCAACAGCAGCCCATACGACATCTATGTGTGGGACGGCGTTAATTCCGAGTGGGTGAACAACGGCGCCATCCAGGGCGCGAAGGGCGACACCGGCGACACCGGCGACACCGGATCCCAGGGGCCGGCGGCCACCATTGAGATCGGCCAGGTCGAGACGCTGGCGCCGAACATGAACGCCTACGTCACGAACGTCGGCACGCAGCAGGCGGCGACCTTCAATATCGGCATCCCGAAGGGCGCGACCGGCCCGAACGGCGACACGGGCGACACCGGCCCGACTGGTCCTACCGGGCCGACCGGCCCCACCGGCGATACCGGCCCGCAGGGCACGGGAGACACGGGCCCCACCGGCCCGACGGGACCGACCGGCGACACCGGACCGACCGGCGATACCGGCGATACGGGTGACACGGGCCCGATCGGCCCGACCGGCCCCACCGGCGACACCGGCCCGACGGGAGACACGGGAGATACCGGCGACAAGGGTGACACCGGCCCGACCGGCCCCACCGGACCGACTGGAGACACGGGAGACACGGGCCCGACCGGACCGACTGGAGACACCGGCGACACCGGCCCGAACGCGGTGAGCAGCAGCACGGCCACGAGCTTCAACGGCATCCTGTTCGGCAACGGCGCGACCGTGGACGCGGTGACGGGCGGATCGACTGACCAGGTGCTGACCAAGACCGCGAGCGGCTACGCCTGGAAGAACGCCAGCGGCGGCTTCAAGCCGCAGATCGTGGTGACGGCGCCGACGGGCTCCACCGTGACGATCACGAAGGGCGGCACGACGATCACGGGCACCGAGCAGAGCGGCGTGTGGTATATCGACGTGCCGGACTACGGCACCTGGACCGTGACGGCCACCAAGAGCGGCAGCACGAGCGTCGATACCGTGAACGTCACGGAGGTCAAGCAGTACCCGGTCGAGGTCGTGTACGTCAACGCGACGCTGAACAGCAACAGCTGGGCCGACATCAGCACGATTGCGAAGAAGGGCACCGGCGCCAACTACTGGAGCGTGGGAGACACCAAGAGCGTCGCGCTTTCCGGCACCGTCGGCACGCTGGCCGTGAGCGGGAGCTACGACGTGTTCATCATCGGCTTCAACCACCAGGGCGTCAAGGGCATCACGTTCCAGGGCTTCAAGGCGAGCGGGACGGACGTGTGCCTGTGCGACAGCTACTACAACCAGTATCAGAAGTACGACGGCACCAAATACTTCCAGCACAACCATTGGGGCCCGTCGCAGTACGGCAAGAACTACGGCGGCTGGAAGGGCTCCGAAATGCGCTACGACATCCTGGGCAGCACGAACAACCCGCCCACCGGCTACGGCAGCGCGAACAGCGACACCGGCCGCACGGGCTACGACGCCGGCGCGACGACGCCGACGAGCCCCGTGGCCAATACGCTCATGGCGGCCCTGCCTTCGGCGCTGCGCGCGGTGATGCGGCCCATGACGGTCTACACCGACAACGTGGGCAACAGCAGCAACGTCAACGACCACATCAGCGCGTCCGTCGATTACCTGCCCCTGCTGGCCGAGTTTGAAATCTTCGGCGCCAGGACCTACGCCAACGAGTACGAGCAGAACTACCAGGCGCAGTATGACTACTACAAGAACGGCAACAGCAAGGTCAAGTACAAGCACGCGGAGACATCCGCGGCCGCGACGTGGTGGGAGCGTTCGCCTCTTGCGACCAACGACCGTGACTTCTGCCGTGTGAGCGCTTCCGGCGCTGCGACCGACAGCACTGCCTCCCATTCGCGTGGGCTCGCCCCGGCTTTCATGCTCTAATCGTCAATCCAAAAAATCCCGCGTCCGAAAGGGCGCGGGATCCACGGAAAGGAACCGAAAACCATGTCAGTCCTCAAAGCAAAGCGGTCCGAGAGCAAGGCCGAGTACATCAACAAGGCCAACGCAATCTACATCCACACGATCAACTTTCTATCCAGGCTTTCCGCGCGGTATTCCCGGCTGCTGGCCGGCACGATCTCAACGCTGGCCGGCGAGGTCGTGGACCACGCGGAGAAGGCCAACAGCATCTACCCGTCCGACGACGTGAGACGGCAGCTGCGCGAGCGGCACCTGCTGGAGGCCAGGGCGTCGCTCATGGCGCTGGACGTACACCTGGCGCATTGTTACTCGCTTATGCAGCTCAACCCGGCCGGATGCTTCCAGACAGGAAGCGGCGCGCCGGTGAAGGCGAGCGAGGCGAAGAAGAAGCTGGACCACATGGCCGAGGAGCTGGGTGAGCTGATCGACGCGGAGAACGCGCTTTTGACAAACGTGCTGAAAAGCGACAAGGACCGCAAGACCAAATGATCCTTTGGGTGTATCTCTGACAAACCCGCCGGATGGGTGTCTCCATCCCTGCCACGGCCGCGAATTGGTGGGAGCGTTCGCCTAATGCGACCAACGACAATAACTTCTGCAATGTGAACACTTCCGGCGCTGCGAACAACAACAATGCCTCCAATTCGCTTGGGCTCGCCCCGGATTTCGTAAGCCGGTTATGCCGGCGCAGGTCAAACGCAGTAGCCAGAAAGGCGAGACAGACCTTTACGAAAGGAGAGATATTTCCCGTGTCGAAAGACCGAAACAGTTTCTTGATGCTGACGCACGAACGCCGCGCCGCCGGAGGGCGGCCGCGTGCATGGCGAGGGACGTGCCTCACCCCGTTTCATGTGCAGCAGCTAAGCAGGTTAGACGGCACCCTACAAGATACCTGCACGAGGAACGAAACCCCATGAGCAGACGAAAAGGACGATATGAACGACGCGCGGCGCGCCGGCGCGAGAAACACGAGGCGCGCTGCGCCGAGATCGGAGGGCTTGACGAGGTTTTCAGTTATTCCAACCTGTTCCGCGCAGGGCGCGCGTGCTGCAACAGTGTCCGATGGAAGAACAGCGTGCAGCGGTTCGAGCTGCATCTGTTCTCCGGGACGGCGAAGCGGCGGCGGGACATCCTGACGGGCAGGCACAGGTGGGCCAACTACGTCCACTTCATCATATCCGAGCGCGGCAAGACGCGGCCCATAGACGCGCCGCGCATCCAGGACAGGCAGATACACAAGGCATTTACGCGCGAGGCGCTGCTGCCGCTGTACCAGCCGAGCATGATCTACAACAACGGCGCGAGCCTGCGCGGCAAGGGCTTCGAGTTCACGAAGCGGATGCTGCGCGACGAGCTGCGGGCACACTACCGGAGGTACGGGCGCGAGGGCTGGATCATCCTGATCGACTTTCAAAAGTTCTTTCCGAGCGTGAGCCACGAGGAGATCAAGAAGCGACACAAACGCTATCTTCTCAACGAGGAGCTGCGGGCGTTCGCGGACGGCATCGTGGACACCGTGCCGGGCGGGATCGGGATGCCGCTGGGCGTGGAGCCGAGCCAGGCGGAAATGATCGCCTTCCCTTCCCCGCTGGATAACTTCATCAAGTGCCAGCTGGGGCTAAAGGGCGGCGGACACTACATGGACGACTACTACATCATCGTGCCGCCGGCGCGGGATCCGCGGGAGATCATGCAGCAGGTGATCGAGAAGGCGGAGGAGCAGAAGCTGACCGTGAGCAAATCGAAATCCCGCATCGTGCCATTGACCAGGGGCTTCCGCTTCTGCAAGGTCAAGTACGAGCTGACCGAGAGCGGCAAGGTGGTCACGCACGGAAACCGGAAGGCGCCGCGGCGGGCGCGCAAAAAGATCCGCGTGTTTCACGAGCGCGTCGAGAACGGGGCCATGACCTACATGGACCTGTGGACGAGCGTGAACGGGATGCTTGCCTACCTGGAGCAATACAACGACCACGAGAAGGTGCTGGAGCTGCGGCGGGTATTCTACCGGACCTATGGCTTCTCCTGCGAGCACTACGAAACATTCAGACAAAAGGAGCTGGAAAGATGCAGTACATCACACACAGACGATTTAAGGCGGAGGCAGACTGCGGCATCGTGAACCTGCCATACGGCACGGAGATCGAGGAGCGCGGCGGCTGGCTCTTTCACGGGGACAAGCGCCTTTGCACCGCGACAAGCGAGAACGCGCACCAGTATTTCGCCAGGAACGACGACGGCGAGGGCGCGCTGCGCGGCACGCTGACGCAGGCGATCCAGAAGGAGCTGCGCCTGCGCGAGGGCGAGACGCCGACGCGCCGGAGCGAACGCTGGGAGAAGGTATGGAGCGATCCTGTCTGCCAGCAGTACAGACGGCCGGAGCACGCGGACTATTGGCTGTGGAACCACGCATTTTTCAACGCTCCGATTGAGGACCTACAACATATCGCGGCCCTGGTGGGCGCGCGGAAAGGAGCTTGATATGTATAGACTCATTATGACCAGGAACGGCGCGGAGGCGGGCATGACCGAAAATCCGCGCTTCATCAAGAGATCGAGCGCCGGCGTCTACGTCGAGACGGACGAGGCGGCGGCCGAGGGCGTGGCCTACAAGGGCACAGCCTACAACCTCCAGGGCAGGACCGGCGTGGGCGCCGAGGAGACCGTGATGCTGATTTCCTTTGACAGCGGCGACATCGGCGTGGAGGCCAAGAACGCGAGCGACGTGGCGGCCATTGGCTTCGTCACCCTGGCGGAGGCCGGAGACATCGACGACGCCACGGCCGGCGAGCACGCGGACCTGTTCAGCCCCTGGGAGCCGGAGACGGAATACCAGGCAGGCAACCTCCGCACCTATGAACAAAAGCTCTACCGCTGCATCCAGGCGCACAAATCGCAAGCGGACTGGACGCCGGACGTGAGCGCGAGCCTTTGGACGCGGGCGGCGGATCCGGCCGAGGAGTGGCCGGAGTGGAGCCAGCCCGTCGGAGCTGCGGACGCCTATGACCAGGGCGCGAAGGTGAGCCACAACGGGAAGCATTGGACGAGCGACGTGCCGGCGAACACCTGGGAGCCGGGCGTCTACGGCTGGACGGAGGTGTGATATGGAAGAACACATCACCGTGACGCAGATGGCGCTTGTGGGCGTCCTGTCTGCCGTCGGAGCCATGTGGGACAAGATCGGATGGCTCATTCTGCTGTGGGCGGTCACGATGATCCTGGACTACGCGACCGGGACGCTGGCGGCGCTGCGAAATAAGGAATGGAACAGCGACCGCGCGCGGGAGGGCATCTGGCACAAGGCCGGGATGCTGGTGGTCGTGATCGTGGCGGGATTGTTCGACGTGGCCATTAAGGAGATCACCGCAGCGGCAGGGATCGTCCTGCCGTTCGATATGCTGGCGCTGCCGATCATTCTGTCCTGGTACACCATTACAGAGCTGGGCAGCATCCTCGAAAACGCAATCAAGATGGGCGCGGACAACGTGCCCGACTGGCTGAAAAAGGGCTTGAAGATCGCCGGCGATACGATCAACCAAACCGGAGAAGGCGGCTTTGGGAAGAAGGAGAAAGGCGGAAAGAAATGAACGAGATCATTGAGAAGATCGCCTATGTCCCCTGCAACGCGGCGAACCACGGCGGGCGCCGCGACAAGAGCGCCATTAAATACCTGGTGTACCACTACACCGGCAACGATGGCGATACCGCTATGGCGAACGCCAAATACTACGCGGAGGCGAAGGTGGAGGCGAGCGCGCACTATTTCGTGGACGACACGAGCGTTGTGCAGAGCGTGGGCGACCTGACCGTAGCCTGGGCCGTCGGCGGGAAGAAGTGGGCCGACTGCGACGAGACCGGCGGAGGGACCATGCACGGCATCGTGACGAACACGAACAGCCTGAGCATCGAAATGTGCGACACGCACCGGGACGGAGAGATCATGGCGAGCCCGGAGACGCAGGAGAACGCGCTGGCCCTGGGCAGGATGCTCATGGACCGCTACGGCATCCCTATCGAGAACGTGGTGAGGCACTTCGATGTGACCGGGAAATACTGCCCGCGCTACTTCATGGACAACGACAAGTGGGCCGCCTTCAAGGCGAGGCTCACGGACGAGGAGGACGACGTGAAACGCTACAACACAATCCAGGAGATCGAGAAGGAGGCGCCCTGGGCCGCACCGACCGTAAACAAGCTGATCGCCAACGGCTGCCTGAACGGAACCGGGACGGGCCTGGACCTGAGCATGGATATGTTGAGGCTGCTGGTTATCAACGACCGGGCCGGCTGCTACGGCGCGTAATGCAAAGGCCCGGCTTTCGCCGGGCCACACCCCTATGTGAAGGAGGAGACCTATGGCTTCCAACTGGCTCTATATCGACACCAACTTCCCCACCTTCACCGGCGAGGAGAGCACGGACGAGAAAGTAACAACGATCCAAAACTATATGTTTATGCTGGTCGAGCAGCTGCGCTACACCCTGCACAACCTGGATCTGAAAAACATGAACGGGACGGCCGTGGAGCAGTTCAAGAACGAGCTGACGGAGCCGATCTACGCGCGCATCGAGGACGACGAGGGCAACATTTCGCAGCTCGCCCTGACGGCGCAGGACCTGACCGCGCGCATGAGCGACGCGGAAGGCAACATCACAACGTTGCAGGTCACGGCGCAGGGCCTGGTGTCCACCGTCTCCAACCAGGCGGGACAGATCAGCAGCTTGCAGCAGACGGCGAGCGGCCTGAGCGCCACCGTGGCCAACCAGGCCGGCGAGATCAGCAGTTTGCAGCTCACGGCGCAGGGGCTGGCGTCTCGCGTGACGAACGCGGAGGACGACATCAGCTCCTTGCAGCAGACGGCAAACAGCATCAGCGCCACCGTGGCCAGCCAAGCGGGGCAAATCTCCTCGCTCCAGATCACGACGAGCGGCCTGAGCAGCACCGTCTCCAATCAGAGCGGGCAGATCAGCAGCTTGTGGCAGACGGTCAACGGCTTCTCGCTGAGTGTGTCGAACGGCAGCATTTACTCCACGCTGTCGCTGAAATCAAACGGCGTC
>Ga0265298_10000925_pt1 | contig 43575 bp, 62 predicted proteins | sample AusTroGonzalo_MG_3_FD_193486 | JGI IMG/M metagenome (GOLD analysis project Ga0265298, IMG submission 193486) | Bovine rumen microbial communities from tropical cattle in Woodstock, Queensland, Australia - Gonzalo_01 | ecosystem: Host-associated > Mammals > Digestive system > Stomach > Rumen ... | reverse complement strand
AATCGACTTTGTCGCTTCGCTCGTCGAAGTAATCGACTTTGTCGCTTCGCTTGTCGAAGAACTTGTTCGCTTTCTTGCTTAGGCAAGCGTCTCCTATCGTCGCCGAGCGGCTGGCAAAGAACCGTGAACCATGAACCGTTACTCATTAGAGTATGCCACGTCGTCCTGCGGGGTGAGGGAGAACTGGCCGCTGAGCTGGTTGGCGGTGGCCATGGCGTTCAGGGCCTGCACGGTGGCGGACTGATGCGCGTGGAACTGGTCGGGGCTGACCCAGCCGTCGAGGATCGACATCTGCTGGAGGCTACGGAGCATCTCCACGTAGTTGCCGGGCATCACGCTGCTGGTCTGGGCGGCTGCGCTCTGGGGCGTGGCGGCGAACCGCTGCGTCTGGTCGTCCCAGTTCTGCGCCTGCATGGTCACGCCGGTGTTGCCGACTTGGTAGGTGCCGGGGAAGTAGGTGCTGAGGGGGACGAGGACGGGCTCGCCGACGGTGAGGTCGGGGCGGGTGTCGTACATGAGGGAGGTGTAGGATTTGCGAGCAGATGCTTTAAGTCCAAGCCATGCGTGAACACCGTTCATAGCAGCCTTAAATGCCGAAGTGTCGCCATTGTAAGACGAATCTTTAATCATAAGATTTCCCCAAGGACTTGTTACTATAACGCTATTCCTGCCGTTAGAAGTTTGATATGGAGCATTCGGATATAACTTGCAAATCACGGGTTCATTAGCTGCGATAAGGCTTGGCATATACAAATCGAATCGCCCGGAAGTCAGACTCCAATTTCTGTTGGTCATATTGAAATCTTCAATCCAAATTTCAGCACTATCATCAGCGATGTTGATTAAGTCGGCATAGGTTAATCGGGCTGTGTTGGTAGCCCCCTTCATGCACCCATCACTCCAAACCTTCACATACTCCCCCTCTCCGTTCAGCTTACCATACACCCTGCCGACCTCCAGGCTCAGGAGACTCCTCGTGTACCCGCCAACCTCGTCGCTTGGCGTGCTGTCGTCCCACACCTGCCAAGCCGCGCAGTCCGCCAGGCTACCGCTTGACAGCGTCACCTGCATCACCACCGCGTCGCCTTCCGGCACGCTCACCTCGTAAACGCTTCCAGCCGTCACTTCGACCACCTCCACGGGCTGACCGCCCAGAGCCGTAGCCACCACACCGCTGATGACCGCACCGTTCCGTGCCACCACGCGATACAGGCCGTCCGCATTCTCCCACTCGTAGAACGGGCAAAGGGCCACGCCGCTCGTCGGGTCGAGAAGATTCACCCCCGGCATCGAGCGCAGCTGGAGCACCTTCACGCCAATCAGCTCACCGCCATTGTAGTCGTAGTCGTCGCTGAGACCCACCTTGCTGCCCAGCCAGCCATACATCTGAGCCAGCGTCGAAGGAGCCGAGGTGGGGATGCGGAACTTGGTGTCGTTGCTGTAGCTTTCAATCCCGAACGCCAACGCCATGTCGATGACGTTCCTCTTGGCCGATGCGCTGAAGTTCGAGCCGCCCACGAAGAACGCCGACGAGTACGTGTAACTGCCCTCCTCGCCGCTGCGCTGTACCGCCTCGGCATGCGTCGCCCTCACCTTGTAGTGCAGACCCGTATAGTTGCTCTGGTTCTCCTCCGTCACCGCAGGCACGAATCCCTCGCCCGTCACGGCCACCCTGCCCGTCAGGTCCGCCCCCGTCAGGAACTCCCTCAGGAACAGGCTCGGCATCGGCGTAGTACCAGCCGAGTTGGAGAATCTCTCCACCACCTTGCCGTAAAGGAACTCCAGCTGCTCGGCCTCCGTCGCCACGCTCGCGCCCCCCGCCATCTTGTCATACAACTGCGACCACGAAATGCCATCACCCTCGATGGTCTGCATCCTCGCGCTTCCGTTGCCAATCTCCGAGTCCGGGGCAGTCACACCCAGAGTGGTCTGCTCCGTCACCACATCCTCCGACAGTATGTTCAGGGCGTTGCCCACCGTCATATTCTCATATAGACCATCGACTTTGGCATAGTCTTCGAGTGTGGTTTCAAGGTCGCTCTCTTGAATTGCGCTGTCAGCCTTAGCCAGTAAAGCCTGGACCTCATCTGTCATGTCCGTTGAAGGGATGCCGCCGGCTGGTTTGGTGTATTTTGCGCCAATGGCGTCATCCAACAAACCGACAGCTGTAGAGAGGTCGGATGATGTAGCCAGGACGCCAAGGCTATCCTTGCTCCAGTCGCTGCCGTCGTACTTGATGAAGGCAATCTCATTGGCGGCCACTGTGACGCCGTGGATGGTGCCCGCTGTGGTGGCGAGGAAGAATATCTTGAGAGACGGAGTGCGTGCGTCTTCGGATGTGATAGTGCCGCCGTAGGCGTAACCGGCGTCGATGAGAGCCTTCAGAGCCTTGCCCTGCTTGGCGCTCAATGCTTTGGTGGCGTCGCTGCTGTTGAGGTTGTCAACGATGTCGCTGCCTGTCAGATAAGTGCCGAGTGTTTTCTTTTCCCAGGCTGTTGTGTCACCGCCTGTGGTGTAACGGCGCAATACTGCAATTTCACCGGCTGCGACGACGAGGTTGCCCATGTTGGTGTATGTGCCTGCTGTGGCTGTGAGCCAAGCATAGCTGTAGTCGCGGTTGGAGACCTCCGGCACAGTCTCGTCGGTGGCTACACCCATGAAGATGTCGCCGGCCTCGAGTATGCCTTTCATAGTGTCGTGTAAGTCCTTAAGCACTTTGCCCTGGTTGGCGCTCAGAGGCTTGTCGGCGGCTGTGCTGTTGAGAGCGTTGATGATGTCAGCGACACGCAGAGTGGCTGAGAAGTCGCCGTCGAGGGTTTCGGTATGCCAATCGTTGTCGTAGTAGAAGATAGTCGGTACGGTGACCGATGAACCTCCGAAGTTGGTATAGGTACCAGCCTCGGTTGCGAGATAGAACACTCGCGCGTCAGGTGTTCCCGGGTCGGTGTCGGTGTCGGCAAAGCCCTTGAACTGGTAGCCTGCACCGAGCACTTGAACCATCGAAGTCAACACGCCGTTCAGCACCGGGCCGGTGATCTCACCCTGTCCGTTGTTGGTGATGTTGTCGTCGATGATGTCCTTAAGTAAGCTGTAATCTGCCATAATTAAAACGTTTTAGTTTGGGTTATTGATTAAGTAATCTGAGCTGTAGTCGCCATTGAAGTCGTAGTCGCCGCTACCCGTCGCGGCACGTCCCGTCTTCTTGACTACAGTGTTGGTATCGAATTCAGCGGTGACGGTTGCCACGTCGCCGTTCTGGCCCCATTTCGGGGTGATAAGGAATGTGTCGCAGTCATATACCGCGCCGTATTGGTCGGTCACTCTGATGTGGTCCGACAGGCGGGCGAGGCGCATGGCGTCGCACAGGTATTCCGGAGCGAGAAACTGGAAATGGTAGGTCTTCTCGCTCATCATCTTGGTTGGGAAAAAATAGCCGTCGCGCTGCTCGCCTTCCTCATCGAAGTTGTATTGAGGCTTACCGAGCTGCGTGGCGAGATAAACGTAATTCTTGTAGCCGTTGGCGTATGCCACGCGTCCGGCGTCGAAGATGAGAGTCTCGTCGTCCCACCACTCCACCTTGAGCAGAGCTGACATGTCCTGGACGGCGGTGTATAGTTCGCTGTATAGTGTCACGCCGCGGCCGTCGTTGATCTCTACATAGTAGCGGCCTTCGGGCTGGTCGTAGCTGATGGCGAAGGAAGGCGCAAAATAAGAGATAACGTCGTTGCCGCTGTTCCATGAGTAATAATGCACGTTGAGGAGTGCGTCTTCGGTCACGTCGCGCCAGAGCGTGCCGTCGGCGTAATATATCTTCACACTGGCAATCTTCGGGATGTAAGCCTGCCAGGGAAGCAGGGTGTTGACCTTGCAGAATAATGGGTACACCGCGCCGTAGGCGTAGGGCTTGCGGCTGTTCCACTGGTCCTTGGACGTGTAGAACGGAAGCGGTGAGAGGTTGTTATTGAACTGTGTCATATCTGAGCTTGGCTTTAGCTGTTAAACTTGAGAGGTTGATTTCGACGTCCTTAATCTCGCCGTCGCCTATGTCGGTGCGGATGAGCGTCAGCGGGTCGAGGTCGGGCGACGCCATAGGCACCACCACGTCCTGCTGCATCGTGCGGCTCTGCTTGTGAGTGGTGGCCGTGGTGCCGTCGCCGTAGATGATGCCGCCCGCCGGCTGGTTGTCGAGCCAGTAGGTCTGCTTCTCGAGGTAGGCCATGGCGAGGTATCCGTTCTGAAGGTTGGTGATCGGAGCCGACGCCGACGGCCTGTAAGGGTAGAACGGCAGCTGATAGACTTCTTTCTCGCTGATGTATTCGGCACCCAGCAGCATGAAGCCGTCCTGGCTGACGTCGCCCGGTTGCAGGGCTACATAGTCGATGTCGCTGGTGAAGTCGCCAATGGTCTTCTCCTCGTTCTTGCCGAGTGTCACCAGTGGCGAGATGAAGAGCATCTCATAGCCTGTGAACGGCTCGGTCACGTCGTCCATCCACTTCCATGATATTGTCGCCGGCATCTCGCTCTTGGCGAAGGTGTATCGGCTGGTGGCGAAGGCCCACGCCTTGCCGTTGCGTGTATTCCTGAGTGCCGTGAGGTCATAGCTGACGGTGGGCGATGGCGTGCTGTAGGTGCCGCCGTTCATGAACCAGCTGATGTGTTCAAGGTGGAAGCGTCCCTGACCGTCTATGTACCAGTAGAGCTGGAAGATGTTGCGCAACATGTCGAGCACCGACGCCAGGGTGATGGGTGCCTTGTATGCCGGTGTCTTGTAGTCGCCGTTGGTGATATTCGACTTCGGCGTAATGAAGAGCGTCAGGTTGTCGTGTCCTGTCACCGGGTTGGTGTCCGAGAACAGGAATTCGCTGTAACCTTCCAGCGGCTCGAAGGTGACGTCGGGAGCCACCTCGGCCAGCAATACCGCCAAGGCCGACCACAGCGGATAGGCGTGGCGCAGCGTCATCGTGCGCATGAGGCTTTGCTCGGTGCTTATCTGCATGCCTGAGTTAAGGTCCAAGAACAGCGAGACGTTATTCCACAACGACTGTCCTATCGGCATCCAGGCACCGCTGACAGCCGTCGGCGCGGTGTAATATTTGTTGCTGCCGCGCACCGAGCCCCATTGTGTCGGGGTGAGGCTCAGAGTGGTGCTGTAGCTGTACACGAAGTTGGCGTACTGGGCGATGTAACGGTAGTTGGATGAGTATTCCACCAGGTCGTCGGTCGGACGGTCTACACCGGTGTCGACGTCGCAGAGCAAGCGGTCATAGATGCGCTTGACGCTGTACGACACGAAGACATTGGTCGCCTGTCCGGTGTCAGCGTCGAGCATCTGCACCGTGGCGGTGTCGGCCGGGTAGTTGGTCGCGCTGCCCTCGCTGTATTGGCGGTAGTACTTCTCAACGCCGTTGGTGTCCTCGATGGAGATGCGGAACAGGTAGGTGCCCACGTCAAGCCATCGCTTGAATCGTATCTGATACGGCTTGATGCCGACGGGATAGACGAGGTATTCGTATGTGGTGCGGTTGGTCGAACCGATGCCGAAATAGGTGCCGTTGCCGCCGCCGCTGCTGAGGCCGTCCACCTCCACCTCGTTATAAGCCTCGCGGGGTGTGAAGTGATAATTGTTGTACAAGTCCTCGAGAGTGACGGAGCTGTCTTCCACCTCCTGCTCCCAGTGCATGCCGCCGATGATGTTCGTCACGATGTCCTCGCCTACCACATACACCTGCGACAAGACTCTCTTATACCAGAACAGGTTGTTAATCTGAGGCTCCAGTTCCACGAGGTTGAACTCGCGATCCTTGCCGTCTTCGATGTCATTATACACGCTCTTGACTGACGGCCTCACGCTGATGATGCCATTGTCGGCGTCAACCTCACAATCGGTGAAGGCGAACTGAAGCGTGCAGAGGTCGGCCCATGAGTCGTCGTCGACATGCTTCCACTTCACGTCGATGAGGTAGGTCACCTCGAAGCGTGTGGCGTTGTCTATCTCGCTCATGATCCAGTCGTAGTCGTCGCGGATGAATTGCAATGAGTCCACCCACGACGGCTTGTAGTAGCGCGTATTGTCAGCCATCGTGTACTTGAGGGCGCACTTGTCGCCGTACACGGGACGCAGCGTGCGTGCCGTGCTCAGCGAGTCGTCTCTCTCGTTGCGGCGTTGTCCGGTGAATTGGTATTGTATCATGCCTCTATGATTGTGCGTTTGACGTTCTTGTATCGTATCATCATGCCTTTAGGCGTCATGATGTATTGCTGTGCATTCTGCTCGCGTATGGCGGCCACGTCGTCGCTGATGCCGAGCAGGTCAATCTGACTCTCGTTGGTGGCGACGCTGAGGTTGCCTACGTTGAAGCGGTTGAGGTATTTGTCGGCGAAGGTGCCGTCGTTCAATGAGCCGATCACTTGCGGTATTTCCTTGCGGAAACGGCGCGAGTTGCGTTTGTTTATCACGGCAAAGAACTCGCCGCCTTCTGCCCTGCGGCGTGTGCCGTCGGGCTTGGTGCCAAGGTCTACGTCGTGGCCCGACTGATGCGAGCCGCCTTGCAGCAGCTCGACGGTGCCTTCGGCGTATTGCTCCTGGACGGCGTTGCGGGCCATGAGCTTCGAGGCTGCAAATGAGCCCCACATGATAGCGAGTGCCGGTATGGCCCACGGGAAGCCAAGCTGCGACCATATCAATGCCGATGCGGTCACGAGGTCGCCCACTTGCTGAAGAGCTTGTATCTTGGCTTGGTCTTCCTGCGCTTTCTGCTGCTGCTCGAGGGCTTTCTTCTGGTTCTCTTTCTGAAGCTCGAGTTCTTTCTTTGCCGTCTCCACGTCGGCGGCGTAGCCGTTGGCCTTGGCCTGAAGTTCAAGCTCATAGGCGCGCTGGGCGGCTTCCACCTCCCTGTTGGTGTTCTCGACGGCCTGGTTGGCAGCCTCTACCCTTGCGTCCATCCATGTATAGAGGGCGTCCAGGGCGTATTGCATCGAGGTGCTGATGGCGGCTTTCTTGTCGTCGGTCAGCTCCAGCCCGAAGACGTCGTAGATGTCGCGCGGCACGTTGGCTGAGGCTATCTCGTTATTGATGCGCTTGATGGTGTCCTCTATTATCTTGACTTCAACATCCGACATCTTCTGCGATGCGGTGGCGTTGAGTTCAAGCACCTTCTTCAGACGTGCCTTCTCCTGCTCCAGACGGAACTTTGTCTTTTGGCGCTCGGTTTTTTCGAGGGTGTCAAACTCGGCGGCAGCGGCCTGCTGCTGTAGGTCGAACTCGGCCAACAGGAAGTCCTGGCGTGCTTGCAAGGCCTCCTGGTCGTACTTGGCGTTGATGAGGGTTTCGTCTTTGCGTTTGTCTTCGGCCAGCTGACGGTTGGCGGCAAGCTCCTGCTGACGCTGGTTCTCGATGAGTTTCAAACGGAGGTCGAGCTGCTGCTGTGTGCCTTCGGCTGCGAGGTCTATCTGCATCTGAAGGTTCTCGGCCTCAAGGCTCAGCATCTCGGCCTGGTGTTGCTCTTCGAGCTCCTTGCTCTTCTGGTCGTATTCGGCCTGGATGAGCAACAGCTGGGCTTCCATGTCTATCCTCTGCTGCTTGGTGAGGTCGGTCTCCTGCTTGAGACGGTTGTTCAAGTCCTCCAGACGGCGTGTGTATTCGGTATCGAGCAGAGTGCGCTGTTTTTCGATGCCTTCGGCCATGATGTTGTTCAGCATGTCCTCGGTCTCGCGTGTCGTGGCGAGTTCGGCGGCCGCCTGTTGCTTGTCAATGTCGGCGAGCTGCTGTTTGAGTTGTTTGCGCAGTGAAACCTGCACCTCGTTTAATGCCTTTTTCTGCTTGTCTGTGAGGTTCACCTCGTTGTCAAGCTGATATTGTATGTCGGCGATGGCTCGCGCTGTGGCAGCCTTGCTTTGCGCTCTCTGGCGGTCATAACCATTGGTGATGAGCTTAAGGCGTTCATCTTCGGCTTGGCGGAGGGTGTCGGTGACGCTGCGCTGTAAGGCTTTGTCCTCCTCGGCACGCTGGGCGGCTTGCTTTTGAGCGTCGGCATTGATGTCCTTGCCCTCGGTCGTGAGGTTGACGGCAATATCAACGGCTTTACCCGTGTTGTCAATCTGACCTTGGATGGCTTCAATGGCATCGTCAATCTTGACCCTTTCTACCTTGCCGTCAAGGTCAACATCGATGCGGATTCTCTTGTCGCCGCGAGCTTTGGCCTCGTTAAGGGTATTGAGTGTCTTGTGTAGTTCGTCGAGTTTAGCCTTGTTCTTGTCGAGGTTTGCTATCTCGTTGGCGTAGAAGCCCTGCTGCTGACCGTTGGCGCGGATGCGCTCGGCGAGCAGGTCGTCTTCGATTTTGCGGATTTCCTCGGTTGAGGCTTTGCGTGCCTGTGCCACTGACAGCTCACGTTGTAAGCCTTTGACGCGCTCGTCGCTGACCTCCTTAATCTTGCCCGATTCATAGTCCAGATATTCAAGCCACGATTTTTGAGCATCATTAAGTTTTTTCTGTTCCTTAGCTGCTTCACTTGCCCCCGTACTGAATGCCACCAGCGCGCCCACGACGGTCATCAATGCCGTGGCGAGCAAAACGTATGGGTTGGCTTTTGCAACCGCGTTAAAGGCCTTCTGAGCCACCGTGGCGGCGACGGTCTGCTTGGTTGCAAGCTGTTCTGCCTTAGCCTTGGCAAGTGTCTGTATCTTGCCGATGCCGAGCATGAGGTTCGACTGGTGTTGAAGCTGCGCCTGTATGGCGGTCAGGCCGTTGGTGATGGCGATGGTGGCCTGGAGCTTCTTTTGGGCTTCCTGCACGTCTTCGCTCTCGCTGTCGAATAACGACATCGCACCGGTGACGGTGGCAAAGCCACCTCCGGCGGCAGCCATGCCACCCAACACGCTATTGAGTGTCGAGGTGTCGGCGGCCATGTTCTTAACCTCAGCCTGTGCATCGCGGAATGCGTCTTTCAGCTCGGCAGCCTTGGCGACCACTTGCTGATACTCTTCGCTGTCGGCTTTGCCTTCCATGCGGAGCTGCACCAGCTCTTGTGTGAGGTCCATGATCTGAGTGCGGAGCGACTTGGTAGAGGCTTCATAGTTACCGACATTGAGCGAGGTCCTGCCGGTGGCAGCCTGCAACTCCTTCATGCGCTCGTATATCTCGGCGGTCTCTTTCTCCAGCTGCTTGCCCTCCTCGGTGAGACTGCGTTCCTCGGCTGTCATGGCGTTGAGTGCAATCTTGTTCAATGAGTATTGAGCCGAAAGACGGTCGTATGAACCCTCCTCGCTGTCGATGAGACGTGCGCGGAGCTTGGCAATGTTGTTAGCCTCGCGTATGGCGGTCTTGATGCGCTGGAGTTCCACGTTGGCCTCAGCCTCGGCTTTGTTACGCGCCTGTAACGCCTTGGTGAGCTCGTCGGTGTCGGCGGCTGCCTTGCGTATGGTCTGACGGCCTGCCTCGGTGGCACCCGACACGCCTTCCAAAGTGCCTTTGACGGCGAGGGCGTTTTTTTTGATATTCTCGTACACGTTCATGTATGAGTCGGACAGTTCGTCGAGCTTCTTGATAAGGTCGTCAATCGAGCTGTCGGGCTTGATGAGGTCGGAGTATTTTATCGGGTTGTTATTGTCCATTTACTTTTGTTTTTTCTGTTGTTTTTGCATCGTTTTAACAAATTCAAAAGCGTTGTAATATTCCAACACTGTCATCTTCTTGGCGTCGGCGTGGAGCTCTTTGGCTATCACCAGGCACATGTCCTCGAAGCTCTTGTCGTGTGCCACCTCCGCGCTGTTCTTGCCTTCAAACGACCTCGGCTTGTCGCTGGTGACGAGCCTGGTTGTCAGCTCCTCCACCTCCTGTCGTTTCTCCTCGGTCTCGCCGTTCTCGATGATGTCGAGCAACAGCAGCGTTCTTTTGCGCAAGGTGTCATAGTATTCCTTTACTTCGGCGTCGTCCGAAAGGGCCGGAAAATAGACGCGAAACTCCTCCTCGATTTTTTTTTTGGTGGCCTCCGTCTCAGCGGCCACCTTTTTCTTTGTGCAAGCGTCGAGCTTGTGCCTCGTGGTCTCGAGGTCATTGACCGAGGCATAAGGGCACGGCTCGCCGTCAATCGACTTCACCAGTGCGGCAAAGGCCATGTGCTTGGGCGACACGCCCTGCTGAATCATGTAGACGTTCTGGCGCATGTTGGCAAGTTCCTTGATGGCGTTGTCGTTGTCCTTTGCCATAAGGAAGCGTGTCACACGCTCGATGTGGCTGTCGAAATCGGCAAGGTCGGAGCCTATGCCGGCGTCGATGAGCAACATCTTGTTAAAGGCGTGGAAGCGCACAATCGGCAGCTCGTCGATTGAGTCGTAAATCTCTACTATGTGTCCGTCAAGGTCGATAATCTTCATAGCAGCCTCCTTGAAATCATTGTCGAGAAAAACGGAACGACGAGCAGCAGCGCGTCGCCTGTGACGGCGGCGGCCACGCACACGATTATCACGCTGCACCACCACGAGAGGCAGAAGTCGCAAGTGAATAACTCGTGAAAGAAGTCATTGGGGCTGTGTCTTTGTAGCCAGTCGAGGATACGCCATTTTTTCGCCAGTATGAGGAGCCACGCGGCGAGTGAACCTGTCAGGAGCGATGCGATGAGAACCTTTGTCATTTCGTTTGTGTATTGCAGTTTTCGTGAATTATCAATTCGCCTTCCAGACGGAAACCGCCGTAAGGCGACATAAGGAACTGGTTGTCGGTCTCGTTGAGCGAGAAGCCGGCGTATATGTTTTCCGCAAGCTCGATGATGCGGTTGATTGCGAATGAGCCTTGTGTGAGTGTCATGCCGTTGAAGGCGTCGAGGATGTCGGCCTTGGCCTGCTCGCGGTTGCGGTTCATGGCGTTGTACACGCGGCGGAAGTCGAGCCACACAATCCAAGCGAAGCGCGCCTTGATGCTCACTTGCAGATGGTGTTCCCAATCGACGTCCTGCGGGTCGTCAACCCAGAAAAACGAGAAGTTGCCGAGCTGATCGGTAGGTGTGAGCTCGGTGTAGTCGTTATCGTGGTAGTACCAGCAAGGCGTGTAGATGCGGCGGTTGTGGTCGTCGTACTTCACCAGCCGCTCGGCGCGTCCGAAGGCGTTGTCGAGCCATCCGAGCGTGCCGACCAGTGCGTTGTTCATGTCCTTGAACACCTTGTCGAGCAGTTCGGGGTTCTGTCCTGTCACGAGGTTGTTGCCGTTGTGTGCTGTGCCTTTATTAGCCATATATTGTCTCCTTTGCGGTCTTCAATAGTTCGGGGTAGATGTATTGCCAAATGAGTTCGGCGAGGTTCTCCTGGGTCAGTCCCAGGATGCCTCTGCCGTATTTCTTCATGAGTTTTTCGGTCTTCCAGTCGGAGGCCTTTATTTCGAAGCGGTCGTTGCCGACCGTGATGTAGAATGACTCGTGGAAGTCGCCCGTGTCGCGCAGTGTCACGCGGTCGGTCGGCTGTCCTTTCATCTTCTTTATCTCAATGGTGTAGGGTGAGTATGGTGCATAGTCCGATATTTTCACTCCGAGGCGGTTCACGCCTTGCTCGAAGAGTTGCTGCTCGGCGTTCATGTCGCAGATGAACGACTCGTTGTCCTTCACGATGCGGCTCAAATAGAGACCGCCCACAAGGCCGTTTTTAAAGCCTGTGACGCGTTCTCTCAGTTGCACTATACTGTTTAACCCTGCCATTGTTTTAATCTCTTAGAATGCCGTTCTATACTTTACACCGTGGTTGTTGCATGTCAGACAGATGCGGTCAAGGCCCTGGGTGTCGAGTGAGAGGGCTTCGTATGCCTTCTCCAGTTCGAAGCCGAGGCCGCCGCGACGTCCCGCCGTGTTGCCATCCAACTCATAGAGGATGTCGGTGCGCGTGGCGTTGCTCTGGTTGCGGTTCACTCTGACGTTAGGGTTCATCGCAAGGGTGCGCAATGCGTTGTAGGCCACCTGACGCTGGATGACGGTCTGGAATATCTGACGCTGCGAGATGATGAAGTCGGTGAGGTCGCAGCCTACCGACACCTCGCAGTTCAGTCCGTAGTTCTGTGTGTTGGTATAAATGGTCTCGGCGATATCCCACAGCGTCGGGTTGGCGGTGAAGCCTTGCGGCGTGGTGTGGGCGCACGGCGACACCTGCATGTACTTTGTCAGCTCGCGCCATGTCTCGATGCTTCCCATGTTGCAAGTGCCGCACGGCTCACGGCTCCAGTCTTTCGACATGTTGATAGCCTCCATGCCAACAGGGAGGTCGTTCTGGTTATACACGAGATACCAGCTGCCGCCGCTATTGTTGCCGCTGCTGATATATGGCAGATACCAGTTGACCTCGAACCAGTGGAATGAGCCGTTGGCGTTGTCGATATAGACGGTCTTAGTCTGTATCGGCGTCGGCTGTGACGAATGGAAGAGATAAAGTTTCACGAAGCCTGTGGCGCCGTACATCTGAAGGCCTACCTTCTCAATCTTCATGGTGACGCCCATGGAGCGCACCGGCACGATCTCGAAGCCCACGAGCTTGCCTGTGCCGAGGATGGTCGATTTCAAGCGGCCCGCTCCGTCGAAGAAAGTGCGACGCTCCAAGAGGTCGCGTGTCTCGCTCTTGAGCTGCTTCATCTGAATGAAGGTCTGCACCGCCTGGGCGATGCCCGCCTCGGTCATGGTCTGCAAGAAGTCGGTCAGCGGGTTCCACGCCACCCAGTAGGCGTTGCCGTAGTCGGCAGAGAAGTCGCCGTTGAAGTCGCTTGACTGCGGCTGCTGGTTGGTGTTGTCCTGTTTGGCCTTCCACACCCAGCCGCCGTGCGACACCTTCGCGCCGGTGACGTAGTTCTTTGTCGCGTCCCAGGCAGGGTATTGCATGCCGTAGTTGTCTGGCATGATGGCCGCCATGTTCTCGATGGTCATGAGCGGGTGCGCGTCCTGGAAGTACAGGCCGCTTTCGGAGCGTGTGAGCGCGCTGTCGACGTATTGTGTCGGGTCGAAGGCCTGACGCCAGCCCACCACCTTGCCGAGTTCTCTCTGTATGTCGTTTATTCTTACCATTCTTTCTGTTTGTATTTAAAAGGGGCGTGAGGCGAGCCCCACACCCCCGCTGGTGACACTATATCGGAATAGAATCAGATTTAATCTGTTCCACCGGCTGACTCAACCTCTGGCTGGAATTCAGCGGCGTTGGTGACGTACACTGGCATGCCGAGTGGTGTGTCTGTTGCGCGAGCTGCGATTTCAGCTTTGATGATTGGGTTGGCCACTGTTGACGGTGCGCTGTTGTAAGCCACGATGAAAGCGACATCCAATGAGAAAGCGTAGTGTTCCTTCACGTTGCACACCATGTCGGCTGAGGCGTCGCCTGCGATGCTTGACACATCGCCGACTGACTTGTAGAAGTGGTAGCCGACCTCAGTGTTGATGTAAGGGATACGAGTTACGCCCCATTCGTTGTCGTTGACATTGGTCTTGGTGTTTAGCAATGCCTCGCGGTCAACGCGTGTCAGGATAGCGACGTTGCCGTCTTCGACTGCGAAGAATGTGCCGTTCATGCCTTCCTCGTTCTCGACGCGGTTGGTGAAGTGGAACACCTTGCCGTCGTACTCCAACTGCTTGTTCACGTCGTTGTAGAGGCCGTGCTGGGCGAGTTTTCTCATGAGAGAATCAATGCCGGCGTTGCCGATGATGTGAATCTGGCCTGGGTAGGCGTTGGCTCGCATGATAGGGTTGATGTCACCGATGACCTCTGTTGCCATCTGTGTCGGGATTTCCATCACGTTGCTGGTGATGGTGTAGTTCAACGGGTCGGTGAAGACTTTTGTCTTCTGTGCCTCGAGAGCTGCCACAGCGTCGGTGTCGAATGCCGATGCCAAGGCGCGGCTCACCTTCTCCATTTTGCGGCTGAAATCGTGCATGTAGCTGATTTCGTTGTTCAGATAGAGAGCCGGCACCATTGTGAACTCGACCTGATAGGTTGAGAAGACAACGGTGTAGAGAGCTGATGTGTTCTCGTCGTCGCTGATTGAACAGCTGCGGGCTGTCTTGACTGTGACGTCACCGTCGTAGTTAATCACCGGAATCTGGACGGTGTTGCCGATTGAACGGAAGGCACGGTCTCTCAATTCAGGTGTGATGATGGAGTTCGGTGATTCGGACTGAGTGATGAAGAAGTCCAATGCGCCGTACTCCTCTGGGCGTGTCATATTGCGATCGAATTTCGGGTCTTCAACACGCCAATTCTGTAATCTGGTTTGTACTAAACTCATTTTTTGTGTGTTTTAATGTGTTAATGAATGGCGGGTTTACCCTTGACCGCGCGTTTGCTAATCTTGTTATTGTATCGGCAGCTTGCCGATGTTGTTTTCCTTCCACGCTTTGTCGAAAGCATCGAAATACTCCTTTGTGCCGTACACTACGCCTTTTTGCATCAGCATAGTCTTGATGGCTTCTGATGCCTCGACCTGTGTCCTCGCGCCTTCAACAGTCACGCCGTTGTCATTTGGTTTGGGGTCGGTAGGGCCGGTGCCGCCGCCTGTTTGCTTGCGTCCCTTCTCAAGCACGCCGAGGGCTTCGAGCTGCTGTGTGAACATCTCGCCCACGGTGTAGAAGTTGAGGTTGTTTTCCTTGTTGCGCTTCGGCGCTCCGTTCTCATCCAAGAAGGTGAGAATCTTGCCGCCCTTGCCGTCGTCGATGTATTCGGGCTTCATGCCTTTGACGGCTGCCGCCGCCTGGTCGGTGAGAACCTTGATGACGTTTTCGGTGAGGCCCGCCTTGAACTTGAGACCTGCCGTTACGGCTTTTAGTTCCGAATCGACATGGACGCCGAGGAGTTCCTGAGCGTGTTTGCTCTCCTGCTCCTGGAAGCGGTTTTTGAGGTCGTTGTAGTCGCCGGTGACTTTGGTGAGGTCGGCCTTGGCTTGCTTGAGCTGCTTGGCCGTCTCGCCGTCGGCACCGCCTTCTGCGATGACCTTGTTCAATCGTGTTATCTCCTTGTCTTTGTCGGCGATGGTTGACTGGAGCTGTGCCGCGCTGTCGGCTTTCTCCTTGAGACTGCCGATGACGCGCTTGGCGTAGAGGTACGTTTTCTCAGTGCCGTCTTTGGCGATGCCGCTGGCGGTGAGAATGTCGTTGTCGAGGCCGCCGTAAATCTCGCCTGTCTTGTTGGCGATAACGGTGTCCTCGTCATTTTGCGAGAGTGTGACGATAGCCGCCTTCTGCTCGTCGGTCAATGTGGCGAGCGTCGGGTTGGCATTGAGTAAATCATTGTTGAGTGCCATAGTAATTTTCCCTTTATTTTATGGTTTGTAATTGTGTGAATTTACTTTTTCGCTGCCGGTTTGGACTCTTTTTTCGGTGCCCATCCCTCGGCGCGGAGTTTCGCCATGATCTTCTCTGTCATGGCCGCCTCTTTGGCTTCGTCTTCTTCTCTCTGACGTTTTTCGGCTGCTTCCCTGGCCGCCTTTGCGCGTGCTGCCTTCTCGGCTTCGATGCGCTCGGCGTTGGCTTTTATCCACTCGTTAGGGTCGTGGAGTATTGTCACTCTGTAACCCAGGCTGCGCAGATGATGGATGCCGCCGTGTTCGATGAACTTTTTGCCAAATGCCTGCAAGCGCACGGCTCCGATATATGCACCGGTGCTCTCACTAAAGCGTTTGTGCTCCTGTTCAAGCAGACAATGGTAACTTCTCTCCTCACCCTTCGGGCAGATGAAGTTGTCCTTTGTCACGTCTTTGAGGAGCTTAAGCCCCTCCTTGGTTTGAATCTGTTCCATAGCTCAATAGTGTTTGTTTGATTGTGTTAATACGTTTATCGTATGACAGTGCCGAGCCGAAGTCCAGCACGTTCATATTTTCGCGTTCAAAGCGGCGCACCAGCGAAGGGAAGTCAAGTTTAAGCCTTAACTCCGCGTCGCTGATTAAGCCTTTACCATGTAACTCCAATGCCTCTGTTGCGGTGAGGTGGTGCATAGGCTCCAGCTCGAAGAGCATCATCATGCGGCGCATCTGCATCGGGTCGTTATGATACTCCGACTCAATGATCTGACGCTGCATGGCGTCGAGTTCGGTCTCGGTGGCTCCGGCATCCTTGGCGGCCTTGTATTCCTCGCGGAGCTGTGCGGTGGTCGAGAGGAAGAATTTGGTGCCGTAGCTGATGGAACTCGAAACGAAGTCCGCGCCGTAGCGCAGACGTGCGCAAGTCTCGTCGACGAACTTCTGGGCTGCCTCGAAGCCGCGCTTGACACGGTTCAACACCGTGGTCTGCGACTCGAAGTTTGCCATGATCTGCTGCTCGTTCAGCGCCTCGCGCTGTGTTATCTCCTCGCTCTGACCCACAACCGCTGTGATGATGTCGCTGCGCAGACGCTTCTCCTCGCTGACGTTGTATTCGAGCGAGTTCTTGTCAACGGTCAACATCTGAATAGGGTTGCGGAGGTCGGGCTGTTCCTTGCCGTCGGGAATAGGTATCTCGACGAAGGAGCCTGGTCCTACGGTGCGCTTCTCGCCGCACTTCGGGCATCTCAGAAGCATGCCGCTCGCGTCGTACTGGTAATAGCCTTCTTTGTTCTTGAGGAAACCGCCGTCGCAATAGTCGCCGTTCTCGGCATTGCTGAAGTCGCAAGCCTGCTCATAGCCGCTGTAAATCGGATAAGAGCCTGAGAGGTCGAGCTGACGCTTGCTGAGGTGGTAGAAGAGGAACCAGTCGAGCGAGTCGAGCTGCTTGGTGAGTGGACTTTCCTTTACGTCAGGGTCTTCGAGTGACAACGGCTCGCTCCAGAAGAAACGTGCAGGACAATAGCCGAGGTCGTGTGCGTGCTCCGACAGCAGCTCGCCGATGTTGTCGTCCTTCTCCTTGCGGAAGATGCGGTACGACGCCTCGTCGATGACGGCGATGTGATCGTCGTGCTGACGGAAGACGATGTACTTCATCACGCCTGTGTCGCGGTCGGCATCGTAGGTGATGACCGAGCCGATAGGCAGCCAGTAGAAGTAAGGCTCAGGACGCTCGCCGCTCTGCTCCTCGGGCAAGTCGCAAATCAAAACCGAGTTGATGTCGGTCTTGAAAAACTCCCAGCCCTTGGTGCTCCACACCTGGGGCTCATTGAGCTTGGCGGTGCGGTACTCCTCCCAGTCGGCTCCGTATTCGGGTGCCGTGAACTGATAGGAATAAACGGGGTTGCGTCCGTCGAAGATGCGCGAGAGCTTGTCGAAGCACACGCTCGTTATCTCGTTGGTCTTGACAGGCCAGCGGAACATCGAGCAGAAGACCTTGTATTTGTCGTGAGGCAAAATGTTCTTGACAAAGTTCAGAAAGTCCGAGGTGGGCTGGTTCATATACGCCGAGAGCCGCGTCTGCGCATGGAAGCGGATGCGGTACTGGTGGAACTCGGCGCGGCGTATGGTGCTGCGCTTCTTGCCCTCCTTGATGGCCTTTCTTATATCACTTTCTGTCAAGTTTACCATTGCTGAACACGAATTTTGAATCCTGTGGCAGCTGCCAGCCGCCGTTGTTTCTCATAGCGAGGAGACGCTCGGCGTGAGCGGCCTCGAACTCCTGCTCCATGCCGTACTGCGGCACGACGAGCTTTACTGTTGTCACTTTTGCGCCCATGATGCTTGTGGTTTAAAGGTCAGTCAATGGGTTGAAGTCGGTTGGTTTCACCACGGCGAAGTGGTCGCTCCAGTTTGGCAGGAAACTCCAGTTGAGGGCGTTGCTGTCCTGTGCCTCAAGTCCGCCCAGGAGTTTGTCGCCTACGAAGAGGCTGCGCACTGGGATCGGGTAGTAGGTTGTGGCTGTGGTGGCGTCCTGGATGGCTCCTATCTGGCCGTTCTCGTTGAAGAGATAAACGCCGAGGTTGCCTGCCATTGCCTCGCACATGAGTTCCTTCATGATTGCGATGGTGCTCTGTGGCACGCCCTTCATATTGCTGGTGAAGTTGACGGCGTTGCGTCCGACGACGGTTGCGATGCCGCCTACCGACTCGTTGCCGCCGCCCTCGGTGATAGCGTCGCCGCCTTCAGTGGTCGGTGCGCTGATGTAAGGGCTGATGACGATCTTTGTGCCTGTTGCCGAACTCTTGAAAGCAGTCCAGCTGGCGAGGAGCTTGATGTCGTTTGATGTGGTGAATGAGTTTTTGGTGCCTGATGCGTCGAGACGCTGGAAGGCTACCTTCTGAATTTGTCCGAAGTTTTCAGCGCATGTAACTGCTGGAATTGCTGTCAGGGATGTGCCGGCCGGACATGAACATACTATTGCCATAATGTTGTCAATTTAAGGTTAGTAATTAGTTGGAACTGTCGGCTTACCCTTGGCCTCGGTTGTATTTCGTTTGCAAAAATACAAAACTATTTCACTATGCAAGAGTTTTTTTGAAAAAATTTTCATTTTCACTCGGTTAGGACATAAAAAACAGCGGCTCGGCTGGGAACCGAGCCAAACGCTGTGCAGAAATTCAAACTACTGAAAAAAATCTTCGACTATGAAAAAAAGTGGAGTAAATGCTTGTCAATGTACTTTTACGCCTCGCACGCCGCCGCCGTAGGGTCGGGTGTCGCCGTCCATGATCTCTTTCTCGTAGATGCCGGTGAGACAGTCCTCGATGTCGTCGTGGGCGTTGGCCCCGAAGTCGCGGAGAAAGCGCGTGAGGTGGTCGTATATCTTGGGCCATCGTGTCTGCCAGCCAAAGGGCATGACGATGGTGTTGTTTACCGATGCCGAGTTGGTCGTCACTCGGCTCTCTTTGTTGCCTGTCTGGGCGAACATCGCCACGGCCGCCCTCACCTTGCGGGTGATGACCTTGCCGAAGCCCGAGCCGCCGTTGTTGCTCTCCACCCATGCCTTCTGAGTGCCGTTGCGGTTTATCATCTCTGGCACGGTGACGGTGGTGACGTCGGTAGGCTCGTCGGTCATCATCATGTCGGTGACGAGCGCGAAGAGTATAGGCTCGAAGCGTTTCTTCTGCTCGTTGAAATACACGTTGTCGCTGCGGTATATGTCGTAGCACACCGAGGCGAGGTAGTCGGTGCCTTCGTCGGCCACGTCGGTGTAGTTGCCGCTGCGGACGTAGGTGCCGTAGTCCGACTTCTCGACGTAGGTCTTGAACTCGTTTTGATACAAACGGCCTTCTGAGCCGCCTGGGTTGCCTTGATAGAGGCAGTTGAACTGCACTGGGTCGAGGTCGCGGGCTTCGATGAGCTTCTGCTTGCTGTGGCGTGCAGGCCACAACGCCTCGCCTTTCTCGCGCGGGTCGAGTTCCGTCGGCTCGCCTGTCTTGATGGCCTCGAAGTTGATGCGCACCCAGGCTCCGCGCGGCACGTTCTCGACATCGCTCCAGCTCTTCACGTCGATGACTTGCTCGCCCGATTGGACGATGCGCCCTATGAGGTCATCTTCGTGCCAACGTGTAAAGACGATAAGCTCTTGGCTGTCGTTGTGCAAACGTGTGCGGACGACGGTGGTGTACCACTTCCAAGCGGCCTCGCGCACCACCGGCGAATTGCCCTCGGCGTAGTCCTTGTAAACGTCGTCGAGTATCATCACGTCGATGGTCTTTGAGGTGAGCGAGCCGCCGCGTCCCACCACACGCAGCGAGCCTCGGTGGTTCACTATCTCGAACACGTCGCTGTTGCGGAGGTAGTTGTTGGCCATCGTGACGACGTTTGAGCCTGAGAGCTGTGTGTCGGGGAAGAGCTCGCGGTACTGGTCGGTGTCGATTATGCGCTGCACGTCGCGGTTGAAGTCCTTGGCGATGGTGGCGGCATACGAGCCGATGCCTATCTTGGTGTCGGGGTTGAGGCCGAGCATGAACGACGGCAGCATTCGTGACGACAACTGGCTTTTGCCATGCTGCGGGGCCATCTGAATTATCATTTTGCGGATGGTGCCGTGTGCGAACATGTCGAGCAGTCGCATCATGGCGGTGTGCGCCCATGTCGCCTGGTAGTCGGGCTGCATGTAGCGCACAAACGCCTCGAGGTTGCGCCTCGCCATCGTCTGCTCGTAATATGCCAGTTGGTCGGTCATTGTCTTGGTTTGAAGTTGTCGCACGCCTTGGTGCCTCTGATTATGAGCCACTCGTTATGAGGGCAGCGCAGCCCTATCGGACGGCCTTGCCAGTCCTGGTTGATGTGCTTGGTGTCCCACGTCGCAAGGGCGCAGTGGTCGCATATCTCAGTCGGTTGTGTCGGTCTCGTAGCCTTCGCCATAGTGGTTCTTCATGTATTGTTCGTGTTTCGCGTCCTGGATTTTGCGCACTATCTCCATCTTCACGTCGTCGGGGAGGTTGTCGAAGTCGGGGTCTTCCTTCTTGACGTTGAGGTTGCCGTTTATCTCCTGCTTCTCTATCAGCTCGCCTTTGAGCTGTGCGAGGAACTTGGCGGCCTTGGTCTTGCCCGCTGTGGCGGCTTTTATCTGCCCGAAGAGGATGGCGTCGTTCATCGTGACGAGCTTTTTGGCGCCGTCGGGGAGCTTTATCTCGATAGGCAGCTGAAGCAAATCTTCGAGCATGTCTTTCCAGCGTCGTTTCTCGGCGGCTTTCTCACCTTTGGCGATGCCGCCTTTGCGTCCCATCTCCGCCGCTATTCCGCCGCTATTGAACTGCGTCGGGGTTTTGTTACCTTTGGCGAATTTCCCTTTTTCGTCTCTGTCTTTTGCTGCCATAGTTGTGAAATTTTAAAGAGCCGTAAGTTTTTTACGGCTCGAAGTCTGAGTTTCCTTGTCCTGAGTTGTCACCTGGGTTGTCGCCCTCCACGTTGCCGTTGCCTTCGGTGATGTCAACGTCTTCCACGTCGTTGCCGAACTTGTCGGTCTTTTGCCATTGCACTTGCGAGGCGAACTTCTTTGAGAATTTCGGGTTCACCGTACATCCGAGGCGGCTCACGGCGTTGCGCGCTGTCAGCATCTCGGCTGTCGCCACGATCTGCTCGCGTGTCTTCGGGTCTTCGTGGTCTTTCACCGAAAGTATGATGTTCGGGTAGAGTGTGAGGAAGTTCTGGCCGAGGTCGCAGCGGTGTCCGAGAAGGAGCATCTGCTCGGCGGTATTCATAAACTCCTCGACGCAGGCCTTCATTGTCGAGCGTTCATAGGTGGTGTTGCGGCAAGCCAGCTCCACCAGCTCGTCGAATGTCATCTTGCCGGCGAAGATCGGGCGTGCGTAGAATGAGTGGGTCTGTCCTTCCTTTCCTTGGAACTCTTTGACCTGATATCTGATTTTTGTCATAATGTTGAGTTTTTAGGGTTATTGAATAAAGTTACTTTATTTATCGCCTAAAGTAACTCTACGCGCACGCAGAGTCACTTTAGCGAGTTTGTTGAGTTATTTTCTTCGTTGTTTAACTTGATTGCTTTTTGCCCCGTCAGCTTCTCCCAACGGGCAATGATTACGTCGCAGTAGTGGGGGTCGAGTTCCATCATGCGACACTTGCGGCCAAGTTGCTCGCAGGCTATCATGGTGGAACCGCTGCCACCGAACACGTCGAGCACGATTTCACCCTCTCGGCTGCTGGTCTTAATGCCGCGAGCGCAAAGGGCAATCGGTTTCGGTGTGGCATGGTCGAGATCTTCACGCTCTTCTGCTGATGTGCGGTCGAAGTGCCATACGTTGTTCATGTTGTCGTGAGTGTTGTCGAAGTAGGCACGGGTAGAATACCACTCGCGTTTGATTTCCTCAAACTCGCGTTTGATTTCCTCAAACTCGCGTTTGAATATGTCGATGCCGATACTTGCAGCGTAGGCTTTCACGGCTTCATAGTTCTCTTTGGTGATAAAGGCAAATTGGCTCTTGCTGTACCAATGATTGACTGACCGCCCGTCAGCCTTGCCGATTGCATGGGCGATTGTGTGGTCACTCTGCCCAATCTTCTTTATTTCTTCCTCAAAGTAGATGCGTATCGGCTCCCATCCCTCAAAGTAGTTGTCTTGGTTGATGTTGAAACCTTGCACACCATTCATGACAAACAGGCACTTTTCATCAGCAATGGCATACTTTCGGAAATCTTCGGAGCGTTGTCCCTGCCCGTTGCCTTTGTCCCATGTTATGAGGTTGCGGAATGTTATCTCGTTGCGTTTCTGCATCGGTCGCAGAATGTTGCTGTATATATCCATGAGCGGCTCGTCTATTCCCCAGCAATACCATGAGCCGTTGTCTTTCAGATTGGCAAAGGTGAGAGGAATCCACCGCTTGTTGAACTCCAAGAGGTCGTCGAAGTTGAGATTGTCGTTCAGCACTCCCTCGCTCTCCTTCTTCATGCCGTATGGTGGGTCTGTGAACACCAAGTCGGCACGTTCCCCATTCATCAGCCTTGCCACGTCCTCGGTCTTGGTAGAGTCACCACACATAAGACGATGTGCGCCCAGTTGCCAAATCTCGCCAGCCTTGACCTTGGTTTCGTACTTTGCATCGGGATCGAAGTCGTCCTCCTTCACCTCGGAGTGTTTTTTGTCCTTGCTATCGTCACCGTCCCCCTCATCATGCGGGAAGTCAACACCCCAGTCGGAGAGGTCGGCCTCGTCCCACTCGTTGGCGAGCATGTCCCAGTCCCATTCACCGAAGCTGGCGTTGTCCTTGATGATGAACTCGCGCTTCTGCTCGTCGCTCCATCCCTCGGCGGTGGTGATCCAGCTGTCGGGCACCTCGCCGCCCTTGCCGTATATCTCTTGCAAGGCGCGGAGGCGCATGTTGCCGCCAAGCACCACGCCGTTCTCGTCAACCACGATAGGACGCTTCTCCATCATCTGAGGGAAGGTCTCAATCGACTTCACGAGCTTGCCGAACTTGTCGTCTTTCAATATGCGCGGGTTGTCGGGGTTCGGTTTGATTTTCGATAGCTTCATCTTCTGTTCGTTTTGTTGTATTCGTCAAAATAGCCGTCGAGCTGTTCCAGGGCTTCGAGAGCCTCGGCAGCGTCGAGGGCGATGCGGATGGCGTCGGTGCGGTTCTCGGTGTAGAGAGCCACGCCCGTTATGCGGCCCTCAGTCCAGAGCGGCATGTAGGCCGTGATGATCTGAGGGTCGATGCGGACGTTGCCGATGCGGATGATATGTCTGTGCGTTCTCATGAGCTTAACTGTGTGTGTTTCTGCGGTGCAAAGATAGCGAAACTATTTCATAGTGCAAGAGTTTTTTTTAAAAAATTCTACATCGGGCCGAGTTCAAAGGTGTAATTGTCATCCCAGAAGCCCATACGGTTCAGCTGTTCATACACCCAATCGGCAATCTCAAAGTTGACTAATCGGCCTCGGTGTTCGTCGTTGCCGTAGAGTGCGATGCTGAAATGGTCGCCGGAGTCGTGATACTGAATAACACGATAATAATTGCCGCCCACTTCTATTGCAAAGGGCAATTTGACATTATAGTCCGACGTGCTTTTGTCGTCCATTGGTTCGTCGGCCTGCTGATAAAATTGCTTGATGCGGTCTTTGATGAGATGGTTGATATGAGCGCAAAGTTCACCTTGGGCGTTCATGTAGTCTCGCTCAGCGTTTTTGACGCGAGCCTCAAGCTCGTTAAACTTGGCTGTTTGTAAGTGTGATAGTGTCATCGTTATAGTGTCAGTTGTTTTGGGTGTTATTAGGCTCGAAAATATCCTCGAATTTGTCACGGATTTTGTCGTACATCTCGCAAATCTGCACCTTCATGTCGCGGGTCGGGATGTACGATTGCAGGTCGTTCAGGTAGCTGTCGATGTCCTTCTTGAGGCGCGAGGCTTTCTGCTGGGTCTGGCCGCAGATGAGGCCGCGCTGTCGCAGCTCGTCGTTGAGGTCGTCGATGTTGTCGGCTGCCATCAGAAGCAGCAGGTGAGCGGTCTGAGCGCGCTTGTTGCAGCGTTCCACGGCTGCCTTGTCTTGCTTGAAAGCGTCAATGAGTTTTTTCTTTGGGGTCATAGTGTTATAGGTTTAGTTTGTTTATGTGTTATTTCGATTGCTCTGAAAATTTCATACATTACTTCCGGACAAATTGCGTTGCCGTAGGCTTTGAGGGCTTCGGTTCTCCATTTTCCGAAAGAAATGGTAAGGCCGTCCACATCAAAGGGAAGCCCATCATTTCCTCGGTGAACAGGGGAGACAGACGGGAAGTCCCGCCATCGGGTGCCGCAGACTTGTCCGGCTTGCCATTCTCGTCTAACGGAATCGTCAGGACTGCCATCATGTGTTTCAGCGAGTCCATCCGCTGTTCGCCTGTGTCCTTCCTGATTGCTGCCGTACCCTCCATGAAGTCGGATGCTATCGGGGTAGGGAGCATTCCGTAGAAGTGCAGATAGTCCATCAGTCCGCTCGGATGTTGGTCTTTCCCCTCGTCGGGTCTGCCCCTGAATGCCGTCTGCCCCTGGTCGATTGCTCGTTGCACTCTGTCCTTGTGATAGACTTCCACGCTCATCGGTGTCGGCAATAGGTCGTGCATCGCTCTGTCCGCAAGTCCCATGCTGTGACTGCTCTCGGCTTTGTTGTTGTACCTGCGTCCGTTCTCGTTCACCTTGCTGTTCGGATGCGGATTGTCCACCACTACAGGTGTCGGCAACAACTCGCCTTGCGACGATGAACACCCTGTCCCGTCGGTGGGGGGGCTCCGACGGCACAAGCCGGTATAAGAACCGGCTGGACTGCGTATCCGTGACCTTCAAGGTCAGTGCAGATGCGTTGCAGGGTAAAGGTCTCTCGCAGTTGATATTGTCCTCGAACGTCGTTAATCTCTGCGAATAGAGAGGCTGGACTTGCCACCTTAGAAACCTCGCCCTGCTCGACCATCGTGAGGATGCCAGCAACGTTTTCAGCCACAACCCAAGTGGGCTGGATTTCATCGATGGCGCGATACATGCTTGGCCAGAGGTAGCGGTCATCCTCCGCGCCTCTTCTCCGCCCGGCATAACTGAATGGCTGGCAAGGAAATCCGCCAGTGAGGACATCGATTTGTCCTCTGTATTGTTTGAAATCGGTTTTTGTGATGTCCTCATAAGAGTCTGAATTTGGGAACCAGTATTCAAGCACACGGCGGCCAAACGGATTTATCTCGCAGTGAAATACGTTAGTCCATTCCAACATTGCGGCGGCTATCTCCGGCCCGCCGATGCCTGAAAACACTGATGCGTGTGTCATGGTTATTTTTTCTTTTCGTTTTCAAAATGATAGCCTTTGTAGGTTTGCACTCGGCCGCAGCGCACCTGGTTGATGCCGCTGACGGTGGCGTTGTTAGCTATGCCGAACAGAGCCACGGCGGCCAGTCGGCTGTTGGGGTATGTGCCGAGCAGGCGTCCCTGGGCGTCGTAGGCGGTCACAGGGCGCGAGTTGCTGCTTATCTGATTAGGCAGCGGCGCACGCTTGCCGGCGCGGTGCAGGGCCGTCAGACGGTCGCACTCGGCGCGGAGCTTGGCGATGAGGTCGATGTCCTGCTTCGGGGTGTTCAACGCCAGCCACAGGGCTGCGAACTCCGGCCGGCACTTCCACTTGGGAAGGTCGAGCCAGGTGTTGTGGTTTATCTTATACAACATGGCGGTCGTTATGATAAGGGTTCAACGGGCAGCTTTGGTCTTCGCACTGGTCGCAGCGGCGGTCGCAGTTCTTGTGTTCGATGTAGTAGCTCAGCACGAGCAGAAATCCCAGTGAGCTGATGACGGCGGGGATAATCAAAAGGATGATGAAGATGATAAGTGCTTCCATGGTGCTATTTGATCGGTTTGAAATTTATCTCAATATCGAAGCCTTGATAGGCATATCCAAGTCTGTTGGCAGTCTCCATCATGTCATCATACACCATTATGCCGAGGGCGTGCTTGCATGGCATCTCGTCATCATTGTCGCCGTACTCATGGACTTCCGACCAGTTCTGGTCAACGTCTTTAAGTATCACGCCGTTGTCGGCGAATTCGAGTGTGTAGTGTAGTTTTTGTGTGTTTTCCATAGTTATTCTCTCATGTAATCAGTTACGATGTCATAAAATTGCTCGAATGTCCGCACCACCTCGTAGCGGTAGCCTTGCGCCTCCACTGCTTGCTGCCACAGCTTCTGCTCGGGCTCCTGATAGGTGCGGCGTGTGGTGTCGGTCTTCTCGCGCTTAAACTCAATGCAGAGACCGTGATGCTTGGTCGAAGGCACCAGCAGGATCATGTCGGCCACGCCAGCCGTCAAGCCCTCCTGCTTCTTCTCGCGCTGCTCATAGCGGCTGCGACGCTGCCCATTCGGCACGGCAAAGAGGTTGAGGGCGAATCGCGAGTATTGCGCCCTGAACCATCTCACGCAGCCTGCCTGGAGGTCATGCTCGATGCTCTTAGAACAGTAAGTCATCGCTGCCTTCGGTGTTAAAGTTCATATCCTGCTGCTGTGCTCCTGGCATCGGTGGCAACGGAGCCAGCGGCGGGGTCGGTATCTGAGCCGCCTGCGGTGCCTGGCTCGCTCCCTTGATGCTGTACGCCTTCACGTCGGTGTACCACTTGCCGTTGAACTCGCGGCTCTCGATGCTTATCTGCGCCGTGATGGTGTCGCCGAGGTTCAGAGCGTCGAGGGTGTCGCACTGGTCGTTCCACGCCAGCAATGCCACCTTGCGCGGGTACTGCTCCAGCGTTTCGATTACGAATAGTTGTTTTCTCCAAGGCCCGCGTGCGCTCTGTCCTTCCACGCGGTCGCCGATGTTTGTCAGTCTTCCTGTGATTTCCATTGCTTATTGAATTTGAAATTTGTAATTGTCGTCTGTTAAGATTATAAATGCCGGCCTTGTTTCCGGTGTCACTTTGTTGATAGCGGCGCAGAAGCCGTCAATGCTGAGCTGTCCTGTGCGGATGCGCTCGCAGATGTCGTAGATGCGGTTCTGCCGCCAGATCATGTAGGCTGTGTCGGTCAGCTGCTCGTCGTCGAACAAGGCTGGCTTGTCCTGCTGCATCCAGTCGCGCAGGGTGTTTATCTGCTTCTTCTGACCGGCGAGGTATTTCTCGGCCTCCTGCTTCCACACTTGCATGTCGCCGCTCTGCTCTTTGATGATGCCGTGCTTCACCAGCCAGGCGTGCATGGCGGCGTTGCTGGTGGTGCTGGTGGTGTAGTTATCCCAGCAGAGAGCCGAGCCAACCATCGCCAGGAAGTTGCGCTTGAAGTCGTCGCTCTCCGATCCGTTGCTCTTCGGTGCGCAGCTGGCGGCATATTCGTCGATGTCCTGGGCGGCGTTAATGCCGGCGCGTTTGGCTTTGATAGCCGCGCTGAACCATTGAGGGCAGATGTCTTTTTTGTTCGAGTTACTGATTGCTTCACGGATGATGTCGCGCACCTGCTCGAAGGTCATGCTTTGAGGTATAGCCTGCTCCATGTAGTCGGCCGACATCTCTATTGTCTGCTCGGCCGGTGCCAGAAGGAACGAGGCGTAAACGTATTTTGCAAGTTCTTTTAAGTCGTTTCTCATCGTTTCATGATATTTAAGTCAACGTCTAAAGTTTTTGATTTTCTCGGGCTGTCCTTACGGTAGCGAAGCCAGTAGCGCAGCGTGTGGTAGTGGCTTTCGCTCTTCTCGGTGCCTGATGCTATCTTATCGTTGAGGTCGTCAATGGCGGCTTTGAGCACGTCTTCACCGAACTGCTCCGACAAGGTGCGGTACTCGGCAGCTTTGAGCCAGACGAGGCCGTCAGGACCGAACTTCTCATAGCCGATTTTTGGCTCGTTTTTTGGAGCCTCAAAATCACCACTTTTTGGCGCGCCCTCATTTTCTTTTATAGGGTGTGTATTAATTTCTTTTATATTTCTTTCTATAGAGAATAATTTATTATTCTCATTAATAAAGGTATGGTTGTGTCTATTTGATACAACTTGTTGTGTCATATTGATACAACCTTGCTCTTCAGGTTGTGTCGTATTGATACAACCTTTATCCGCAGGTTGTGTCATATTGATACAACCTTGGTAGTAGTCAAATTTGCAAATTGTGACTACCGAATCGTTCCCTACACGCTCCCTTGTTATCTCGCCCGAGGAGATAAGTTTTTGGAGCGAATCAATGATGGCGCGCTTGCTCTTGATGCCGGTGGCGTCCATGAGCCTTGAGATGCTTGTGAGCACCTGGCCGGCCTCCACGAGCTTGCCGCCGATCGTTCTCTGTTTAGGGTATGCCTGAAGCATGAGCGTCATAAAGACGTGGAACGTGTCGACGTCCTTATAATGCTCCCACTCGAGCAACTTGCGGCTTATCTTGATCCAACCGGTGCTTTTCATTGTCTCTTATTTTTCGTAATTCTTCATTAGTACGGCGTAGGCAGGCTGCTGCATGGGTGTAAGTGTCAGCTCGTGGTAGCGGAACAGATAGATAGGCCCTTGGAGCTTGAATACCACGTTGTCGCCGCCTTCATACTTGGTGCAGGTGCCAGGGCAGTGACCGTTATATAGGTCGCAGTGGTCGCTACAGTGGCCCTTGTAATTGGCTGCCTTGTAGACATAGATTTTGCCTTCGTTGTTGCGTCTGATTACCGGCACAAGGTCGCCGGCCTTGATTGGTGTTAGTGTTGCCATTGTTAGATGTTTTTATTGGTTTAACTTTCTTTTCATGTATTTTGCCGTTATTTTGGCCTTTCTGGCGTTTTCTGCCCGCTGGGTATCTGATAGGCCGTCCCAGTCGGTTAATGCGCTCAGAAGCCGTGTAATGCGTTTTGCCGTGTCGTCGCTGATTGCAATCATCAGTTCCATCCCTCCACGATGTCGTTCCACACTTGAAGCAGCTGCTCCTCGGTCAGCCTGCCGCCATTGGGTACGTTAAAGAGTTTCTTATAATACTCGATGTGCGAAGGCTTCCGAAGGTAGTCGAGGGTGATGGCTCTCGCCTTGCCGGCCAGTCTGCGCTTGATGGCTTCCGTCTGACGTTCCGCCACCTGGGCTTGACTCTGCCGGCGTTGCTCGGCATGGTAGGCCTCTATCTCTTGCGTGTCGGCGGGCAACGGCTGACCGTGTGACAGCGCCCAGGCGTTCTGATGTTCGCGGCGGCGCAGGCCGTTGTAGTAGACAGTGCCTTGGTCATCCACTATGATCACGTCGTAAGCCTTGCCGTTAATCTCATAGAGGAAGTCGACCTTGTAGGGAGTGTTCTCGTCGTTGATGAGTACAAAGTCTACCCAGATGTTGCGTGCCGTCGGCAGCTCCGCGCCGTTGCGGTACAGCTTCAGCAGGCAGCCTGTTTTGCGGCCGCGGTCCCGGGCTATCCTTGCCACTCTAACTTCAATATCCTTGCACGACTCCAGCATTACTTCTTATTTTGCGAGTTTAGATAGTTGGCGACGGCGTTCACCTGGTCGTCGGTCATGAGGTTCACGTCCTCAATCTTGAAGTAGTCGCAGTAGGTGTTGAAGGTGATGTCGTCGAGGCCCTTCAGGAACTGTGTCACGCGCTCGCGGCGTGTGGCTACGTTCTTGGCAGCCTGGGGCTGCGGTTGTGTCTGTGGTTTGGGCTGCTGCTTTGGTGCAGGCTGTCCGCCTTGTGTCTTTTTGTCCTTCCAGACGTGAGCACCGATGCCGAGCCAGCTGCCTATCTTGGTGATGGCGTCGGTCACCGCGCCTTTGTAGGCGTCGCCTTTGTCGGCGTTGTCATTGCCGCCAAAGCACTCGTACTTGATGCCGTAGTCGGGGATCTCGAAGATGGTTTTTGTAACCACCATCTTGTTTTGGTTCTCGACTATCTCCGAGCGTACCTGCCAGGAGCCTACGCCGAACACGTCGTTAAGACGCTCGGTGACGTAGATAGAGTTGATTGTCGAGAGGAAACTCTTTGAGGGGTGCGGTCTGACCGCCTCCGCTGGCAGCGGCTCGTTGAGCTTCGCCACCATCTCCGCTGTGATCTGTTTTCTTTCCATTGTTAGATTGTATTAGGTTGTTTGATAAAGTATCTTTTCACACGTTTGCCGCTTTCAACAATGATAAACTCGTCGCTGATAACCAGCTCGGGGTGTGCCTTCTTGATGTCGTTGATGCGGCTCGGCAGACGGAAGCACTGAAACTTGTTCAAGGCCTCGATGCCGGTTATCGAGTTGCCGTCTTGCAGGTGGCGCAATATGCGCTTGTTCTGGCTTTCGCTCTTCTCTTGGTTAGGGTTGTAATTGTCGTTCATATTGCTTGAAGTTTTGGAAGATTGTCTATTGCTATCTGATTGCGGCGCACCTTCTGCTCGAAGCGCACCACTCCGGCTGTCACATCGTCGGCGGCCTTCAGTTCGTAGAGCTTCGCCAGCTTGTAGCGTCGGCGGCTGTTGGCGGCTCCGCTGGTGCGCTCAGGGAAGCCGTATTTCTGACGGTAGCGGCGCACGATTTCGCAGCCGAACATTGTCTTTGCCTTGCGCTCCGACACGTCGCTGTCGCCGAGCCTGACCTCATTGATGCCGATGGCCTTGGCGGTCTGTAATGCTGTGATGATGTCTTCGTATAAGATGTCCATTGTTAGATGTTTTTTGTTGTGAGAGGGCGGGGAATCGAACCCCTAAGAACGAGCAATTGATTTCTTGGATTTGAGTATTTCTTTATTGCAATCTTAAATTATCGTGAATAAACCTGTGTCCCTCTCGTGTTGTTATTTCTTTTTGAGTTCCTCGTATTGCCTGTGTAAGGCGTCGAGCCGGCGGTAGGCGTTGTTCATGCGCTGGTTCAGGCGGCACCGCATTCTGAACAGGTCGGCGTTGTCGTAGTTCTTCTGCTCGGTGCGCTTGACTATAAGGTCGAGAACCATCGCCTGGGCCTGGCCGTAGGCTGCGGCACGCGCGCTCATCTTGATGATGTCCAAGAATTTATTGTCTTGATCTATCATGGCTCACTCCTCCGGCATTTTAAATTCTCCGTCATCATGGGCGAGGCGGTTCTCGCTCTTTGTCGCCTCATCATCGAAGAGGTCGGCCATCCATGCGCCTGCCAGCAGCATCCCGACAGCCACGAGTTTGAACATTATTTCATAAGTGCCACCGATGCAGAGTGCTGGGAAGGCGGCGAGTACCATCATTGTTCCGATTGCTTTTTTCATTTTTCTTCGTTTTTAGGTGGGAATAATTCGTTTTTATCCATTTTGAGCTGCTTGGCGATTGTCTCTTTCACGAGCTCGCTCGGCTCTCTGTAACCGCGATAATAGTTCTTTATCGTCTCGTCGGTGGTTTTGCATGCTTCTGCCAGCGGATGCACCAGGCGGCGCACACGGCTGCGCTTGGCGAAGGTCTCAAGGATAGCTTTTTTCTCCTTGCCGTCCTCTCTCTTGGCGTTTTCGATTAGTTCTACGAATGTTGGCATAGTGTTGTGTTTTTGTGGGGCGGTGGTTGGCCGCCCCGTGACCTTGTTAATTAAGCAGGAATTGTGATGCCCGCTTCGTTTAATACTGATTTGGCAAGTTCGACGTCCTTTTGCACGCGCTCGCGTTTCCATTGATAGTAGTCGCACCGCATCTTATCTTCGTCGCGGTCAATGTCGCGGAGCTTGCGGTCTCTATCCGATGAAAGTTTGAGAACTTTTGCGTGCAATTCGGCTTGCAGGTTGCGCACCTGTTCGTTGTAGTCCTGGCGGATTTGGCGGCGTCTCATGGCGAGCTCACCTTGCTTCTCTGTGAAATTGAAATTGTCCATTGTTAGATTTTTTAAGTTAGTTTGTAATTTATTTTTAACTTTGCATTGTTGTTTGTAATTGTTTACACCGCAAAATTACAAATTTTTGTAATACAATTACATCTTTTTGTAAATTTTTTTGTAATTTTTTTGTAATAAATTCCCAACAACAATTTAAATCTTTGATTATTATGGACTTAGATATTAAAGAAATTCGGAAAAAAATGGGTTTAACCCAGTCAGAATTCGGAAAATTGGTCGGAGTTTCAGACCAAACAGTGTCAAATTGGGAGAAATATGGGCGCGTTCCTACGCCAATTTCCGCCAAAATAGAAAATCTCGTAAATGAGAAAAATCAGAAGCGCGACGCCGTGGATCACGTCGGGCGCATACTCGACCAGATGGAACAGGAACGAGCCACAATGAACGCCGACAGGCAGTTCTACCAAGCTGAAATCCAGCATTACCGAGAGCAGGCCGACCGCCTGCTGTCTATCATTGAGCAGATGCAAAAGGAAAAAGTCACCGTCAAAGTATAATCCCTATATTTATTATTTTATGGCACGGCAATACGAATATATAGGACACCCCGAGCAGAGCGAACACCTCTGTCCGGCGGAGCTGCGCTTCATCGAAGCCTTCACCGTACTGCAACGGCAGGGGCTTGTGACGCTGCCGACCTTTGCCGCCGACAACGGCGTAAGCGTCGCCAGCTTCTGCTCCTTCCGTCGCGGACTCTCACACCGCAAGGCTCGCGCCGAATGGTTCACTTACTTATGTACTAAAGGGGTGCGGGCCGAATGGCTCCTCACAGGAAAAGGAAAAATGCTGAAGAAGTGAGCACCTCGTTCTCATACGTCATTTTCCCTCACCACAGGCGGCGCGACGGCACCATCGCGGTGAGCATCCGCATGATACACAACCGAGTGGCGAAGTATCATGCCAGCTCAATCATTGTCACCAAGGAACAGCTGACGCGCCGCCTGGATAAGATCACCGACACGCGGGTGCTGGAAGAAGTGAACGCCATGCTCGACGATTACCGCCGCAAGACGGCCGAGATACACGGTGCCGACTGGATGAGTGCCGACGAGCTGTGGCGCGCCATCGAAGCCAAGATGCGCGTGGGCTTCAACTTCCAGCTCGACGTGTTCGAGTACGCAGCCCTCAAGATGCAGGGCATGGAACCCAAGACCGCCGAAGGCTACCGCTCCGCACTGAACATGCTGGAGCGGTTCCTCGGCAGGCGCACACTTGACATCAATGAGATAACAAAGCAGTTCGTCGCAAGGTTCAAGGCCTTCATCGAGAAGGAGACCAGCAAAGGCAGCCGCGCAACCTCGTACTATCTGAGTTGCCTGCGGCATATTCACAACCTCGCAAAAGACGAGTTCAACGACGAGGACGCTGGCGTGGTGTATATTGCCCGCCAGCCGTTCAAAGGCGGCGTTGTGCCGCAGCAACCAGTCACGAGGCACCGAGACCTTACCATCGAGGAGATAAGGGCTGTAATGGCCGCAAATGCCGTTACTGCACGCGGCGAGCTTGCCCGCGACGTGTTCACACTCTCGTTCTGCCTCGTCGGCATGAACACCGTGGACTTGTACCAGGCGAAGAAGTCCGACCTTGCCGACGGCATCCTCACATACCAACGCGCCAAGACCGACAGCCGCCGTGCCGACAAGGCGACAATCGCCATCCGCATCGAGCCGGAGATTGCCGAGCTGGTGGAGAAGTACCGCGATAAGAACAAGGCGAGCGAGTATCTGTTTAACTTCCACACCCGCTATTCAGATCATCGCAATTTTAACAAGTACGTCAATATGGGACTGAAGGAACTCGCCGACGGCCTGCAAACGTACCACGCCCGCCACTCCTGGGCCACGATAGCCAGGAACGACTGCGGCATCGACTTCGACACGGTGCATGAAGCGTTGAACCACGCATCAGAAGCCGAGAAGAAAGTCACCGACATATACCTCCGCCGCGACTGGTCGAAGATATGGGACGCAAACAGACGGGTGATTGAGGTAGTTTTGGGAAAATAAAAAAGGAGCGGGCAGCGGTCCCACTCCTCATCTAACAATGGTGCGTTCCGATCGGAATGCGCTGCAAAGATACGAAGACTAAATGAAACCAAAGGAAAAAATCTTCAAAAACTTTTCTGTAAAACATCCGTAAAACATTGGTGCAACACTTTTGCGCTTTTTGTGTCATTTTTGCACTCGGCCGCAAACACGCCACCACCCTTCCGGAAGCCTGCAAAAACGAACAAAAACGAAAAAGGCCAGCATTTCCGCTGACCTTCATTTTTGTGGAAACTGCTGGGTTCGAACCAGCGACCTCCTGCTTGTAAGGCAGGCTGTTTTCCAACCCTAACCCACTGAAAAGCACTAAAGTACACTTTATCCCCAAAATTTCGCGTAAAACATTCGTGAAATTTTGGCTAAACTCACCGCAAAAATAGTAAAATTTCGGTTCTGCAAAACAAAAAAAATGAGGGCGGCACAAAAGACCGCCCACAACCAAAAACTAAATGAAACCTTAATTTTAATCATGCTACATCCTGGGCGTCGAGGTAGTCGTCCCACCAGAAGCCCATACGATATAAGCACTCATACAAATAGATAAAGTCGTCCTTGCGGCTGATCGATACGTTGGTCTCGTCATTGCCGAGGTTCACCGTGTCGTGGTTCTCGCCACTCTCGGTCGTGAGGTAGCAGTAGTAGTCTTTCGCACCGTCCTTATTCTTGATGTAGATGCCAAGCGGCAGCTCGACCTGCCAATTGCCTTCCTGCTCGACGTAATAGCCGACCTTGTGGACGCGCGACACGATGGCGTTCTTGATTAAGTTGGCGAGGTTGTACTGGTGCTCGTCAACGTCATGCTGTAGCTGATAGTATTGCTTCATGGCCTCGTTGATTTTTTGTATTTCGTCGGTGTCTGTCATACCTTATTTATTATTATAGAGGGGCGGGATGGATGGAACCCGCCCCTCGCCCACCCTAAGAGTTGTGCAAAATTCAAAAATTCAGAAATCTTTACGAACATCAATATATGAACATGGTTGACTTATCATAGGACGTCAGTAAGGGTGGTCGTTGAATTGCTGCCAGTCGTCCACCGAAAATTGAAAATTTACGCCGGTGGTTGTAAAGAATTCACCTGTGTAGATGGTGCGCCAGCTGTCCTTGATCGGCACGTCGGTGAACGTCTTTGTCTCTATCACGTCGTCGTTGCTGTCGTATGCCGTCGCGGTGACCGTGATGTAGGTCGTGGCCGTGAGGTCGTCGGACATGATGTAGCTGCCGACGTATTTCGGCTGCGTGTTGGTGTAAAAATCGGTGAAAGACTCCGAGCGTTCCATTTTGTTGACGGCGGTGCCGTTGACGTTGAAGCGCGTTCCCGTCTCGGAATAAGACAAGGTGATATGGTCGAAGTCGGAAGGCAGGTCGTCGGTGACGCACAGGCGGAACTGCCCGATGATGCGCTGCATGACGCACTCGACCGAGGTAGTGCTGGCCGGTGTGAACGTGGTGGTGTAGAACATGGAGCTTACCACCCTGTCATTCGGGAATGAGATGACGCCTTCAGAGAGAGTGGCAGGCGCGTCTGACTTATGGGCAACCGCATATAAAGTATAGGTCTTGGTTCTGTTTAGCGCGACGTACATAGTCCCCCAGGCCGCGCCTGCACTCGTCTTCTCTTGGTGGTAGTCATAGACGGTCTCGCCGTCGTCCAGCCACATGTCAATACGATTTTCAAAGGTGATGTTGCCGCGGCCGCGTATGGGCTCGAGCTGATATTCGGTGAAGCTAAACGTCACCAAGTCCTCGGTCGGAGAGAACGTCTCGGTCGTCGGCTTGTTGCACGAGGCAAACCAGATAACCGTCGCAGCAATCAATGTTAATGTCAATTTTTTCATTAGTTTGGAATTTGAAGTTAATCATAAATTTCAGTGAATGGGTTACAAGTAGGCGGCCGCCGGTATAAGTAACTCAATTCAATGGCAAAGATAAAGGGCTCGATAATACGGAGGTGCATTTTTAACACTTTTTAACTTTTCGGCGGTCGTTTTAGCAACATTCGCCCCAAATGTTAAAATAACGTGCCTGTTTTTTTAACACTTCGGAACTATTTTGTTAAAAATCTTGCTAAATTTTAACAAATGTTTACTTTTTCGAGCCGTCAGGTTGGGCGGCAGGCGCCCTCAACGGGGTGTTTTTTTGCCGTTTTTTACGCTTTTTCGTAACTTTGACGAAAAAAGATGCAAAATTTCTCATTCTCGAAGTATCAGAGTGGCGGCTACAGCCTCACCACCCGCGACGGCCACGCGGCGCGTATCATCTGCACCGACGCCCTGGGGCCGAAGCCCATCGTGGCGCTAATATCTGCCGACGGCATGGAGACGGCATACCAATACGACCTCGGAGGGCAGCGGTATTATCTCGCAGACAACCGCCTTGACCTGTTCCTGACGAAATAAAAAGCCCCGACGTTCACGACGCCAGGGCAAAATGAAAAATTGGTTTATCAGTAAAACGGTGCTCTTAGAATTTCCACCCGAGAAACCCTCGGGCTGTGGGCTCGCGGTCGATGGTATAGCCGGCAGCGAACCCCAATGCGACACGTCCGACGTCGCGTATATACATCACCGAGGCGTCGCCCAGTCCTGCCGACACGCCTATGGTATTGCGGCGCGGTGCGGGGGCCGTGGTGATGGTCTGAGTGATACTTGTGGTGCGGAGGTAGACGCGTAGGCTGTCGACTCTCGCGTCGACTCCGCTGTACCACAAGTCCAAGGTGTCGGGCAGCGTCAGGCAATGCTGCTCGTATTGCAATATGACAAACACGCTGTCGTGCTGCGTCACAACGGCTGTGTCGTGGACGTAGTAACGCTTCCACTTCGTCACCGTCACCGTGTCGGTGGGGTGCTCGATGCGGATGGTGTCGACACGCACTATGGTGTCGGTATGGACCTCGGGCGGCGTGGCGTCGCGCTTGGCTCTGGAACACCCCAGGACGTAGCCGAGAACCGCCGACGAGACCGCCAGCAGGACCAACGTGGCAATATGTTTCAGTGCTTCTTTCATATAAAAGTGCCCGCTGTGACCGGTGCGGGCAAACCGTAAGAACCTATTTACATTATCCATTGGAGGTATTGAAATGGACTCTTGTTTATTCCGCGACGGTGATTGAGTAAGTGTCGTCTGACACGGCCACGGTGATAAGGCCCGCGCCGAGCGACACGCCTGTCTCGTCGAGCTCGTCGACGCCCAGGAGCGAGCTGCCGTACTTGAAGCGCAGGAACGAGCCGTCAAGCAGCGCGTCGAGGTCATCGATGGTGACGCCGAGAGCTTCGGCCGCCTCTGCCTTGGTGAGGTCTGATGCCGTGGTGATTGTGTCGGCTGACGATTTCAGCGTCAATGTCGCCAGCACGCCGCGCGAGATGCGGATGCCTGACTTCAGAGCGAAGTCGTCGCTGAAGTCGGCCGAGAAGTCGTTAGTGCTCAGGGCGTCGAGTACGCCGAGCAATATGATAGGGAGCACGCTCGCGGTGTCAACGGCTGTGCCTTGGCCCTCGATGTGCTGTTTGACGATTTTACGGAGTTGTGCTATGTTCATGATGATTATGGTTTAAAGGGGAATACTTTTACACCCATGTCGTAGGTGTCAATATGAAGCCAGCTTTTGCCTTCTTCGATGCGCACGTTATACGGCAGCTTGTGGGCGTTAGCCTTGATACGTTGGCGCATTTCCTCGGCCGACATATAGGGACTGGAAAGGTCGAGGGCGCGGCCTGCGACGTGGGCCGAGAGATAGAGCACGTTGTTGTCGGTGCGTTGACGCACCTCGGGGCATAGGTTGCAGCGGAGGCCTTTTTGTGTGAGTTTGCCGCCGTTGATGTGGTAATTGTTGCATGTCAATGGAACGTTAAGGATGTCGGTTCGGAGCACCAGCAGCGTGTGCAGTAACTCAGTCGTGAGGTATCGCCACGCCAGCTCGCCGTCACGCTTGAAGGTGTGCGGGCAGACAAGTTCCTGGATGCAGAACATATTGTCCTTCTTGAGTGCTGCTATGATTTCGGCGCGTGTCATGCTTTGGCTGTTTTTTGGTTTTGCTGGAACTCGGCGAAGCCGCCGTTGAGGTATTTCTCAATGAGTTTGAGTTTCTTGTTCATTGAGGTTTGGTTGCGTGTGATGCCTGTCATCTTGGTCTCGATGCGTTGTGATAATGCGTCGATTTTGCTGTCGGTGTTCTGTGAGGCTTGCTGAATTATGTCTGCTGCCTTGTTTGCGCTCTCGATGAATTGCAGGCCGAGGTTGATCTGCTCGGATTGTGTCTTTGTATCAGATTGCGACACCTCGTTTTGTTTCAGCTTTTTGTTTTGCTTAAAGAAGATGAAAAAGAGGACTATCGCAACCAGTGAAGTGCCTCCGAGGACGTAATTTAGTAAGACTGAATATTCCATTTGACGTGTTATTTCGATACAAAAATACAAACTATTTCACTATGTAACAGTTATTTTTTCTATATTTTTCAAGCGATTAGACTATTTGCGAAATATTTTTTAATTTTTTGTCGTATGTATTAAAATAATGTGTATATTTGCGGTGTGAAATTCAAACAAATATGTGCAAACTAAGAATTAAAGACCTTTGCCGCGAGAAAGGCATCACGCAGGCTGAGCTGGCGAGGCGCATGAACACCACCCCATCGCTGCTGTCGGCTGCATTGAAGCGCAACGTGTCGGTGGCCTACCTGGAGCGCATATCCAAGGCTCTCGACGTGGAGATAGCCGACCTGTTCGTGCGCCGCAACACCACGATCATCTGCCCGCACTGCGGGAAGACGATAACAATAAAAATTGACTGACTATGAAAGTGTATTTTGAACCTACAGGATGGACGGCTAAGAAGTCGATACTATCCGTATTTGTGAATCCGCAGGACGACGGCTCTGGCTATCACTATTCGCCAGACGGTACACTGCATCAGTATTGGTGGGCGCGGCCTTATAACGCCCGTGTGTTCGAGGAGGAAGAGATACCAGAACCGCTCCGATTCTCCATACAGCACGGCGTAGAAAGTGTGATGGTGCCTAAAGAAAAAGAAGACTCGTGGACGTGGGACGATGTGGAGTACATGCGCATTGAGCCCGAGTGGGGGGAGGCATTACTTGAGGTGAATAAGCGTATTGACGACGTGAAAACATTCGAGGAGTTTGCTGAACTATATCCGCTCATTAAGAAGAGCCATGTCGTCAGCCATAAGGTGATGAATAAGCTCATGGGATTATACAGCCAGCCCGACGTGCCGGTGCGTAACGGTGAGATAGGCATTGCCGCGCTCCAGAAGATGAGCATCTACGAGCAACTGCTGATAAAAGCAGGGCTTGAAACGGTGGAGAGTTTAAGTAAGGAGGAAAGAATATGAGAGTCACAGAATTTATGATTAACGATTATGTTTATAGTACATTCGCAGATAAACCATGTAAAATTACAAAACTTGAAATCTTCCCAAGTGAATATGGTATGTGCGAAGTAGATGGCGTTGTCGGTAAAAAAGACATAAATTCACTGACGCCCATCCCCCTCACTCCCGAAATTTTGGAGAAGAACGGATGGGGATGCTATAATACTTATCAAAAGTATAGCAATAGCAATGTCTCGTTTGAATTGAGAAGAAACAAGGATGGCGGTTTCGTGATAGAAGTAGATGGCTACGAATATGGACATGGTGCTTTTACGTTAATCAGCTACGTTCACGAGCTTCAACACGCTTTACGCTTGTGTGGAATAGAAAGGGAGGTAAAACTATGAGCCGTCAACACCATTATCTTAAAATCAAGCCCGAATATTACAGGGCTGTCGAAAGGGGCATCAAGCCTTTTGAGGTTCGTTACAACGACCGCAACTTCCATGTCGGCGACATCTTGCATCTGCAAGAGTGGCTGGGCGGCGAGTACAGCGGAAGGGATATTATTGCCGAGGTGACTTACCTTCTCGACGATCCGACTTTCTGCAAAGAAGGCTACGTTGTTCTTGGCATCAAAGTGGATTGTGTTAATAATTAAAACTGCGGAGGACTGACGATGAGACTACCGCGAAAACTGAAGAAGGGATGCCGCACGTTGCATGGCAAGCCGCGCACCAAGTGGCAACGCAGGGGACAGCGGCATATTGCAAGGCTGTTTGAGGACATCGGCAAGACTGCCGCTGCTGCTGCTCTCAGCATGGACGGGTTGCGGCAAGCGGCTGAGCGCATCATGCCTCCGTTGCCGTCTGGCGGTATCGTATTGCCACCGCCACAGCGTATGATGGTGGGCGAATCGACGGGCGAGATTGTGCTGCATCGTCCGCAGCTTGACCGATTGAAGCACGTCGTAATGGTTGACCCGATGGATGGTGTCCGAGCCACCATGTCGCAGTTGAACTTCCCGGACATCGCGGAGGGTTCGGTGTTCCCCGTGTGGGTTCGAGTAGAGAGAATTAACATTTGAGCGTTCCCGTTAATCGGGAAGCGGCGGACTCCGCGAAGCGCCTGAGCACCAACGGAGCGCAAGAAGCCAAAGGGTATGATATAAAGAAAAGGTTTGAAAGATATGAAAGAAAAGGAACATTGCAAGCATTGTGGCGAGTGTGGCTACTTTATGCGATACAAGCCGATTGATGGCGAGAGGGACAAACAGGGCGACTGCGCTAACCTTGCGATGAACAAGGAGTGCAACGAGAACAAGGTTGACCCCTTCGAGCCGTGGGCGAGGGATGAGGGCTACGGCATCCTTCAAGTGGACGAGAATGAGACTGCCTGCGGATTGTTCCGCATTGGCAGGACTGAGAGGGCGCGAAGGATTATCAAGAAATATCCAAACGATTATGAACAATTACGGAGGACTTGAACAATGAGCACCACGAACTCACTACACTATCAGCTTTGCACCGAGGGTGCGAAGTGGCTGCGACGCAGGAAGCATGACTGGAAGAAGTGCGAACAGAAGCCGTGCCATGTGAAGGACGAGACGGGCTACTTCAAGTTCTGCCCGCATTGCAAGACGTACAACATCGTGGCGGTGGAGCTGAACGTGACGGGGGCTGAGAATCCCGACGTGTGGGGCTACGACGGCTACTCGACGGTGGTGATTGAGGTGAAGGTGTCGCACTCGGACTTCAAGGCCGACCAGAAGAAGATGTGGCGCAACGTCTTGCCGGAGCATCAGGCGGGCAACAACCGCTGGTATCTCTGTCCCGAAGGCATCATCAAGCCTGACGAACTGCCGGAGGGCTGGGGGCTGCTCTATTGGGACGGCAAGCGCATCTATCCCGTGGTGGCTCCAGTGCCGAGGATGCAGGGCTGTCATGCGGACTTGCGGATGCTCTACAGCCTGATGTTCCGCGAGGGGCTGACGGGCAGGACGTATGACTATCGTGGCCGTCCGTCAACGATTCAGCCAAAGACGATTAACGGAATACCCGTAAGGGAATGGGAGAAGATGCAAAAAGAGGGAGCCGAATAAGCTCCCTCTCTTCATGTTCTGCGGTGTCGGTCGGACTACTCCAGCCCGCCGTTTCCACCCTCGGAACCGCCACCGTTGTCATCGCCTGTGTCGGTGTTGTCAGTTGGAGTCTCGTCATCCACAACGTCTTGTTCTCCTTCCGATGTCGGGCGGGTGACAAAGGCAAACTTGGCGTCGGCCAGCTCTGCGGCCAACTTGGGGTCAACGTCGAAGACGACCTGCGCACGGCAGCCCTGGGCGGTCACGTCGTCGATGTTCTCCTTGGCCTTGCCCTGCACGCGCAGCTTGAAGGTGCCCAGTCCGGGAATCTTGGCGGCGTTGCCGTTGACCGTTGGTCGAGGTGCCTTGCGCTCGGCAATGCTCAAAAGGGGTTTTGACATTGCGCTCGCTTAATCGGCACCTTCATCAGCGAGCGCAGGTTTAGAGGCTCCCGCCAAACGGGGAACGGCTATAATGCAGGGGGCTTACTGCTTTTTGCGTCGTCGGGGGATGTCGCCGTCGCGCTCCATCTTCTCGCGGAGGCTTTGGTTGACGTAGCGGTTCTTGTTCTCCTTGGTGTCGAGCACGTCGGCGAGCTGGCCTTCTATCTTGACCGAGTAGGGGCCGGGTGTTGAGGGATGGGCGTCCGCGCTTTTTCTGTTCGTCGGTCATGGCTTGGCCTCCTTTTTCTGTTTCAGCAATCTGCCGCTTTCGGGTGTCTTCGCCTTGAAGTTCCACAGCGGCTTGATAACCTTTAGGATTTCCACCGTCGGCTCGATGTCCTTGCGGATGATGTCTGCCGACTTATAGACCTGCGGTGCTTCGTCGAGCGTACCTTCGCAGACCGATGTGGTGTAGATGCCCTCCATCGACTTCTGGAAGTCTGCCATCTGCACCTCCTTGAAGGCTTGCGCTCTCGACATGATGCGCCCTGCCCCGTGAGGTGCCGAGCACAGCCAGTCCTCGTTGCTTTTTCCACGACAGATAAGTGAGCCGTCTCGCATGTTGAGCGGGATGAGCACCTTATCCCAACCAGCCTTGATTGCACCCTTACGGATGATTCGCTCATGGATGTCGATGTAGTTGTGGATAGTTGTGAAGTGGCCGACAATCTTGTCAATACCAAGCTGCGTGAGGATGATATTCGCCATAGTAGCGCGGTTGAGCATGGCATACTGCTGGCAGTTCATCATGTCGTGCAAGTAGCCTTGCAAGTCGCCACCCTCGATGTAGGCCAAGTCCTTATTGATTTGCGGCTTCTTCAGCTGCTTCAACGCCTCGCCAATCTCTCGGTCACGTCCCTGCGCTTTCAGCCTTGCGATGAGTTCCTTGCGCACCTCGCTATCGTCTGTAAGGTTGGCAATAGCCTTCTCCTGCCAATGGTTGCAGACTTGCACGCCGAGGTTGCGTGAGCCTGAGTGAATAACCAGGTACTTGTTGCCCTGCTCGTCGGCATCCAGTTCGATGAAGTGATTACCGCCACCGAGCGAACCGATGGAGCGGTGCAAGTAGTCCACATCTTTCAGCGTAGCCACAAACTTAAAATCATAGTTCACCACGGGCTGCTCATGGATGTTGAATCCGCTGGGAATAAACTCGTTCACGATTTGGTCAAGCCGTGCGAGGTCAATATCCACCTTTCCGAGTTCCACCACCAGCATACCACAGCCAATATCAACGCCTACGGTGTTAGGCACCACGCGGTCTTTGAACTTGATGACCGAGCCGATGGTGCAACCCATACCAGCGTGGCAGTCGGGCATGACGCGAATCATACAACCCTTGTAAGCCTCGCTCTCAGCAAGGTCTTTCACCTGCTGGCGTGTGGCATCGTCGATGATGGATGCGAATATCTTCACAGGCTCGAAGGCTATCTGTCGGAAGTCCACGCTCTCGGAGTAGTAGCCGTTGCTCTCTCCATACCAACGCAGGTCAACATAGCCCTTTCGGGTGGCAAACTTGTAGAACGTCCAAGTGAAGCTGTCCTGATATTCGGGCACCTCCACACCTTCGGGATTCTCACCCTCGTGGATAATCTCGTCGGCCACAAGAATCTCAGAGCCGATAAGGTCGTCCACGTCGCCGCAGACATCCTCAATAGTCACACTCTCGCAGCAGTTCTGCGAGTGGTACATCTCATAGACAGAGCCGTCGGTGCAATAGAACTTCACCACGTCGTTGCCCCTCTCCATGCCCTCAATCTTCGTGAGGGTCTTTCCCTTTAATACGTCAAATGTTACTGTGTTGTACATAAGCTATATTTTTCCGCAAAGGTAATCATTATTTTAGTATATACCAAATAAATCAGCGATTATTTTCTAAATGGCTGATGATTAGGGCGAAAAAAGGGCGCAAACCTTTCGATTTGCACCCCTTGTCGTTGGTGTTTGTGGGTCATTCCAGCCCTCCGTTTCCACCCTCGGAACCTTCACCGCCTTCTCCACCTTCCGATGAAGTGCCGCCGCCCTGTGCGGGCTGGTCGTCGGGGTTGGTGACGGTGTTCTGGTCGGTCTCCTGCTCGGTGGTCCACGAGAGGCTTGCGCCCTTCACAGCTGCGCTGATGTCGTCGCCCGCCTTGTAGT
>Ga0265298_10000924_pt1 | contig 43581 bp, 38 predicted proteins | sample AusTroGonzalo_MG_3_FD_193486 | JGI IMG/M metagenome (GOLD analysis project Ga0265298, IMG submission 193486) | Bovine rumen microbial communities from tropical cattle in Woodstock, Queensland, Australia - Gonzalo_01 | ecosystem: Host-associated > Mammals > Digestive system > Stomach > Rumen ... | reverse complement strand
GACCTGTATAGTAGTCGTGATTAGGTATGATGTTGTTCTCTGTGTTTACTCGTTCATTGTAATAAGGTGTAGGAGGAATACTTAAATCTCCAATTGCCCTTAATAAAGTTACAGGCATTGAATCAAGCTTCGTGGGAAACAAATATTCTACATTTAAATCTTTTCGTATTCCAACTATTATAACCCTTTGACGATCTTGTGGTATCTGAAAATCAGCAGCGTTTATCAGTTCATATTTAACAATATAGCCAGCATTACGAAATAGGTCAAGAAACTCATTGAATACATTGATATGTCTGGGTGTAACCATTCCTGGTACATTCTCCATAATAAAGAACTTTGGTTTCTTGTCCTTAACAATGCGAATGTAGTCATAAACCAACTTCCCCCTGTCATCTTCAATCCCAAGACTTTTTCCTCCAAGGCTCCATGATTGGCATGGAGGTCCGCCAATAATACCGTCACAATCGGGGATGTCGTAGGCTCTAATATCCCTTATGTCTTGAGTACACAGGTGTGTCTTGGGATGATTTAATTGATACGTAGCATGAATAGAGTAATCATATTCATTTGCCCATACGACATTAAACCCAGCTTTTTCAAAGCCGAGGTCAAGTCCTCCACAACCAGAGAACAACGAAACAACTTTCACTTTATTTCCACCTACAGTTTATCGTTACTATTGTTGTTGGCATTCCAATGCTTTGAATATCAAACTTCAAACTATTTTGCACTATGCTGTCTGCACTGTGAATTCTGAATGAAAATTGCCATCCATTATCCATATATAGTTCAACCGTTGTCTTGCTTCTAGGCTTAAAATCCAAACTCACAATACGTGTAGGCAACAATGTCCTGGGGATTTTTCTCTTCGCTTTTCTAACTTTTCCATCAAGATTTAGTGTGCCGCGTAAATTAAAAGCATTTACTCTAGTGGTCTTTTCACGGTCAATACTGATTACTTTATAGAAATCATATTCGCCAAGAAGATATTCCGTCATCTTTCTAGGCAGATCCTTATGTATATAACAAGACCTTTTAATCTCCTCTACAAATGCTTCTAATATGGGCACATAAATATTCTGCTGTTTGTCTGATACTTCCCTCCACAAAGTACCATTTGAGTGTAAACTGTTAAGTCGATTGAAAATCGGTTTCGTCTTAATCCAATAATTATCTGAGCAACTATATCCATACCATTTTTCGCCAAAATCAATTAATGGTGAAAGTCTGCTATGTTTGACGGCAAAATGATTATGCTTCATGCTAAGACCAATCTCCCATTCAATGCCACTTCGAACGATAAGAATATCCCTTACATCACCATCTTCTCCTTTGCTGTCCTTTTGTATGAGTAGCTCAACGCTGTCGCCATCATCTTCAAGAATCAGGGGTTCTAAATCGAATATCTCTGGAACAAAGGAAGCTGCACTAACAGCAAGCAAATGCTGCATACTATTATTCATATTGTTCCATGCTTCCTTTGCTGCTTCAAGGCTGCTATTTTGCGCAATTTCAGCTTTGCGGATTTTTGAAATCTCTGTGTGGAGCGTTATAAGTGTAATGTACTCATAAGCCCGCCCTTGATCATTACTTTTATTGCTCATTTAGTGCTTCTTTTATTGCTAATGCTATTTCGTATGCGAGATTTACAGGAACTGCGTTACCTATCATTTTATAGGCATCATTCGTGTTCTTATAAATAAACTTGAAGTCATCAGGAAAACCTTGAACTCTTGCGACCTCACGAATGGTCATTCTTCTATATAACTTTTCTTGTCCCTCAACAAATCGACAATCGTTTTTTCCACACTTCACCATCTTAGGGGCTTGGGGATGCAATTGACATTGGCGTCCTGAGGCTTGTACTGTGAAAGCCTGTTCATCCCATGATTTAACACGATTACGACTCATGAAGATAGGTGAATACGCACCAGTAAAGTATTCGTTATTATTGATGGCCTCAGTATTATGATTGTTGTTCATCCCCGATGGAACAGCCGTAAACTGCAAGTCCCAAATGATATCTCTCAGTGTTATTTTCTTGTTGTCGTCTTTTGTTGAACCTTCAGGGAACCTAAATTTAATATTCAACTCCTTTCTAAATCCAATATAGAACACTCTTTTTCGTTCTTGGGCAACTCCATAGTCTTTTGCATTGACAAGTGTAAGTGATACGTCGTAATTGCTCTCATCAAATAGCTTTAGAATGTTCTGGACTGCCTCTGAATGTCTGTTAGCAAGCATGCCGCTTACATTCTCAGCCAAGAAGAACTTTGGTTGAGTCTTTCTAAGGACTCTAATGTAATCAAAAAACAATTGTCCCCTTTGATCTTCAATACCTCTTAGAGATCCAGCTTCAGACCATGATTGACATGGTGGACCTCCGATAATGCCATCAACATCATCTGGGAAGTCGCTTTCGGAAATGTTTCGGATATCACCTTCTATCAGTTTGGTTTTGGGGTGATTTGCCTTGAAGGTCTCAAATATCGTTGGGTCAAACTCGTTGGCAATAGGTACTTCAAATCCAGCTTTTTCAAAACCAAGATCCAGGCCACCACAACCACTAAATAAGCTTATTACTTTCATTTTTCGCTTATCGAGACACGAAAAACCCCTTGCACCTTTGAAAGAAAAGCGCAAGGGGCTGTCGTGCCCAAAAGAAGCGACTGGAAACGCTGCAAGAAAAGCATAACAAGTCCCTCACGCTGTTCCGTGCGAGTACATTGCGTCTTTTCTGCTTCCTGCGTCAGTTAGATTTCCAGTTCTCTTTTGTCAGAAGCGAAATGATGCTCGTCAGTATGGTTTAGTCAGTTTCTCTTTACTGTCTTCTAATTCTATTTGTTCTGACAAGCACCCTAATGTCAGTTGGATTTTACTTTAATGAAAGCTACATACAAAAAACGCGGATGCTTAACTGCTGCCCGTTTGCTATTCGAGGTCTTAGGAAACCCATTGCAAGAAACAGACAGAGTAAACACCCACGCAGGAGAATATAGCATACCCGTAAAGTGTGCTAGTGAGGACATGGTTAGACCTCGCAGCACACTACGGAGAGTATATACTACACCCCGTGGAGTTACATCTGCATTTGTCTTAGCTTGCAATTCAAAAGTTCCTAAGTTTCGAACAGCCAAAAACAAAGCGTCAGTAACGCCTTCTAATATGTAGTGCTTCGCCCTCGTGGCTCCGTCCTGTTCTCTTAAGGACATCAAGGCCGATGGGGCGAATAGCTTCTGCAAAGTTACGAAGAAACGGGGATAATACAAAATAAAAGGGCAACTTTTTGTGTTTCGTTTTTGCGCTTTAACACGGTAAAAGCTTAACTCTCGTTGTGCAATAGTTAAGCTTTTACCTCGGTTCTTGCCCCTGGAATTATCCGTTCCAGAGTCTGGAACGGATGATTCTAAAGTCTAGAATGGGGCATTCTAGACTCTAGAAATGACCATTGTAGAGTCTGGATTAAAAACAAAACCTATGCTTTTCGATGGGAAAAGCATAGGTTTTCTGGGTGAAAAGCATAACTTTAGTGGTGCTAAAGCATAGCTTTTTCAGAGTGCGTCCTTTAGTTGTTGGAGGGCTTGGCGAAGCAGGGCGCGTGGAGCTCCTACGTTGAGGCGCATGAAGCCTTGGGCATCGGTGCTGCCCTTGGCCGGTCTGTTGCTTTGCGGTGCAAAGAACATGGCACCGTCGTTTAGGGCCAGGTGGGCGCGATTGACGAAGAGATCCACGAGGGCTTCGTGGCTGAGACCCAGTGCACGGCAGTCGAGCCACACCAGGAAGGAGGCCTGTGGACGCCAGGGGTTTATCTGTGGCAGGTGCTCACGACAGAAGTCCTCTACAAAGCGGATGTTGTCTTCTACATAGCTGAGCATCTGCTGACGATAGTCTTCGCCCTGGGTATAGGCGGCAATGGTGGCGATAGGCGAGAAGAGGGGTGGGTCGTTGAGTTCGTTGGCCTCGAGCCAGGTGTAGAAACGACGACGCAAAGAGTCGTTGGGCACAATGGCATAGGAGCTCACGATGCCTGCTATGTTGAACGTCTTCGAGGGCGCGCCGAAGGTGATGCTGACTTGGGCGGCCTCGCTGCTCACAGAGGCGAAGGGGATGTGCTTATTGCCAAAGAGCGCCATGTCGGCATGTATCTCGTCGGAGACAACGATGATGTGGTGCTCGTAGCAGAAATGAGCCAGGCGCAGCAACGTATCCTTAGCCCAGCAGATGCCGGCAGGGTTGTGGGGATTGCTCAAGATGAGCAGTCGGCACTTGTCGTCAACAACCTCGGTCAGTTGTTCGAAGTCCATCTCATAGGTACCGTCCACTTCCTTTAGCGGGTTGTAAACCACCTGACGTCCGTTGCCCTCGGGCGTCAGGCGGAAGGGATGATAGACGGGGGGCTGGATGATGACCTTCTCGTCTTCCTTCACGAAGACATTGATGGCCATGCCTATGCCTTTCACGATGCCAGGGATATAGGTGAGCCACTGGCGTTCCACCTCCCACTGGTGATGGTCGTGAATCCACTGGATGATGCTGGTCCATAACTCATCGGGCACCACGGTATAGCCAAAGAGTGAATGCTCTAAGCGCTGGCGCAAGGCATCGGTGATGAACTGTGGCGTCTCAAAGTCCATGTCGGCCACCCACAGGGGGAGCAGGTCGCTACGGCCGTAACGCTCCTGCAGCACGCCGTGCTTCAGGTCGCCACTGCCGGTACGGTCAATTATCTTATCAAAGTCGTATGTCATGCGAGTGTCTGTTTGATGTCTGCGAGAATATCCTCTTTGTCTTCCAGTCCGATGGACAGGCGAATGGTGGTTTGGCGTACATCCATATCCCTCAGCTGCGACTCGGAGAAGTTTCCGAAAATGGTTGAGGCCGGATGGATGGCCAGCGTGCGACTGTCGAAAAGGTTGGTGGCGCGATGTACCAGTTTCAGGCGGTTCAAGAACCGGAAACACGCTTCTTTTGAGTCTAGATCGATGGTGAACATGGCGCCTGCCGTGTGCCCAAACTGCTGTAGGGCGAGCGCGTGGTAGGGGTTGCTTTCCAACCCAACGTAGTTCACCTTCACCACCTTGCTCAGTTCGCGTGCCAGCCACAAGGCATTGGTGGTCTGACGCTGGTAGCGCACATCGAGCGTTTCGAGTCCGAGGGTCTGCATGTAGGCGGCCTGCGGCGTCATGTAGGCACCCAGGTTGAAGAGCAGCTCGTATTTCAAACGCTTGTTGATATCGGGGAAGGTGCCATAGTCGATGACGAGTCCGCCCAGCGACGTGCCGCCGCCAGAGAGATACTTGGTGCTCGACACCACCTCGACATCAACGCCCAGTGCTTTCAAGTTGGTCTCCGTAAAGGGAATGACGGTAGAGTCGGCAATCACCGGCACGTTCTTCTTGTGGGCAATCTCGGCAATGGCTTTCAGGTCGGCCACTTCGAGTTGCGGATTGGTCACCACTTCGAGAAACACAGCGCAGGTGTTCTCGTCGATAGCCTCGGCAACAGCCTCCAGGCTGGTGAGGTCGCGCAGTCGCGGCTCCACGCCAAAGCGCTTGAGCGTGGTGGTGATGAGGGCCAGCGTATTACCAAAGAGATGGTGCGAGGAAACGAGGTTTCGGCCCTGTTCGCTCACAGCCAACAGCGTGTTGCTGATGGCTGCCATTCCCGAGTTGAAGGCCGTCACGTGCTTGGCACCAGTGAGTGTCTGAACACGCTGCTCAAGGTTAGTCACCGTGGGATTCTCCACACGAGCATAGTCGGGCGCCTTGATGCGGTTGCAGAAGGCATCGGCCATCTCGGCTGCATCCTCAAACTCAAAAGCTACGTTGTTATATATAGGAACGGCCAGCGCTCCATAGGCGTCTGGCCGAACAAAAGGGTTATTTATTGCAATCGTCTGTTTCTTCATCCTTACCAATTTTTTTACCTTGTGTTTTAAAACTATCTCTATGTGTCTTGCTGTTTTTAGATGTAGAACTCAGAGGAATCGACCAGTCCTGCTCGCAGAGCGTATTTCACTACCTCGTGGGCCGTGTTGACACCCAGTTTGCGGAAGATGTTCTTGCGGTGGGTGGTGATGGTATGAACACTCGAGAAACGGTCGCTGGCTATCTCCTTGGTGGTCTTACCTTGTGCAATGGCTTTTACGATCTCAACCTCTGTGGCTGTCAGGAGGTCGGGTTTCTCCTCTTCCTGCTGTTGCTGGCTGATGACCACCTCCAGCGCTCGCTGACTAATGAAGCGCTGACGGTGGCTGACAGCCTGCAACGTGTCGTGGATTTCCTGCATGGGACTATCCTTGAACACAATGCTGAACTGGTGAGAGGCATAGACCATGTGACGAATGAACTTGGGCGTGAGCTCATCGCTGATAAGTATCCAGTCAGACAGAGAGAAACGCTCAGCGACAATCAGGAGCTGGTCTTCGTCGGTGAAGTCGAACAAGGTGTAGTCGAGTACCACGACAGCACTCTCGTGCTCCTTGAGCAGGGCTATGAGTCCTGCCTTGTCGCTGGCCTTGTAGATCACATTCGTGGAGTCTTTCTGAATGATGTTCTCCAATGCGAAGCGCGTCAAATCCTGATTGTCTGCTAAGATATAGTTCCTCATCGTTTTTGCATTTTATAGTTGCAAAAGTACTAATTAATTATCAATTACCAATTATCAATTGTCAATTTTATCCAGTGCCTGTGCCAAATCTTCGATGATATCGTCGATATGCTCCGTGCCGATACTCAGACGGATGGTTGATGGCGTGATGTGCTGCTCAGCCAGTTCCTCAGGCGAGAGCTGTGAGTGGGTGGTGGTGTAGGGGTGAATCACCAGGCTCTTCACGTCGGCTACATTGGCCAAGAGTGAGAAGATCTGCAGGGCGTCGATAAACTTCCATGCCTCTTCCTGTCCGCCTTTAATCTCGAAGGTGAAGATAGAACCGCCACCGTTGGGGAAGTACTTCTGGTACAGCTTGTGGTCGTGGTGGCTCTCCAGGGCAGGGTGGTTCACCTTGGCTACCTTTGGATGCTTAGCCAGGAAGTCAACTACCTTCAGGGCATTCTCTACATGGCGCTCCACACGCAGACTCAAGGTCTCGACACCCTGCAGGAGGATGAAAGCGTTGAAGGGTGAGATGGCAGCACCGGTATCGCGCAGGATGACGGCACGGATGCGGGTGACGTAAGCGGCGGCGCCTACTGCATCGGCGAAGACAATGCCATGATACGAGGGATCGGGCTGAGAAAGGGTGGGGAACTTGTCGTTCTGCTTCCAGTCGAACTTACCACCATCTACGATCACACCGCCGAGTGAGGTTCCATGACCACCGAGGAACTTAGTGGCTGAGTGAACGACGATATCGGCTCCGTGCTCCAACGGACGGATGAGATAGGGTGTGCCGAAGGTGTTGTCAACGATGAAGGGAATGCCATGCTTGTGGGCTACGGCAGCCACACCTTCGAGGTCGAGCACGTCGCTGTTAGGGTTGCCAAAGGTCTCGGCATATACCACTTTTGTGTTAGGCTGGATAGCTGCCTCCAGGGCCTCAAGGTCGTTCACGTTGATGATGGTATTAGAGATGCCCTGAGTGGCTAAGGTGTGGGTGATGAGGTTATAAGAACCGCCATAGAGGTTGTCGGCAGCTACGATGTGATCGCCAGCCTGTACAATATTCTGAAGGGCATAGGTGATAGCAGCGGCACCAGAAGCTACTGCCAAACCAGCCACGCCACCCTCGAGAGCAGCCACGCGGTCTTCAAACACACCCTGGGTAGAGTTGGTCAGACGACCATAGATGTTACCTGCATCGCGTAGACCGAAACGGTCGGCTGCATGCTGTGAGTTACGGAACACATACGATGTGGTCTGGTAGATGGGCACGGCGCGTGCGTCGGTTGCGGGGTCAGCCTGCTCTTGGCCTACGTGGAGTTGCAAAGTCTCAAAGCGATAATTCTTCTGTGCCATAATCTTTTTCCTTTCTTTTATTTTGTATGTTATTAATTACTTTTGACGTTGCAAAGGTACTGAGTTTAGAAATATCTACCAAATTTCTTGCTAAATCCAGAAGAAATACCTAAATTTGCATCCTGAAAAGAAAAATGTTCCAAACGGGACGCTTGGTAGTCCCTTTTGCAGAAAATCATTCTGAATGATGGCTGAAATACTTGATGAAACTGACTTGCAGATACTGAAAACTCTGCAAAAAAACGCAAAATTGACCACAAAAGAGCTGGCTGAGGCTGTTCATCTGACCCCAACACCGGTTTTTGAACGACAGAAACGACTGGAGAAGAAGGGCTACATTAAGAAATATGTGGCGGTGCTCGACCCAGATAAACTGGGGCAAGGACTGCAGGTGTATTGCAAGGTGAAGCTGAAACAGATTAATCACGAGATTGCCGACTCGTTTGTGAGACGCATTCATCGTATTCCGGAAGTGACGGAATGCTATAACACCTCGGGCGCTTATGACTATTTATTAAAGGTACGTGCCCGCGATATGAAACAATATCAGGAATTTGTGCTTAACAAACTGGGTGAGATAGAAAGTCTTGCCTCTATAGAAAGTACCTTCGTGATGAGTGAGGTAAAACAAACGTATGGCATCAATCTGGAGTGATTTGATGCCATACGCTTGAAATGATTTAGTTCTTTTATTCGTGGCGGATAGCCTCGATGGGATCCATGTTGGCTGCCTTTTGTGCTGGAATATAGCCAAAGAGGATGCCAATGAATACGCATACCAGGAACGATACATAGATGCTCCAAGCAGGAACGCTCGATGGCATGCCAAACGAGGGCACGATGAAACTGCTGGCACCGATGCCAACTAGAATGCCTAACAGACCGCCTGTGACGCTGATGAGCACGGACTCGATGAGGAATTGCAGCGAGATAACAGGGCCAGTGGCACCAACAGCCATTCTCAGACCTATCTCCTTGGTGCGCTCTGTGACGGATACCAGCATGATATTCATGATGCCGATGCCTGCTACCAATAGTGAGAAAGCAGCTGCTACAACCAGAATGAGGGTCACGGTGTCCATGGTGCTCGACATGGTTTCCATCATCTCGGCCTGTGAGCGGATGGTGAAGTCGTCGTCGGCATCGTCCTTGAGCTTGTGGTTGTCGCGCAGCATCTGGGTCAACTCTTCGATGGCGGCATCCGATAACTCTTCGGTTACTGCCGAACATACGATGCTTGAATACCAGGTCTGGGCGGCAATACGTTTCATAACAGTGGTGTAGGGGGCAATGATAACATTGTCTTGGTCCATACCCCAGTTGTTGTAACCTTTCGATTTCAGTACGCCGACAATGGTCATGGGTATCGACTTGAATCGGATGGTTTTGCCAATGGGGTCAGTATTATCGCCAAAGAGTTCCTTGACGATGGTCTTTCCCACCACCACTTTCTTAGAGGCTTTCTTGATATCCTCGTCGGTAAAGCACTCGCCTTCCTCGATGGTCCATAGCTTGATGTCGAGATAATCTGTCGATTCGCCATAGACCGTGGTCGTAGTGTTGTTGTTACCGTAGATGACCTGTCCGCTGGCAGTAACCTCTGGCGAAACCTTTGTCACAAACTTCTTCTCGCGCATGATACGCTCATAGTCGGCAGCCTTTAGCGTTTGCATGGACGAGGGGTCCTGACGCACACCGCCACGGAAGTCTGCTCCAGGACGAATGGTCAGCAAATTGGTACCCATGGTGGATAGTTCGGCACGGATACTCTCCTTGGAACCTTGTCCGATGGACATCATGATGATGACAGCAGCCACGCCAATGATGATGCCAAGCATGGAGAGAAACGACCGCATCTTGTTGTTGGCTACGGCCTTCAGGCTCACTTTAAATAGATTCAGTATGTTCATTGCTTCATTTTTCTATTTCACTATTTTACTATTTCACGATTGTAAAATTGTAAATTGTCCAATTGTCAAATATCAGTCGTCCTGCGGAGCAGGCAGTTGGGCCAAGGCTTCCGCTGCCGACTTGATATTCGTATTGAGGGTGTCTTCGCGAATCTTGCCGTCGCGCAGGTTGATATTGCGGCTCGAATACTCTGCAATCTCAGGGTTGTGGGTCACGAAGATGATGGTGTGGCCTTGTTTGTAGAGTTCCTGAAAGAGCACCAGCATCTCGAAGGAGGTGCGGGTGTCGAGGTTACCTGTTGCCTCGTCGGCCAACAAAACGGCTGGGTTGTTGACCAATGCACGGGCAATAGCTACACGTTGCATCTGTCCACCCGACATCTGGTTTGATTTGTGTTCCAGACGGTCGCCCAGTCCTACGGCCTCGAGAGCCTTGATGGCTCGCTGACGACGCTCGGCGGCTGAGACTTCAGAGTTGTACATCAGTGGCAATTCCACGTTCTCAATGGCGGTGGTCTTGGCCAGCAGGTTGTAGTTCTGGAACACGAAACCTATTTTTCGGTTGCGCAAATGGGCACGTTGGGTCTTAGACATCGAACTGACGGGTACACCATCGAGCAGGTATTCGCCACTGGTAGGCGTGTCTAAGCAGCCCAGTTGGTTGAGCAATGTGGACTTGCCAGAGCCAGACGTACCTTGGATGGTGACGAACTCGCCTTCATAGATTTTGAACGACACGCCTCGAAGTGCCTTCACCGTCTCGCTGCCCACCTTGAAATAGCGCTTCACGTTCTGCAGCTCGATGACCACTTTCTTGTTGTTGTCCATAGATTACTTCTTTTTATTGTTGTTACCTTTGGGCTTCGGCATGAATGGATTGCTTGCCTGCTGTTCTCCTTCTTGTGGCTCACCGCCATCCATCGACAGGTCTGTCAGGATTTCGGTGCCGGCAGCTATGCCACTGACAATCTCGGTTTGGATGCCGTTGGTGGTGCCAATCTCTACGGCGTGGGCTTTGATGACGTTGCCTTCCAGGGTCCATAGTTTATGGGGTGCTTCCACATCCTCAATCTTTTGGTCTTTACCGATGAGTGCTTCGATGGGGATGAAGCGTAAGGCTTTTGAGGGAACGGTAAGAACATCGTTCTTCTCGAGTGTGAAGATAGTGACGTTGGCTGTCAGTCCTGGCTTTAACTTCAGGTCTTTATTGGGTGCCGAGATGACTACTTCGTAGGTCACAACATTGCTTTCTGTTGTAGCCTGTTGGCGAACTTGTGTGACGTTACCCTCGAACTGGTCATCGGGGAATGCGTCAACGGTAAATGTTACGCGCTGTCCTTCCTTCACACCACCAATGTCGGCTTCGTCGATGTCGGCAATGACACGCATGTCGGTGAGGTCTTGTGCGATGGTAAACAACTCAGGCGTGTTGAATGAAGCTGCCACAGTCTGACCTTCTTCTACAGACTTAGACAATACGATACCGTCAATAGGGCTGGTGATGGTGGCATAGCCTAAGTTGGTTTGAGCTTTCTGTACACTTTCCCTTGCTGTGTTGACCTGCTCCTTGGCTTTCAGATAGGATAGCTTTGCTGTTTCATATTCATCGGCACTCACCAGTCCCTTGTCGAAGAGGGTCTTGTATCTGTTGTAGTTGTTCTGCTCATAGTTGAGTGTGCTTTGTGCTGATGTCAGGTTGGCACGAGCTGTGTTCAGTTCGCTGGTCAGGTTGGTCTTGTCCAGTTCTGCAATGACCTGTCCTTTCTTAACCAGTGAGTTATAGTCTACATAGAGATGACTCACGATGCCGCTCACCTGTGTACCAACCGTTACGGAGGTAACAGGCTCAATGGTTCCAGTGGCGGTGATGCTGTTCTTGATGCTGCCTTTCTCCACTTTGGCGGTTTCAAAGGTGGTCTTCACTTCCTTTGAACATGATGACGTCACAAGCATGGCGATGGCCAAGAGTGTGAATGATACTATTTTCTTCATATATTTTATTTTATGGGTTCTCCTTGATAAAAACGTAATAGTTGTTGGTTTAGTATCGTTTGATACTTTGACTGCAGACGGTTTTGTTGTGCCGTCAGTAGCTTGTCTTTGCCGTTCATGAGTTCAATGATGTTGGTAAGTCCCAGGTTGAACTTCTCCGACAATAGGTCGTAACTCTGTTGTTCGCTGTCGACTGTAGCTTGTGCCGCACGGAAGCGCTGTTGGTTGGTGTTGGCGTCCAGCCAGTAGCCCTCGACAGTCTGATAGAGCGTTTTCTGCTGGTCTTGCAAATCAAGTAAAGCTTGCTTCTGCTGGATCTTTGCCTTGTTGACGGAAGTCTTTGTCTGACGACCATCAAACAAAGGGATACTCAGTGTCAGTCCTGCCTGTGAGTTGAAGTTGGTCTTCATCTGACTGCCCCAGCTGTTGTCGGATAGGGAATTGGTGCTGGTTGTAAAGCCGCCTGTGAGGCTGAGGCTGGGCAGCCAACCAGCTTTGGCAATCTTGATGTTGAGATCACTGCTCTCGATGGACAGTTTTGAATTCTCAATCTCGGGACGAGATAATAGGGCCTGCTGAAAAACATCCTGTAGAGAGGGTATCTCTGCGAGAGCCTGTTCATCGGTGGTCTGTGGAATCGCTACATCGAAGGCATCGTTGCCGGTTAATTCAAGTAACTGTTTCAACTGCAGTTTGTAGTTGGCCATCTGTGACTGGATGTCCACTACATTGTATTCATCTGTCGCACGCTGAGCTGTCAGCTGGGCAAGGTCAGCCTTGGACATTTTCCCTACTTCGACCATCTCCTTACCACGCTCTTCGTTCTTCTGGCTGGTTTCCAAACTGGCTTTGGTCACCTTGATGCTCTCGTCCAAGTAGAGTATCTGCACATAGAGTTGGGCAATGCGTTCTTGAATGCTGTTTGCTGTTTCGGCAACATTCAACTCTGCCTGTTGCTCTGAGAGCTTGCTCAGTTTTACATTGTTGGTGTTCTTGTTACCATTCCAAACGGTCCATTGTGCATTCACACCATAAGATCCGTTCAGGTAAACCTTGTCCACTTTCGTGTTTACCGTGCCGTTTGTTACTGTGGTGACACCTGAGTTTTGCCATGGTCTATAGCCCAGACTCTGGTTGGCTGATGCGCTTACCGTTGGCAGTAGGTTTCCTTTCGCTCCCTTCACTTCTTCAGTAGCGGCTTGTTGATTGAGCCGTGCTTTCTGTAGTGTGATGTTGTTCTGCATGGCATAGTCTATGCACTCTTTCAATGTCCATTGCTTCTGTGCTGACAAAGAAAGGAATGGTAGGCTTGCCAATAGTAGCAAATAAAACTTCTTCATCTCTTTTTTTTCTTCGTTTGCTTGTTTGTAGTTTCTCTTTTTTTTTCTAATCTGATGTGAAGATAACCTGATGGTTTATTCACTTTAACGGATTTTATACAACTGGGTAAAGTTAGATTTAGATATGTTAAACATAAAAAAAGGGTCACCGCTGTGACCCAACCTTTGTTAACCTTAAATCTAATACTATGAAAAACACGATGCAAAGGTACGGAAAAAGTTTCAATCCGCAACATTTTTGGGCAAAAAAGTTATTGAATTGTAATTTAATTGATTTAAATCAAGCTAATTTTTCTACTTTAGCTTATTTTTGGTAATGTCGATATTAATCAGTAACTTTGCACTCCAACAAGAAGGTATTGTAAGAATTACAAATAAAAGACGATAGGATATGGAGAACCCTTATGTGAAGCAATTCCCCGATTTACTCAACGGGAAGACTATAATGTATGTGCATGGATTTGGTTCTAGTGGACAATCGGGCACGGTGACACGTCTGCGCACGGTATTCCCCAATACAAAGGTGGTAGCTCCCGATCTGCCGATCGATCCATTCGAGGCAATGACGCTTCTGAAGCAGTTGTGTGATGACGAAAAGCCTGCACTTATTCTTGGTACCTCGATGGGAGGTATGTATGCTGAGCAACTCTATGGCTTTGACCGTATCTGTATGAATCCAGCCTTGTGTATTGCTGATACGATGCAGGCTCATGGCATGACGGGTACCCAGGAATTCCAGAATCCTCGTCTTGACGGTGTACAGCAGTTCTATGTTGACAAGGCATTGGTAAAAGCCTATCGTACTGTATCCGAACAGCGTTTTTCTGGTATTAACGAAGAAGAGCGCCAACGGGTGTTTGGTCTCTTTGGTGACAAGGACGAAGTCGTTGATACCTTCGATATGTTTCAGGAACATTATCCTAACGCTATTCATTTTCATGGTGAGCATCGCATGGATGACCGCTCGTTTATGCATTCGGTGATGCCAGTCATTCGTTGGATAGATGATCGTCAGGAGGGAAGACAGCGCCCTATTATATATATAGGTGTGGAATGTTTATGGGATGCTTATCGTAAACCAACGAGTAGCAGTCAGAAGACAGTACGTCAGCTTATAGAGAACTATCAGGTTTATTTTGTTGCTCCTTCGCCATCGTCGTGTCCTAAGGATTACGCTGATGTGGTGGCATGGCTGAGTGAGTATTTCGATGTGATGGCATGGGGACATACCGTCTTTACGAATCAGCGCCACTTACTCTATGGCGACTATCTCATAGAGAAAGAAGCTACGCGCGACTCAATGGCCACGCGATTGGAATTTGGTTCCGATACCTTCAAGACTTGGGAGATGGTACTTGACTATTTCTCGCTATTAGGCGGGCAATAGTCTTCCTCCATTTCATCATCCAGTCTGCCTGACCAAAGGTATCGCTGGGTTTCTTTGGCGGCTACACCGCTAAGCAGCAAGAGGGCAATGAGGTTGGGAATGGCCATAAGGGCATTCATGCAGTCGGCAATGTTCCAAATGATATCCAAGTTGATGATGCTGCCAAAGAAAAGCACCACGATGAAAAGAATGCGATAGAAACGGTTGGATTTGCGTTTCTCTATGTAGTTGACGGCACTCTCTCCGTAATAGCTCCATCCCAGGATGGTGCTGAAGGCGAAGGTGAGAATGCCAAAGGTGAGCAGGGGAGCTCCGATATAGGGAATCTTGGAGAAAGCGACCTTGGTAAGAGCAGCACCATCATCGTAGGATATCTCAGGATAGGCCAAGATACTGCTTACCAGGACAATTCCTGTTAAGGCGCAGATGATAACGGTATCCCAGAATGTTCCTGTACTTGATACGAGTGCTTGTCGAACCGGATTGCGTGTCTGAGCTGCAGCTGCTACGATGGGGGCTGAACCCATTCCGCTCTCGTTGGAGAATAGTCCGCGAGCAATACCATAGCGAGCGGCCATCATGACCGATGCACCTACGAAACCGCCGCCTGCAGCCTCAGGATTGAAGGCTGCCTGAACGATGAGTTTGATGGCTGGCCACACGAAGGTGCTGTTCATACAGAGAATAACGATGCAGCCGATAACGTAAAGAAGCGCCATGAAAGGTACAAGAACAGTACATACTTTGGATATCGCTTTCACGCCACCCAGGATGACGGAGGCGGTGAGAGCGCATACAAAGACACCAACTACCCATGTGGGAACACCGAATGTCTCGTTGGTGAGCAGCGCGATGGAGTTGGCTTGTACGGTACAGCCGATGCCAAACGAAGCTAAGGCGGTGAAGATGGCAAACAGTAAGGCGAGCCACTTCATGCCTAAACCGCGTTCCAAGGCATACATGGGGCCTCCGTAGTAGTGGCCATCGGGTGCTTTGACACGATACTTCACAGCCAACAAACCTTCTGCATATTTGGTAGCCATACCGAAGATACCTGTCAGCCAGCACCATAGTACGGCACCGGGACCGCCTAATGCTACGGCTGTAGCCACGCCAACAATGTTTCCTGTTCCGATAGTGGCAGCCAAAGCTGTTGCTAAGGCACCAAACTGACTGACGTCGCCTGTTGCTCCTTTGTCTTTGCTGACAGACATGCGGATGCCTGTTAGTATCTTGCGCTGGGGAATACGTAACCTAAGCGTCAGGAATACATGAGTACCTAACAGCAAAACTATCATTGGCCATCCCCAAAGGAAGGCTCCCACTATCGTAAAGAAATCGTTGATGGCATCCATCTTAATATATTATTGTATATGTATCAGTTTGTGTGTCTGTAGTGACAAGTGCCAATGGGGATGCTGCTGGATGTATTCCACACACTGGCTTGTTATCTGCTGATTGCGTTCTGCATTGCCCGTATCGCATGGCTGAAGGCATAGGTAGGCATCCTTGGCTTCATTCGCATAGTGTTCGGGATTGTGCAAGCCATCGAAGATGACCTTCACCTCGTTTATTCTCTTTAGAGCATGAGCTGGCACATGTTCGGCAAACATGTCTTTTGGTGACCATGTTATCCAATCGATAGTTGTGGGTAAGGCATGCGTACCATTGGTTTCTATGGCGATATAAAATCCTGCTTGATGCAGCATGGCTATCAACTCGTCGTCAACCTGTAATGAAGGCTCACCACCAGTCAGTACCACAAAACCGCATGGCTTCCATTGGCTGATGGCATTGAGGATGTCGTTGGCCGACATTTGTGTGTATGCATTGAAATCAGTGTCACAGAAAGGACAACGCAGGTTGCAGCCGCTGAAACGTATGAAGACAGCGGCACGCCCCGTGTGACGTCCTTCTCCTTGTAGGGAATAGAAGATTTCGTTAATGCGATACATTACAGTAGGTATTTGGCATCAATGGGAAACTCGTTATCGTAGGCTTGGGCCACATTACCAAAGGATTCTTCCACAATGGCTTTGTAGCACTGCGGGAATTGCTTAACCACCCAGTTTGCGATGTTCTCTGCTGTGGGGTTAAAAGGCAATAGCTCGTTCAGATTGCCGTGGTCAAGATAGCCGTGAATGGCTTTCTTAATGTGAGAATAGTCTGTCACCATGCCATCGGCGTTCAATTCTTCCGAAGCCAGGAAAACAGTGATTGTCCAGTTATGACCGTGAAGACGGCTACACTTGCTGTCGTAAGACAACGTTAGTTGGTGGCTCCCAGCCACATCCATTTTCTTAGAAATACAATAAACCATAATCTAAAAAGCTTCCACCGTCAACGTCCTTAGTGGGTAGGGAAAAAAGCTCATTTTTTCAGTTCTTTTGCAATATTGCGCTGCAAAGGTAGTGAAAATATCTGATGATGCCAAATTACGTATTGTTTTTGTATTGCTGAAAAAAAAGAATAATGGCTGGAATCTTCAGTGTTCCAGCCATTATTTCTTTATGATTTAGATGATGGATGCAAAGTCTTTCTCGCAAATGTAGTTCAGGTTGTTAGCCTTGATGACATCCTTTGCCTTGTCGGTATCGTCGGTGCGGAAGATGAGGATACCCTTACCTGCCAGCAGGAACGAATAGAGATATGTGATTCCTAAGCCGGCATCACTGAAAATTTTTACGGCATCGGCTGCGCGACCCGGCTCGTTGTCGAGCTGAATGGCAAACACCTTTGAGAGAGCAACTGCAACACCTGCTTTCTTCAACTCCTCATAAGCACGTGAGGGCTCGCTGCAGATGATGCGGTAGATACCATACTCTGCCGTATCGGCAATGGTAGAAGCGATGATCTGGATGTTTGACTGCTTCAATAGGTCGAGAACCTTAACGAGTGTGCCCGAACGGTTCTCAATGAAAATAGATAGTTGATTGATAGTCATAGCTTTCTGATTTTTTTTCGTTATTACGATATGACGTTTGCTTCGCTATTACGGCGAAGTGTTATTGATAAACTTTTCTCTTGTCAACGACGCGCACGGCCTTGCCTTCGCTCACTGGCAGTGTGCCGCGAGGTACCAGCTTTACACGTGGGGTGAGCAGGATCTCGTCCTTCAGTGCGCGGGTGATGTCCTTGTTGAGTTGCTGCAACTGACTATAGTCATCGGTAAACATGTCGTTCAGCTCCACTTCAACAGTCATGTTGTCATTGTTGTCGTCGGTGGTCAACGTGATCAGGTAGTTATTGCCCAGCTCCTTGAACTGCATGAGTATCTTCTCAATCTGGATGGGGAAGATGTTCACACCGCGCAGCACCATCATATCGTCTGAACGACCGCGCATGCGATCCAGACGGACATGGTTACGACCGCAAGGACATGTACGTCCGAGTACTCGGGTGAGGTCGCGTGTGCGATAGCGCAGCAGGGGCATGGCCTCACGACATAGGGTGGTGAGTACCAATTCTCCTATCTCGCCGTCGGGCACAGGCTCCAACGTCTCTGGATCTACAATCTCTACGATGTAGTAGTCCTCCCAGAAGTGCAGACCGTTCTGTTCTGGGCACTCGAAACCTACGCCAGGGCCGCACATCTCGCTCATACCAAACGAATTGTAGGCCTTCACGCCCATCATCTCCTCAATACGTTTGCGCTGCTCCTCAGAGTGGGGCTCTGCACCGATGGCCAGCACCTTCAGTTTTGTGTCGCGACGAGGGTCAACGCCTTGTTCCTGCATCACCTCATAGAGACGTGTGACGTATGAAGGAACGGCATGGATGGCTGTAGTTCCAAAGTCCTTGATGAACTTAATCTGGCGAAGTGAGTTACCTGCGGCTGCGGGTACGGTGAGCATGCCCAGCTTCTCGGCTCCGTACTGGAAACCTAATCCACCGGTAAACATGCCATAGCCGGATGAGTTCTGGAATACATCATCGGGGCGTAGACCAACCATCCAGAGGTTGCGTGCTACCTGGTTTGCCCACTCGTCAAGGTCTTTCTTTGTGTGAAGAATGACGGTAGGGTTGCCTGTGGTACCTGATGATGAGTGCAGACGTACGCAATCTTTCAAAGGCACACAGCTCATGCCAAAGGGATAGGTCTCGCGCAAGTCTTGCTTTGTGGTGAAAGGCAGCTTGCGAACATCGGCCAGCGACTGTATATCGTCAGGCGTGATGCCTGCTTCCTTGAATTTCTTTTGGTAGAACTCGTTGTTCATGCAATGGCGCACAGTCTCCTTGAGTCGCTCCAGCTGGAACGCCTCAATCTGTTCGCGTGTCATGGTCTCGCGTTCAGGGTTGAAATAGGATGAGTAATTCATTTTAGGTTTAATATTATTGGTTATAGTTTTCTGTTGTCAATGACATGTGCACTCTTGCCTTGGCTGCGCTCAATAGTGCCAGGAGCCTTGAGTTGAACCTTAGCGGCAATACTGAGCACGCTCTTTAGCTTGGCTGCCAGTTTCTTCTCCAAAGCGTCAACTGCAGCAGGCGTATCGAAGGTAGAAGTAAATACCTCCTGACGAAGCTCTGCTTGTACGAGCAAAGTGTCCAGATTCTTCTCGCGGTCTACGATGAGCATATAGCGTGGCGCAAACTCTGGCAGTGACAGGATGACGCTCTCCACCTGTGATGGGAATACGTTGATACCGCGGATGATGAGCATGTCATCGCTTCGGCCTTGGATGCGTCCCATGCGTACATTTGTTCTTCCGCAGTTGCAAGTGCCTGGTATCAGTGAGCAAAGGTCGCGGGTACGGTAGCGCAGCAGAGGCATACCTTCTTTTGTGAGTGTTGTAAACACAAGCTCACCTGTTTGTCCAATGGGCAGTGGCTCCAAGGTTGTAGGATTGATGATTTCAGGGTAGAAGTGGTCTTCATTGATGTGAGAACCGTTCTGCTCCTGACATTCATAGCTTACGCTGGGTCCCATGATTTCGCTCAGACCATAGATGTTGTAGCCTTTTAGTCCTAGCTTGTCCTCAATCTCCTTGCGCATCTGTTCAGTCCAAGGCTCAGCACCGAAGGCTCCAATCTTCAGTCGGATGTCTTCCTTCTTGATGCCCAACTTGTCCATGGTCTCCGCCAGATAAAGTGCGTATGATGGTGTGCAGGCAATGCCAGTGATGCCTAAGTCGCGAATCAGTTTCAGGTGCTTCTCTGTGTTACCTGTTCCTGCGGGGATGACGGAAGCTCCCATGTGCTCAACGCCGTAATGCGCTCCAAGTCCGCCAGTGAACAAGCCATAGCCGTAGGCTACGGAGAAGATATCGTCGCGTGTGACGCCGAAGGCGGTCAGACAGCGAGCCATGGTTTCACTCCATATACCTATGTCTTTGCGCGTGTATCCTACAATGGTTGGTTTTCCGGTGGTACCACTGGAAGCATGTATGCGGATTATCTCGCTCTGCGGAGCAGCCTGAAGTCCGAAGGGATAGTTGTCACGCAAGTCTTGTTTTGTGGTGAAAGGCAACTTCTTGATATCCTCAATGGTCTGGATGTCGTCCGGACGTATATCAAGTGCTTGAAGTTTATTACGGTAGAAGGGTACGTTGTGATAAACGTACTCCACAATTTTGTGAAGTCGTTTTCCTTGCAGAGCGCTCATTTCATCGCGACTCATGCATTCTTTGTTGGGATTCCAAATCATGTCTATGCTTTTAGGTTTGTGTGTTGCAAAAGTACAATATTTATTGCGTTTAGCCAAAAAATACACCCGAAACTTTTTGCCTTTTCTTTAAATTGTATTATTTTTGCATCAAAATGCAAAACAACTATGATAAACAAGCAACTACTAGAACCTGAAAGTATTGTCGTTATTGGTGGTTCGAACAATGTTCATAAGCCTGGTGGCGCTGTGGTGCGCAACTTGTTGAGTGGCGGTTATGAGGGTACGCTTCGTATTGTGAATCCAAAGGAAGACGAGGTGCAGGGCATCAAGGCTTTCCATGATGCCAAGGAACTGCCACCTACGGATTTGGCTATCCTTGTGGTAGCAGCGAAGTTCTGTCCAGACTATGTAGAGTTCTTGGCTAAGGAGAAACAGGTCCGCGCGTTTATTATTATCTCGGCAGGGTTCAGCGAGGAAACCCATGAGGGCGCTTTGTTGGAACAACGCATTTTGGATACTTGCGAACAATATGGTTGTGCGCTAATAGGCCCTAACTGTATTGGTCTGCTGAACCGTTGGCACCATTCGGTATTTACTAAGCCCATACCTCATTTGAATCCCAAGGGCGTGGACTTTATCTCGGGGTCTGGTGCTACGGCAGTCTTTATCCTTGAGAGTGCCGTGACCAAAGGTTTGCAGTTCAATAGTGTGTGGTCCATTGGTAATGGAAAGCAGATAGGTATCGAGACGGTCTTGGAGTATATGGACGAGCATTTCGATGCTGAGAGAGATTCGTTGGTGAAGCTGTTGTATATCGAGAATATTGCCGATCCCGACAAACTGTTGTTCCATGCCACATCGCTTATTCGCAAAGGCTGTAGGATTGCAGCTATCAAGGCTGGCTCTTCAGAGAGTGGCAGTCGTGCAGCAAGCAGTCATACAGGAGCTATCGCCTCGAGTGACTCTGCTGTTGAGGCTCTTTTTCGCAAGGCTGGCATCGTTCGTTGTTTCTCGCGTGAGGAGCTGACGACGGTGGGATGTATTCTCTGTCTGCCTCCTTTGTCTCAAAGGGAGGGTGGCTTGAATTTTGCCATCGTGACTCATGCCGGTGGCCCTGGCGTGATGCTGACGGATGCTCTCTCGAAGGGCGGTATGAACGTGCCCCCATTGAGTGGTTCCATAGCCGAAGAACTCAAGGAAAAGTTGTTGCCAGGCAGTAGCGTGGCTAACCCTATCGATATTCTTGCTACAGGTACGGCCGAACACTTGGGCATTGCCATTGACTACTGTGAGAGGATGGACGATATTGATGCTATCATGGTGATTTTTGGTACGCCAGGACTGGTCAAAATCTTTGAGGTTTATGATGTACTGCATAAGAAGATATTGGAATGCAAGAAACCTATCTTTCCCATACTTCCCAGCGTAAGTACGGCTGGCCCCGAGGTGCAGGAGTTCCTGAAACGTGGTCATGTGAACTTCTGTGATGAGGTGACGTTGGCTACTGCGCTGACTCAGATTATGAAAACACCTGCACCTGCAGAGCAGAATGTGGTGGTGAATGGGGTGGATGTGCCTAAAATTCGTCGGATTATTGATGGAATAGCTCCCTCGGAGGTAGAAGGCGCTTACCTTTCTCCAGACTTGGTGCATGAACTACTTGCTGCTGCAGGCATTCCTACGGTGCCAGAGTTTGTGAGTGCCGATAAGAAAGAGATTGTAGCTTTTGCCGAGAGGGTGGGCTATCCTGTAGTGGTAAAGGTAGTCGGTCCTGTGCATAAGAGTGATGTGGGTGGCGTGTCGCTGAACATTCGTTCTAAGGAAGTGCTTGCTGCCGAGTTCGACCGTATGATGCAGATTCCTGATGCCACGGCTGTGATGGTGCAGAAGATGATTAAGGGTACGGAACTCTTTATCGGGGCAAAGTACGAGCCGCGCTTTGGGCATGTGGTGCTCTGTGGTTTGGGCGGTATCTTTGTGGAGGTGTTGAAAGATGTATCGTCGGGCTTGGCACCACTAACTTACGAGGAGGCATACTCTATGATTCGCTCTCTGCGTGGCTATAAGATATTAAAAGGTACGCGCGGACAGAAAGGTATCAACGAGCGCAAATATGCTGAGATTATCGTTCGCTTGTCAACGTTGCTGCGCTTTGCAACGGAAATAAAGGAAATGGATATCAATCCGCTGCTGGCTGACGATAATGATGTAATTGCTGTAGATGCCCGTATTTTAGTTGTGAAATAGAATTTTGGCCAGAATTAAACAAATAATGGCCAAAATTTAAGAAATTCTGGCCATTATTTAAAAATGAATTATAGCTATAATTTTGCGAATTATAGCTATAATCGTTTTAATTATAGCTATAATCCTATACAGGATTGTTTGCTGCAAAGATCTGCATGCGCTCTTCTAACTGATCATACTGATGGTCTTCGATGAAAGAAGTGCATACTCGCAGTCCTTCCTGATGCGAACCTGTGGTGATGAGGCAGATGGCCGACACACCATAGTACATCAGTTCCTTGGCTAATTCTCCGCTGGTCATGCCGGGATAGCCGATGGTGAAATAGAAACCGTCGGCTATGGGCTGGTCGAGGTCTTTGTCGTAGACAATATAGAAGTTGTGGCGACAGAAAATCTCTTTCAGCTTGTGAGCGCGCTCGCCATACACCTTAATATCATCACGGAAACGATACTCACCATCGCAGGCAGCGCGGAACAAGGCTGCCAGTGCGTATTGCGCAGAATGACTGGTGCCCGACGACAAGGCATAAAGCATACGTGTGGAGAAGACCAGTCCGAAGGGTAGTCCTTCATAGTGCGCAGCCAAGTCGGGGAAGTGACGGTGGAACAGCTTGTCGCTGATGCATACCACGCCGATGCGCTCGCCGGCATAGCTGAAAGCTTTCGAGCCGGAGATGAGCAACATGTAGTTGTCTGTATAGCGAGCAACGGTAGGCTGATAAGGTGCCTCAAAGGGTTTAGAGAGGTCCTGACGGAAGTCCATAGCGAAGTAGGCCAGGTCTTCCATCACAACGGCATCGTACTTTGTGGCTAATGTTCCAATCACCTGCAACTCCTGTTCTGACATGCAAATCCATGCTGGATTGTTAGGGTTGGAATAGACGATGGCACAGATGTTTCCTTTTGATAGGTAGCTCTCCAACTTCTCGCCCAGCTTCTCGCCACGGTAGTCATATACGTCGAAGGTCTCGTACTTCACGCCCTGTACTTGTAACTGCATTTTCTGAACAGGGAAGCCTGGATCGATAAACAAGACCGTGTCCTTCTGTTTGTTGGCCTGTGAACAGGTGAGGAACGAAGCAAAGGTACCTTGCATGGAACCGCAAACAGGCACGCAGCCTTCGGCAGCAATATCGACGCCGATGAAGGCCTTGACGAATCGAGAGGCCTGCTTCTTGAGTTCAGGGTAGCCCTGAATGTCGGGGTAGGAGTGGGCTATGCCATCCTGCAATGCTTTGATCTGGGCGTCTACGCCAACCTTTGCAGCAGGAAGTCCGGGAATGCCCATTTCCATTTTGATATACTCCACACCGCTTTCTTTTTCGGCAGTGGCAGCCACCTGCTTCACTTCTCGGATGGTGGCTTTAGCAAAGTCCTGAATGCCCATCTTGGCAATCAGTGAGTCTACGATTTCTTTCTTTATTGGTGTTGGTTTCATAATCATACAAACAGGTCGAGCACAAAACGTGTGCCTTTTGTAAACTGCGGATCAATCTCCAGGTCACCCTTCATCTTCAGTGCCATTTGCTTGCAGATGGGCAGACCCAGACCGTCGCCATTGGTGAGGTCGCGTACTTCGCGGAAAGGCTTGAAAAGCTCCTCGTGCAGTTCCTCAGGAATGGTTTCGCCGGTGTTAGATACTAAGAACTGGATTTTGTGAACGCTGCGTTTCTTGAATTCGAGTGTGATATGACCACCCTCTGGTGTATGCTCGGCAGCATTGCACAGCAGGTGATAGATGATGTGTGAGACATAAGGACGATTGATCTTTGCGTACATCTTTGGTACGTTAACCGTCAGCTCTACATCCTTACTTACTTTATCTTGAATCTCGTTCATCAGTGCCTCGCAGTATTGTTGCAGAGAGGTCTCCTCCAGCTCCACTTCCTCTTCCATCGAATTCTCGATGTCAGAGAGCGTCTGGATATGATTAGAGAACTCAATCAAGGCCTTGACCTCTGGCTGTTGGCCGTCAATCTTGTGCAGAGTGGGTTCCAACTGAGCAGAGATATTGCTGATGAACTTTGCCTTCAGGGCATTGTTCTCATTGGCCAGCTTGATGGTCTTCTTCTGCTTGCGCGTCAATAGGATGAAGCGCATCAGGGTGATGCCGCCAACTGCCAATGCTACTACCAGGGCAATAACAATCACGATGAGTGCAATGATAAAGCCCATACGTACTGACAGGGAACTGTCTTTGTCGGCAATAGATGCCTCGTTGTCGGCAATCTGTTGCTTCAAAGAGTCTATCTCCTCTGCGCTCTTCAGTGCATTGACCGAGTCTTTCCACACCATATAGCTGCGATAGGACTCAGCTACCAGGTTGGCGCTATTGCTGCGACGGCCATTGGCAATCAGTGTCTTGTAAGCTTCGTCCACCTTGTCGTACTCCTTCTGGGCGGTGAGCTTCTTGGACATCTGTGTAAACATGGCGTTGCCAAGCTCGTTCTGACCAAAGGTGTAGTAATAGATGGTCTTGTTGTAGAGCAGATCGTTCTTCAGACTCTCGTCGTTTGCCTTGGCAGCATAGACCTCCATGTTCTTAATCTGGTCCATGGCATTGGCGCTGCGATGCATTCTGACATACATCTGCATGCGTTCTCTTGAGGTAAGGTAGCGCATGCCAGCCTTAGCCTGTTCATTGGCGGAAGCATTGCTGATGGTTACGTCAATGTCGCGCAGTAATTCGAAGGCCTCTTTATAGTAGTTCTCCTTGTAATACAAAGAGGTGGCCTTCACACCGCATTCAACACCTGTGCCTATTTGTCCTTTGACCACATAGTCGCGGAACGCTTTGATGTACAAAGAACGGGCTGATGCTACGTTCTTGCCGTCTTCTTCGATGGCACGCTGATGAAATTCGCTCTTCTCTTGTGCGCTGACAAGCATGCTGCAGGCGAGCAATCCTAGCAGAAAGACATAGAACTTTCTTGTCATGTTAATAGTGTTTTTATAGTTTATTATTTCTGAGCTTCGCGTCCCAGTGCCAAGGCCTTGATGTTGGCCTCGACGATGGCTTCGCCCTTGCGGCCGAAGACGCGGCGGATAGCATCCTCAAGCTTCTCGTACTCAATGCCGAGGGCTTTCTGGGCTGCACCCAGGAGGATGACGTTTGCAGAGCGGGGCACACCATTGTCCTTTGCCATCTGTTCGATGTTGATGCTGATGACGTGGGGCAACTTAGCTAAATCGGCCTCGATAACAGCCATGTCAGGGTAGTTGGGGATGTTAACAAAGGGTGTGGCGGAGGTGATAATCCATCCGTCCTTTTTCAGATAGGGCAGGTAGCGAAGTGCCTCCATGGGCTCCATGGAGATGATGACGTCGGCACTGCCTTTAGCTATCAGGTCGCTGTGAATGGGTGTGCTTGAGATGCGCAGGTTTGACTGTACGTCGCCACCGCGCTGACTCATGCCGTGTACCTCGGCCTGTTTAATATATAGATTCTCGTTCATGGCGGCTTCGCCAATGATGGTGGCAATAGAGAGGATACCTTGTCCGCCTACGCCGCAAAGGATGATATCTGTTTTCATTTCTGTGCTTTCTTTTGTTTGAGGTGACGTTGTAATGTTTGCATGCATTCGCGACGTGGGATGATGACGCTCGTTCCCTTGTAGTTAATCTCGTCACGAATAATCTGGGTAATCTCAGGCATGTTCTTTGGTAGGGGAACAACTACTTTGAGATGTTCTTCAGAGAGACCGAGTCCGCGGCAGATGGCCTCGAACTTATTGGTACCTGCTGAGTCTTGTCCGCCCGTCATACCTGTAGTCAGGTTGTCTGAGATGATAACGGTGATGTTGGCATTCTCATTGATGGCATCGAGCAAACCCGTCATACCTGAATGCGTGAATGTTGAGTCGCCGATAATTGCAACGGCGGGCCACTGACCAGCATCGGCTGCTCCCTTTGCCATGGTGATGGATGCACCCATATCCACACAAGAGTGGATGGCGCGGAATGGAGGAAGGAAACCTAGCGTATAGCAACCGATATCGCCAAAGACGCGCGGATTCTCGTATTCCTTCAGTACTTCGTTCAGTGCTGCATAGACATCGCGGTGGCCACAGCCCTGACAGAGTGCGGGGGGACGTGGGGCAACATCGGCACAGGGGTCGAAGCATTCGCCAAGTTCCATGCCAAGGGCCTTCTTTACCAGGTCGGGTGTCAACTCACCGGTGCGAGGCAATGTGCCGTCCAACTTGCCGTGAACATTCTTCATGTCGGCAACGCCACGTACGATATCCTCGATGAAAGGCTGACCTTCCTCTACGATAAGTATCTCCTCACACTCGTCCATAAGACGACGTACGAGTTTCTTTGGAAGGGGATACTGTGAGATTTTTAGAATGGGGTAGGGACTTCCACCAGGGAAGCACTCGTTGACATAGTTGAAACCAATACCGCTGGCAATGATACCCAACTTGTGATTCTGACCTTCTACGTATATATTATAAGGTGAGTTGGCGGCATCTTCTTCAAGTGTTGCTTGTTGAGCCGTCACTACATCGTTGCGCTTGCGAGCATTTGCTGGTAGCAATACCCAGTTGGCAGCGATGGCGTCGTAGTTCAAGGCGTTCTGTTGACGGGGTTCGTCAACGTATTCTACAACAGCACGAGAGTGAGCCATGCGGGTGGTAACGCGCATTAGGACGGGCAACTTCTGCTGCTCGCTATAGTCGAAGGCACGTGCCATCATGTCGTAGGCTTCCTGCTGATTGGAGGGCTCGAATGTGGGAATCAAGGCAAATTTTCCAAAGAAACGGGAGTCTTGCTCGTCTTGCGATGAGTGCATTGAGGGGTCGTCGGCCACTAGTACAATCACACCACCATTAACACCCGTCATTCCGCTGTTTACAAACGGGTCGGCACAAACGTTCAGACCTACGTGTTTCATGCACACCAGTGCACGCTTGCCCATGAACGACATACCGAGAGCAGCTTCCATGGCTGTCTTTTCGTTGGTGCTCCATCGGCTGTGGATACCACGCTCCTGTGCCAAGGGGTTGTTTTGAATAAATTCTGTGATTTCTGTTGAGGGCGTTCCCGGATATGCATAAACTCCAGAGAGACCCGCATGGATGGCTCCAAGCGCAATGGCCTCATCGCCTAGTAAAAGTTTCTTGTTTGCCATGATTCTTGTAATGTTGGATTGTTTAATGCCTGCAAATTTAGACATTTTTTTTAGAACAGCCAAGATAAAAACACTTTTTTCCTCGGCATGGCGGTCTATTTCATATTTATTCCGTAACTTTGCATCGAGAAAACAATAGCTTTACTGGTGGAAAACAATAACTTTACTGGTAGAAAACAATAGCTTTACGATATGAAAAGCAATGAGATAAAAGTGATGGCCATTGATGCCGATGACACATTGTGGGATTGTCAGGGCTTTTTTGATGAGGTGGAGCAACATCTCTATCGTCTGATAGCTCCCTATTGTGAAGATCCAAAGTGTGAACTTTTTAAGACGGAGTCGGGGAATATGGCTGATATGGGCTATGGATGTAAGGCCTTTACAATCAGCATTCTGGAGACGGCCATGAGGGTGGCTGGCTCTCATCTGGCTGTGGACAAACTGCAGGGCTTGCTTGAAGACTGTAAAGGCTTACTGAGACTACCTGCAACACCGCTTCCTGGGGTGAAGGAAACATTGGAGAAGCTCCAAGATCGTTCTTATAGGCTGGTGTGTTTCACAAAAGGTGAATTGCAGGATCAGGAAAATAAGTTAAAGCGCTCTGGACTGCTGAAATATTTTAACGACGTGGAAATTACTTCAGATAAAACACAACGGGAATTTCTTGCCCTCTGCGAACATCAGCAGATACATCCTTCACAGTTGCTGATGATTGGCAATTCGTTGAAGAGTGACATTGCGCCGGCCTTGGCTATTGGTGCTTGGGGCATTCATATTCCGTTCCACGTCACGTGGCAATTGGAACATTTCGATGATATTGACCACGAAAGACTGATAAAAATTGATAAATTCAGCGACATTCTCAAATATATTTAGTACCTTTGTCGCCCAAATATACATTAATTAAATGGAACAGAAAAAATATAAGCGAATAACAGTGACTTCTGCGCTGCCTTATGCTAATGGCGGTGTTCATATTGGTCACCTGGCTGGTGTTTACGTGCCAGCAGACATTTATGTGAGATATTTGCGACTGAAGAAGCGTGAGGTGATGTTTATCGGAGGTAGTGATGAGCATGGTGTGCCCATTACCGTTCGTGCCCGTAAGGAGGGTATTACACCTCAGGATGTTGTAGACCGTTATCATAAGATGATTAAGGACTCGTTCGAGGAGTTTGGTATCTCGTTCGATATCTATAGCCGTACTACCAGTGAGACTCACCATAAGTTTGCCGCTGAGTGGTTTAAGAAGCTCTACGACGAGGGTAAGCTGACTGAGGAGACTACTGAGCAGTTGTACGACGAGGAGGCTAAGCAGTTCCTAGCCGACCGTTATGTAACTGGTGAATGCCCACACTGCCACAATCAGGGTGCCTATGGCGACCAGTGTGAGAAGTGCGGACGCGACCTGAGTCCTACTGAGCTGATTAATCCAAAGTCAACCATCTCAGGTTCTACACCTGTATTGAAGAAGACCAAGAACTGGTATCTGCCTCTGAATGAGTATCAGGACTGGTTGAAGCAGTGGATTCTGGAGGAGCACAAAGAGTGGCGTCCAAACGTATATGGACAGTGCAAGAGCTGGCTGGATATGGATCTGCAGCCACGTGCTATGACTCGCGACTTGGATTGGGGTATCCCCGTGCCTGTAAAGGATGCAGAGGGCAAGGTACTCTATGTTTGGTTTGATGCACCTATCGGCTATGTTTCAAACACCAAGGAGCTTTGCGAGAAGGAGCCTGAGAAATGGGGCAATTGGGAGAAGTGGTGGCAGGATGAGGATACTCGTCTGGTTCACTTCATCGGTAAGGATAATATCGTATTCCATTGCATCATCTTCCCTGTAATGATGAAGGCTCACGGCAAGTATATCATGCCTGATAACGTACCAGCCAACGAGTTCCTGAACCTTGAGAACGATAAGATTTCAACCTCTCGTAACTGGGCTGTATGGCTCCACGAGTATTTGGTTGATATGCCTGGCAAGCAGGATGTATTGCGCTATGTACTGACAGCCAATGCGCCTGAGACTAAGGATAACAACTTTACTTGGAAGGATTTCCAGGATCGCAATAATAATGAATTGGTTGCTGTTTACGGAAACTTTGTAAATCGTGCCCTCCAGCTCACCAAGAAGTACTGGAATGGTGTTGTTCCTGCTTGTGGCGAACTGCAGGATGTAGATAAGCAGGCTCTTGAGGAGTTCAAGGATGTCAAAGCTAAGGTTGAGGCTCTGTTGGAGCAGTTCAAGTTCCGCGATGCTCAGTTCGAGGCTATGAACCTGGCTCGTATTGGTAACCGCTATATCACAGAGTGCGAGCCTTGGAAGGTTTGGAAGACTGATCCCAAGCGTTGCGAGACTATCCTGAATATCTGCTTGCAGCTTACAGCAAACCTCGCTATCGCCTTCGAACCATTCCTGCCATTCAGCAGTAAGAAGCTCCGCGAGATGCTGAACATCAGCAACTTCGAGTGGGAGCAGCTGGGAAGCACCGACCTCCTGGAGGCTGGTCATCAGCTGGGCGAGCCTGCTCTGCTGTTTGAGAAGATTGAGGACGAGGTCATCCAGAAGCAGCTCGACAAGCTTGAGGCTACCAAGAAGGCCAACGAGGCAGCTAATTATAAGGCTGCTCCTATCAAGGATACCGTAAGCTTTGAGGAGTTCGAGAAGCTTGATATCCGTGTAGGTCTGGTTAAGGACTGTCAGAAGGTAAAGAAGAGTAAGAAGCTCCTGCAGTTCACCATCGACGATGGTTCAGGTACCGATCGTACCATCTGTTCAGGTATCGCTGCCTTCTACGAGAAGCCTGAGGAGCTGATAGGTAAGCGTATCCTCTTCGTAGCTAACTTTGCTCCTCGTAACATGATGGGTATAGAGAGTCAGGGTATGATTCTGAGTGCCGTTGACTTTGACGAGAGCCTCAGCGTTGTTACCACGACAAAAGATGTAAAACCTGGCAGTCAGGTTGGATAATATGAATACCATTTGCATTTGTGGAGGAGGAAACCTCGGACATTCAATAGCAGGTCTTGCTGCATCTGTTTTTGAAGGAAAAGCAGAAGTACGACTATTGACACGACATCCGGAGCGTTGGAGTCGCACCATTTGTGTGGAAGATGACCTCGGACATGTTTTCTCCTCCCCACTTGCTATGGTTACTGATGATGTGAGACAGGCGGTCTCACACGCCGATATGATTCTTTTGTGTCTTCCTGGTTATGCTATTACGGAAGAACTTAAGAAAATAAAGCCTTATATATCCTCAAATACACTCGTAGGATCCATTGTTTGCAGTACGGGCTTCTTCTTCGATGCATTTGAGGTTTTGGGAGAAGAAATTCCCTTGTTTGGTTTTCAGCGTGTTCCTTTTGTTGCGCGAATTGCCGAGTATGGTAAGCATTCTTACATATGGGGCTATCGCAAGGAATTGTTTCTTGCGGCTCATCATATGGATGAACAAACCAAAGAGCATCTTCGTCTCTTCTATAGTGAGTTGTTTGGTATGCCTGTCAGTCTGTTGAATAACTATATGGAGGCAGCGCTTACCAATAGCAATCCTATATTACATACAGGGCGACTATATACCATGTGGAAGGACTGGGATGGGAAACCATTTAAGAGTCATGGCTATTTCTATAGGGAATGGACTGACGAGGCCTCGGAGATGATTATTGCCATGGACCGGGAATTCTTTAATCTATTAGATGCATTGCATGTGCGGAAAGGTGCCATCAAACCACTTCTTGAGCATTACGAATCGACTGATGCGGCATCTATGACAGCAAAGATTAGAAGTATCCCGTCTCTTTCGAAGGTACTCTCGCCAATGAAGTCTGAGGCAGATGGTTTTGTTCCTGACTTCGAAAGTCGTTACTTCACGGAGGATTTCCCTTATGGCTTGGCTTTCATACGTCGTCTTGCTTATGAGAATGCAGTTCCAACACCTATTATGGATAAAGTCTATGAATGGGGAACTAGAATGATAAATGAAGCGAAATGGCAGAAACACTAAAGGAGAAAACGGCAAAAGGCTTGATATGGGGAGCTGTCAACAGTGGCGGTACACAAGTACTGAGTCTGTTGATTGGTATCTTCCTTGCTCGTAAATTGTCGCCTGAGGAATATGGAATAGTGGGAATGCTGGCAATCTTTACGGCTATTGCCACGAATATTCAGGATAGTGGATTCTCTAATGCGCTTATTAATAAAAAGGATGCTGGCGATAGGGATTACAATGCTGTGTTCTGGTTTAATATCATAGCCAGCGCATCAATGTATGTGATTCTGTTCTTTAGTGCCCCTCTTATTGCTACTTTCTTCCATCAACCGATATTGGAACCATTGTCACATCTTCTCTTCGTTAATTTCCTGATAGCTTCATTGGGTATTGTTCATAATGCCTATCTCACCAAGAATCTGATGAACAGAGAGAAGGCTACTATTGCTATTGCAGCTGTGGTCCTATCTGGCGCTTGTGGTATTGCGTTGGCATACCTCAAGTTTTCCTATTGGAGTTTGGTATGGCAGCAAATCACCTATAATGCAGTAACCTTGATAGGAAGATACTATTATTCTGCATGGCGCCCATCTTGGCATTTTGATTTCAAGCCTGTTAAGGAGATGTTTGGCTTTAGCAGTAAGATGCTGATTACTACTTTGGTGAATACTGCCAATCAGAATCTGCTGACTCTTCTCATAGGTCGTTACTATACAGCTCATTCATTGGGAAACTATACGCAAGCGTCAAAATGGGAAGGTATGGCTCATGGTTTTATGAACATGACAGTAGCTCAAGTGGCTCAGCCAGTATTAGCCTCGTTAAATGATGATTTGGTTCGTCAGCGACGCGCCTTTAGAAAGATGTTGCGATTTGCTGCGTTCCTTTCTTTCCCCATTATGCTTGGTTTGGCATTAGTGTCGCGTGAGTTTATTGTGATAACAATTACTGAGAAGTGGATCGATGCAGTGCCATTGTTGCAGGTGTTGTGTCTTTCTGGCGCTTTTGCCCCGTTCTATGTGCTTTACCAATATCTGGCTATCAGCAAGGGTAAGTCGGATGTCTTTATGTGGTGTAGTCTGGCTCAGATGGTATTGCAGACCATGATTGTTCTGCTATTTCGCCACCAGAATATCATGTCAATGGTTATTGCTTTCTCTATCTTCAGCATTGCTTGGCTGTTGGTTTGGCATTTGTTGACCGGTCGTATGATAGGACTGCGCCTCAAGGATGCCATCTTTGATGTGATGCCATTCTTTCTATTGTCTGTGATAGTTGTAGTGATAACCTATTTCCTAACGGCCTCTTTGGTGCCTCCCTGGTTATCGCTCATATCGCGTATGGTGATTGCCGTTATCCTTTACATAGCCTTGATGAAAGCCTTCCATGTTGTTATCATGGACGAGGCTTTCCGCTATTTGTTTGGGAAGAAGGCATGAGAAATTGGTAGTTGTAAACAACCATCATGCAGTATATTGCTGCTCTCAGGAAGTTGACAATACCTTTCCCTTCTGCATAGAAAAGATGATGCCTGTATTTGATGTGTAGTCTGCACAAGCGTAGAAGGTTAAACAATCCCTTTTGTCCTTCCAAACTAACGATTCGCTTTGCATCTTCGAATAATTTACCTTCTGCGGGAATTCGGCTTACCAGAATCAGTCTTCTTTGGAAGAACTCATAGAGATAGGGACGAACTTGGCGATAGTGCAGGAGCGACCATCGTAGAATGTATAAACCGTTGCCTACTGATGGTGTTCGTCGGGTGTCAACAGCGGATAGGTTGGATGTGGTTGCCTCAACATATCGACGCTGTTTAACAAGGAACTCGTCTAAAAGGACAAGCCCTCCCAGTGCCGCGGCTGTTAGTGACAGGTATACATCATAATATGTTTTCAGCTTATTGTCGTTTGGAGGTAGTTTCTCAAGCAAACTACGGTGAAAGAGCATTGTGTGTCCGGGTATAGATGCATATAGCAGTCTGATGAGATGATAGTTGGGCGTTCTTGGGTCATATGCTACTTTTGTACCATCCGCAGAAAACGGAATGGAACGGCAAGCACAAAGAAGTTGGCTGCCAATGGCTGCTATCTGTCTTTCAATCTTATTGGATTCCCATATGTCGTCCTGGTCACAGATGGCGATATAATCACCCGTGGCTCTTTTCATTGCACTGAAGAAGTTTCCATTCACACCATGATCTGCCTCATTTTGGAAAACATGTATGACTGGGTGTTTATCGGCATACTCTTGTAGTATATCTAGAGTAGAGTCGATGGAGCCGTCGTCCTGTATGATGATCTCATGGATGGGGTATGTCTGTGAGAGCAAAGTGTCAAGTTGTTCTCGAAGGAAACGCTCACCGTTGTATGTGCATAGCACAATGGAAACAAGTTTGTTCATCGTGGTTTCTTTTTATGTTGGCAAAGGTACAAAAAAACAAGGATATTTTTGTATATCTAAATGAAAAAATATACCTTTGCAGAAAAATGCAAAGCATGGAATACAACACGATAGATAATGAATCCTTACGTCAGCGTTTCAATCCTGATGGATCTGTACTTCGCAGACATCAGATGCGAATGCTTGAGCTTTTGCTGGAGCTTGACAGAGTCTGCAAGAAACACAATATCAGCTATTGGTTGAGCAGCGGAACCTTGTTAGGTGCTGCTCGACATAAGGGATTTATTCCCTGGGATGACGATCTCGATGTTGAATTGATGCGTGAGGATTATTTGCGACTGATGGAGGTGCTTCCTGGTGAACTGCCCGAGACCATGGCTTTGCAGTCGAATGATACAGATGCGTCATTCTTTTCTTATTATGCCAAATTACGTGATCGTCGTTCCGTACTTCATGAAAGTAATGACTATGATCGTTGTTGGAAAGAGAAAGGCATCTATATTGATATCGTTCCTTTGGAAAAACAGCCTATTTGGCTTCATCTGATTTCGGAGAAGTCAACGGGACATATGTACAAGATATGGCGTACAAGTACGGATGACAAGAAGAGCATTAAGCGTGTCATGCGTATTTTCAAACTGAATAATTATTTCATATATCCTGTTCTACGCCTATTGTGTAAGCTTATTCGTCCGTCGGTTATTACCAGTGGTTTGGGTATTCCTTTTCACAATCCTCGTTATGAGCGAAATATATTCCCATTGACCACCATGGAGTTTGAAGGACACCAATTCCCCGTTCCTCATAATACTGACCAGCATCTGCGTGAGATATATGGTGACTATATGAAGTTGCCAGATTTGAATAGACTTAATCTCCATGTTGGAGAAATAGAAATCTATGACTAAGAATCCATATAAGACTGATATTGCTGTTCTGCTACTGTTCTTTAATCGGGCAGACACTTTCCGCCAGGTATTCGAGGCGGTTAAGGAGGCGCGACCATCAAAGCTGTTTCTTTATCAGGATGGTCCTCGTGGTGAGCGCGATATGGCTGGCATAGAGGCCTGCAGGGCAATCGCGAGTGATGAGAATATCGATTGGGAGTGCGAGGTTCACCGTATGTATCAGGAAAAGAACTATGGCTGCGATCCTTCGGAATATATCTCTCAGAAGTGGGCTTTCTCTATCGTAGGCAAGTGCATGGTGCTGGAGGACGATGATGTGCCCTCACAGTCGTTCTTTCCTTTCTGTAAGGAGATGCTTGATAAGTACGAGAACGATGAGCGTATCAGTATGATCTCGGGCTTTAATATCGATGAGGTAACTGAGGATTGTCCTTACGATTACTTCTTTACCTCAACGTTTGCCATCTGGGGTTGGGCTTCGTGGCGACGTGTCGTTGATCAGTGGGATGATCAGTACTCATTCCTTGACGATGCTTATAATATGTCACAGCTAAAGGCTTTGGCCGAGCAACGCAAATATAGAAAGGACATGATACAGATGTTCAGCAATCATCGTGCTACTGGGAAGGAATACTATGAGAGTATCTTCTGGGCATCTATGTTGTTCAATTCCGGCCTAGCTATCATGCCTTCCAAGAACCAGATTAATAACTTAGGACTGATGGCCGACTCTACACATTTTACGGCTTCGGCTAAAACGACTCCCAAGCGTTTCCTGAGAATTTTCACCATGAAACGATATGAGTTGACGTTCCCGCTTAAACATCCCAGATATGTAATTGAGAATGTGGGCTACAAGGAGCGTTTATATAAGATTCTTGCTTGGCGTCACCCTCTTATAAAAATCAGCTATTCGTTAGAGGAGCTATGGCTTAACATCCGATATGGTCAGTTCGGCAATATCTCGAAAGCCTTTACGCGGCGCATCCGTAAGTGGTTAGGAACAGAAAAGCATGCCTGATGCAGGCATGCTTTTCTGTTATAATATAATATAGGTATAATAATTGCACGTTAAGTGTAAAGCTTGTGCTTTGCAATGTAGTCTGCTACGGCCTTTGGCACTAGTTGCGTAATGTTCTTGCCTGCCTTGATGCGCTCGCGTATTTCGGTACTCGAAATATCGATGAGATCGAGCCCTTCGATACCACCTTCGCATCCACGACGAGGATAAACAATGATTTGATAGTTCTTGCGAATGTCATCTGCACGATACCACTTATCAAACAGCGTCCAGTTGTCGCCACCTATCATCAGCACGAACTCACGGTCAGGATAATCCTTTTTCAGGGCTTCAAGCGTATTCCAAGTGTACGATGGCTTGGATAGGTTCATCTCGTAGTCGCTGGCCATGATACCTGTTTCGCCTTCAACAGCCAGTCGGGCCATCTCCATGCGTATCTGGTCGTCCAGTAAATCGGATTGGGCTTTTAGTGGGTTCTGTGGCGACACCATCAGCCAAACCTCGTCGAGCCCTGCCTTTTCGCGAAGCTGGCGTGCCAACGAGATGTGTCCGTTGTGTATCGGATTAAATGATCCGCCAAAGATTCCCGTCCTAATCATTCTGTCTCAAGAAACTCTTTGATGACCTTCAGCGCGTCGGCTTCGGCATTGTCCAGCTTGTCGTTGATGACAATCTTGTCGAACTTATCGGCAAACGAGAGTTCGAATTCTGCACGGGCAATGCGCTGGTCGATAACCTCAGGCGCATCAGTAGCGCGACCCTCAAGTCGCTTGCGCAGTTCGCCTATCGAAGGAGGCTGGATAAACAAGCTCAGAGCCTTGTCGCCATAGAACTTCTTGATGTTTACGCCACCTTTCACGTCAACGTCGAATACCACGTTTTGCCCTGCGTTAAGCTGGTTTTCAACCTGCGACTTCAGTGTGCCGTAAAAACGGTCGGTATATACCTCTTCGTACTCTAGGAACTCATTGTTCTCAATACGCTGACGGAACTCCTCTGGCGTTAGGAAGAAGTATTCTACACCATTCTTTTCCGTGCCTCGTGGCGCACGCGATGTGCACGAGATAGAGTAGGCAAGATTCAGCTCCTTGTGCTCTTCCATCAGCCACGAGATGATAGTACTCTTGCCAGTGCCCGATGGAGCCGATATGATAATTAATTTTCCTCTCGCCATATTAGAGTGCGTTAAGAACTTGTTCCTTAATCTGCTCCAGTTCGTCCTTCATCTGGACTACGATGTTCTGCATCTCGGCTTGGTTGGACTTAGAACCTGTGGTGTTGATCTCGCGACCCATCTCCTGAGCAATGAAGCCCAATTTTTTGCCCTGTCCGTGACCGTTGGCCATGGTCTCGCGGAAATACTTCAGGTGGTTGGTCAGGCGTTGCTTCTCCTCACTGATGTCCAACTTCTCAATATAGTAGATGAGCTCCTGCTCCAAGCGGTTCTTATCGTATTCCACACCAGGAATCTGCTGCAAGCCTTCTACGATGCGCTGGCGGATTTTCTCCACACGGCTCTTTTCGTAGGGTTCAATCTCTGCCAGCAGACGCTCAATGTTATCGATCTTCTCTGCGAACTTCTTCTCCAGTGCGGCACCTTCCTGTTTGCGGAAGTCTACCAGTGCGTTGATGGCGCCCTCTACGGCTTTGCGAGCTTCTACCCATTCCTCGTCGCTCAGCACCTCTTGCTCAGTCTTTGTCAGCACGTCGGGCATGCGAGTCAGCGTGTACATCCAGTCTGTGGGTTCAGGAATACCAACTTTTCCTGCTACGTCTTTCAGCTGGTGGTAGTAGTTCTCTACCAGAGCAGCGTTAATTGGTGTGGCGTCAACGCCAGTATTTTTCTCAATCCATAATGCGAAGTCCACCTTGCCACGTTCCAGAGATGCGGCTATCATTTGGCGTATTTCCATTTCCTTTTCGCGGTAGAGTGGGGTGATGCGTGTCTGAAGATCCAGTTGTTTGGAGTTCAGTGATTTGATTTCAGCTGTGATTTTCTTGTCTTTGAATGCTACGACAGCTTTACCGTAGCCAGTCATTGATTGTATCATTTATCTTTATTGCTAAAAATGTTCTTATTTCATTTTCCACTCACCGTCTTTCTCTACCATCGGCACTACGATTTCTTCTTTCGTAGAGTCGTTGAAGTTCAGGTTCAGAAAAACCTGCATCACGTTGAGTGTTGAGTCAGTAGCAGCATGGGTGGCCTCTATGCCAGCAATGCCGCCATGTTCCTCTTGCTGTCTCAGCATGAACTGTTTGTAGATGTTGAGCAGTCGTTCACGATAGTTGTCAGGAATGCTGTCCATCGTGGCTCGTCCGTTCAGGAATGCCTCATACTCACCAGCCAGGAGACTGTTGTAATATGCCACAGCTGCCTCCTGAGCTTTCTCCTCGGGAGTCATCTGATAACTGTTGCAGGCGGAGAGCACCGTCATTGCTACAGCAAGGAAGAATGCCTTTTTCATCCTGCTACTATTTCTGACGAATGAAAACGTTGATGGGTGAACCTGTCAGAGTCCAGTTCTCGCGAATCTTGTTCTCCAGGAAACGCTTGTAGGGCTCCTTGATATACTGAGGCAGGTTGGCGTAGAAGATGAAAGTAGGTATCTGTGTGTCGGGCACCTGTGATACGTACTTAATCTTGATATACTTACCCTTGATAGAGGGTGGGGGTGTAGCCTCCACGATGGGGAGCATGATTTCGTTCAACTTCGAGGTTCCAATCTTCACCTTGCGGTTCAGGTAAACATCCTTGGCAGTCTCCAGTACCTTGAAGATGCGCTGCTTGGTCAGTGCCGATGCGAAGATAATGGGGAAGTCAACGAATGGAGCCATGCGCTTGCGGATGGCCTGTTCGAAGGTGTCGATAACCACCTGCGACTTCTCCTCTACCAGGTCCCATTTGTTTACTACCACTACCAGACTCTTGTTGTTCTTCTGAATCAGCTGGAAGATGTTCATGTCCTGTGCCTCGATACCGCGGGTAGCATCAATCATCAGGATGCAGACATCGCTATTCTCGATAGCACGGATAGAACGCATCACGCTATAGAACTCCAGGTCTTCCGATACCTTGTTCTTGCGGCGGATACCAGCCGTGTCAACCAGATAGAAATCGAAACCGAACTTATCGTAACGGGTGTAGATAGAGTCGCGCGTCGTGCCGGCAATGTCGGTCACGATGTGACGGTCCTCACCGATGAAGGCATTGATGAGGCTTGACTTACCTGCGTTAGGACGACCTACCACAGCAAAGCGGGGGATACCGTCCTCAGTCTCGTCTTTCTGCTTCTCAGGCAGCGTCTCCAGCACCTTGTCCAGCAAATCGCCAGTACCGCTACCAGTGGCTGCGCTGACACAATAGGGGTCGCCCAGTCCCAGTTTATAGAAGTCGTACTGTCCGTACAGGTCCTTACCATCGTCGGCTTTGTTAGCTACCAGAATTACAGGCAGCTTCGCACGGCGCAGAATCTGAGCCACGTCCATGTCCCAGTCTGTAACACCGTTCTTGATGTCGCAAAGGAAGAGCACCAGGTCTGCCTCCTCGGTAGCCACCAGTACTTGTTTGCGAATCTCCTCTTCGAAGACATCGTCGCTATTGACTACCCAACCGCCTGTGTCAACCACGGAGAACTCGCGTCCGCACCACTCACACTTACCATACTGACGGTCGCGTGTGGTACCAGCTTCGTCGCTCACAATGGCCTGTCGGCTGTTAGTCAGTCTATTGAATAACGTGGACTTTCCCACATTGGGACGTCCTACAATTGCTACTAAATTTCCCATAATACGTATTATTTGGGTGCAAAGTTACGAAAAAACGAGGGAAGAACAAAGCAAACTAGTTTGTTTTTTCTTCCGAGTGCTAAGTAAGTTCGACATCTTTGATGTCAAAGTTACGAAAAATATTCGTTATTATTCAGGATTATATCCAAAATTATCAAGTTCCTTTTTCGACGAGCGCCAATCCTTATCTACCTTTACGAATATCTCCAGATAGATGTGCTTGTCGAAGAATTTCTCCAGCGTCTTGCGCGCTTCCGTCGATACCTTCTTCAGCGCTACGCCCTGATGGCCGATGATGATGCCCTTCTGCGAGTCGCGCTCCACATAGATAACGGCATTGATGTGTATCTGTCGATCGTCCTCCTTGAAACGCTCCACCACTACCTCTACGGAGTAGGGAATCTCCTTGTCGTAGTAGAGCAGAATCTTCTCGCGGATAATCTCTGATACAAAGAAACGGGCAGGCTTGTCCGTCAATTGGTCTTTGTCGAAGAAAGCAGGACTCTCAGGCAGCAGTTCCTGAATGCGCTTCAGCAGGATATCCACGCCAAACTTGTTCTTGGCCGAGATGGGCAGAATCTCTGCGTTGGGCAGCAGCGTGTGCCATTTCGTGACAATATCGCCCAATGTTTTCTGGTCGCTTTCGTCAATTTTGTTGATAAGCAGAATCACGGGGATGGTCATCTTCTGTACCTTCTCCAGAAACTCCATGTTCTTCTCGGGGTTCTCCACCACGTCGGTCACATAGAGCAGCACGTCGGCATCGGTCAGCGCGCTTTCCGAGAACGCCAGCATCGACTCCTGCAACTTGTAGTTGGGTTTCAGCACACCTGGTGTGTCGCTGAACACAATCTGCATGTCATCGGTATTCACAATGCCCATGATGCGGTGACGCGTGGTCTGTGCCTTGAAGGTGGCAATAGAGATACGCTCACCCACCAGTTGGTTCATGAGCGTTGATTTTCCCACGTTGGGGTTTCCTACGATATTTACAAATCCTGCTTTATGTTTCATATGATTATTTTATATTCTGCAAATTTCGGCATTTTTCTCGTAATATCCAAATTCTACGCATTCTTTTTCATGATATTCGCGATTCTTCGGTTTTATTTTGTACCTTTGCAAAACAGAAATATTTATTCATGTTGACCCCTTAACAATAATGATATGAAAACAAAACATGTATTATACGAAACACAGGGCACTTGTTCTAAGTTGATAGATGTGACGGCCGATGAGAACGACGTTATCCAACAAGTCTTCTTCGTAGGAGGCTGTAATGGCAACTTGCAGGGCATCAGCCAGTTGGTGACCGGTCAGCATATAGACCAGGTGATTCGCAAACTCAACGGCATTCGTTGTGGCATCAAGAATACCTCCTGTCCCGACCAACTCTGTCGCGCCCTCGAACTGTTGAAGTCAGCCCCATTAGTGTAACTATTGACTTTCCGTCTTCGCAATATTGAGATGGAGGAGTAATGGCCTAAAAATAAATTTTGGCCAAAATTAAAAGAATAATGGCCAAAATTCATAAAATTCTGGCCATTATTTATTTCAATCTAAAAAGAATTATAGCTATAATTCGATCGATTATAGCTGTAATTTTTGCAATTATAGCTATAATTTCTTTTCGAACTATGCATCATATGTCGTCATACGATAGGTCTTGTATGGCAGTAATGTTATTATAATATTGTTTTAGCGCGCAACAAACTTCTTTCCTTCACGAATATAGATACGCCCCTTGATGAGAAGAGTTACTTTCTGTCCCATCAAATCGTAAACGGGAACATCATAGTTCACATCTTCGTTTATATTCTGAATGGCGTTCGCTTTATCCTCTACGGTAACTACACATTGTGCTTGTCCGACACCGTTTTCTGGCGTAACGGTGATGATGGCGTTACCTTCGTTTAGAGCAACCATGAGACCCGATTGCGAGACGATGCAAATACTTTCGTTGGATGATTTCCATACGACGTTTTTATTCGTAGCATTATTAGGCTTAGCTGTTGCGCTGAGTTGAAGCATCTCTCCCTTTTGCAGCTTTGCTGAGGTCTGAGAAATTTCTATGCTCGTTACAGGAACGGTTTCCTTTTCCACAACGATGGCACACGAAGCAGTGAACCCTCCGTCTGTAGTTGTGGCAAGAACAACAGCTGTTCCAAATCCCGTTGCAATGACCTTACCGTTAGCTACCATACAAATGGCCTCATTGGTGCTCGTCCATTTTACCTCTTTATTTGTAGCATCGGCAGGCAATACCGTTACTTCTAATTGTATGTTCTCTCCGATATTCGTCATGCGATAGGTCTCAGGCGTTACTCTAATGCCAGTTACAGGTTGGATAACTGAAACTTTGCAAGAGTCTTTTGCTGCAGTATTATCATTCGATACTGCTTTTATCCAGGCCTCGCCAGCTTTCAAAGCTGTTACGTTGCCGTTAGCATCTACAAAAGTAATTTGGCTATTCGATGAAGTCCATGAAACGGCTTTGTTCTCTACATCGTCGGGCGTTACAATTGCTGATAGTCGTTCCGACTCACCAACCTTCAAAGAAAGTGTAGATTTGTTCAACGAAATATTGGCAACATGCTGTGTCACCTTGACAATACAGCTGGCTGAATAGTTGCCATCAACTGTAGTGACGGTAACAGAAGCCGTACCAGCACCTACGGCAGTTACAAGACCATTGTTCACAACGCATACGTTGTCGTTTGTGCTGCTCCAGCGAATATCTTTGTTGCTGGCATCGGCAGGCGTAATGGTTGCAGTCAGTTGCAGTTTGTCTCCAGCATAATTAAAGGTTATATTCTCCTTTGACAGCGACACACCTGTTACAGGTTGGATTACTGTTAATTTGCAGGAGTCTTTTGCCTCTGCGTTATCATTTGATACGGCTTTAATCCAAACATCACCAGCCTTCTTGGCAGTAACATTACCATTGGAATCTACGATTGCTATCTGATTGTTGGATGAAGTCCATTTCACTGTTTTGTCATCTGCGTTATCAGGACTGATGGATGCTCTCATCAGTTCCTGTTCTCCAACCTTTAGGGTCGAAACGTGTTTCTCCAAAGTCAGTCCCGTAACATGCTGTATCACCTTCACCGTACAAGTAGCAGTATGTCCGCCATCAACTGTGGTCACTGTGATAATGGCAGTGCCCGGTCCTGTAGCTGTCACTAGTCCATAGTCAGAGACCGTACATACCTGTTCGTTTGAACTCTTCCATGTGATGGCTTTCTCTGTAGCATCGTTTGGCGTAATGATGTACTCCAATTTCTTAGAATCACCAATATTGGCTAATACAATTTGACTTTCCGTGAAATTAATTGTCTCGACGTTCTTTCTCACAGTGACCAAACAAGAGTCCTTAATTCCAGTGGCAACAGAAACTGCATATATCTTGGCTTCTCCGGGTGCAATTGCTGTAATATTACCATTCTCATCAACTGCAACAACATCTGTGTTGCTTGAGTTCCAACTTATTCGTTGGTCGTCAGCGTCTTCAGGAGTGATAGTCGTAGATAGTAAAAGTTTCTCTTCCTTATTAAGTATGATGCTATGTTGTGATAATGAGATTCTTGTTACAGGATTGTTCTCAATAATCTGACATATATTCCAATCAGAGTTTTGATAAGCTTGTTTGGCTCCTTTGGGAACATATAATATAGAATTTTTTAAATTATCGCGGCTTGAATACAAACTCAAGTATAAAGACGGAGGTATGATGTCGTCTATATGGAAAATCAATCTTATATCGTAATTGTATTTTGTGTTTCCATATACTTCTCTTATGTTATCTCCGATAAAAATATGTTGGCCGTCTTTATGTCCAAAAGAATATAAATAAAATGGGTCTCGTATCGTTTTGGGTACAAT
>Ga0265298_10000922_pt1 | contig 43630 bp, 77 predicted proteins | sample AusTroGonzalo_MG_3_FD_193486 | JGI IMG/M metagenome (GOLD analysis project Ga0265298, IMG submission 193486) | Bovine rumen microbial communities from tropical cattle in Woodstock, Queensland, Australia - Gonzalo_01 | ecosystem: Host-associated > Mammals > Digestive system > Stomach > Rumen ... | reverse complement strand
CCTAATTTATCAACAAGTTCATACCAATACTTTGACGGGTCAATTCTTGTTCTACCCTCATAACCGCCCTCGTGGTGTTCATCTTCCCAACTTTGATTTTGCTCATCAATTTCCATACCAAAGTTGTCAATGTTTACACCATTTAACAAATCATAACCACTACGCTTGTTTTCATAAACATTTATTGTAATGTTTGTAATTTGTTCGTCTTGTAAGATTTCGGGTTTTTGATAACAAACACCTTGTTTAATAATATAAGTATTGTCGGCACTTGACGACGGTGTTAATGCAAAGAAATAACCGTTAACATTATACGGTGTTATATTATTATTTGACGCACCAAGATAAAATGTTTTACAACCACAAACGGAACACATTTGTATAAGTTCTAAAATTGAAACTTTACCTAATGATTTTCCAACCGCTTGTTTTAAGTAGTTTTCATTTCCAATGTTGTAATAAGGAACAAGGTTTTTAACGGTGCAATCGGTATTGTAGTCGCCTAAACCTGTTCTATTGCTACCAAACATTACCTTGTTATCGCTATAAAAAATATCCCATTCACGATGAGATGACGAGTGCGGATTAAAATAGTTATTAAGTGTATATTTAGCGGTTAAACCATTTGCTTTAACTTCTTTGTCGGCAACTTGGAATGAACCAATAACACAATCTAACCAACCACTTAAATCTTTTTTTCTATACTTAAAAACAACACAACACGCTTGATGAATTGAAAACTCGGGTGCGTTTTCGCAATATGTAAACATTTCAAAAGTAATTTCTTTTTTAGGAATAACTTTATTTATTACCGAACCGCTTTGTCTATATGAAAAAGTTTTCAAATGGCGTTTAGTTATAATTTTGGACGGTGTTAATGTTCCTTGTTCATAAAAATAAATCCAAATATCACTTTCGGTTGTAATTGCTTGATTTTGAATATCAATCCATTCTTGAACTACTGAACGCATAACTCATCTCCCGTTTTGATACCCGTATCAATTAAGTTTAATTGAACATTAGTATATCCAAGAGGATAACCATTACTATCCAATTTAATTTGGGCAAATGCTACTTTTCTATCGCCACAATAAAATAAACGACAAACATTATCGGTATCGTTTGGTGCTTTGGTTAATAAACCCTCAAACTCGCCTCTAATAACATCAAAGAAAGAAACGGGAACATAGAAAGAACCACCATATTTTTGTTCAAATAATCTTGCGATATTTCTATATTGTTCAACGGTTAAAAAGTTCCATTTAAGTTCAATTTTAGCGATGTCGCTTGCTACGACACTACCAACTACTTGTCCTGCCTCGTTTCTTGCACTATCAACAACGGTGCTTGAACTACCTTGATATTCACTTGGGGTCGGTAATTCTACCCAATAGTTATCCGCTTGTAAACCAAATGTTTCGCTATATATATAAACTAATTTTCTTGGATTACTAATTGCCATAGTTATTACCCCCACTAAACATCAATACGCCCTTTTGTGCGTTATATTTATCAACGGTGCGTGCGATTTCTTTTCCGTCAAGGTTAATAACAACCTCTTTACCGCTACCGCCACCACTTTCTCTCATCGCTTGTAAAACCGCAAGATAAATCCCCTCGGTAATTTGTTCATTGTTAGCAACTGCGGTTTGTCCGTTGGCAAATTGACCGATAAGTTCATTATGGTTTGCCATAAATAATCCGTCTTCTACGAAACCACCGTTTGCGTGCTTATTGATAAGTCCCAAAAGTGGAGCAATACCGCCCGATAAAATACCTAAAACGACTTGTTCCCATTTTGGTAAATTATAGAAACCACCACCTGTGGTAGCTGCAACGACCGTTTGACCGACTTTGCTACCAACCGTTTCGGCAATTCCTTTAACAAAGGTTAATATAGAACTAAAAACGCCCTCACCCTCAAATTGATTTTTAATAAATGTAAGGACAACATCAACGACTTTTAATACATTCGTAATAAGCGTAAAGAAAGTATCCAAACTACCATTAAACAAGTTTAATAAGAAACTAACAAAATCCGCTACAAAATTGTAAATTGGACTTAATATTTCTAAAATATCAAAGACGACATTAAAAAGTTCCGCAAGAAAATCAATAAATGTTTCTATGCTATCATCAACACTTTGATATGTCTTTTCAATAATTCTTCTAACAAGTTGAACAATGAAGTTTAAGATTGGCATAATTGCGGTAATTAAGTTTGCTAATGCCTCTAAAACGGGCATTAAAGCAGGTTTAAGAACATTCCATATTTCATCAATGGTATTTTTTAATTCACTTAAAAGACCGCCAAAAGCACCGTTGCTTTGGATACTTGTTTGTGTTGTTTGATAACCCGTTGTTTCTTTATCTTTTTGAATAACATTAAGTTCATCAATACCAAGTTGTGCGTTTTTAACTTTTTTCAAACTTTCGGCATAATCCTCCGCCTCTTTAATTGCCTCGCTAAAAGTGTCTTGACCCGAAATACTTGCCATAAGATTACCAATCATATTAAATAAATCGGCAAGAACATCGGTAAGCGTTGAAATTAAAGGTGCGATTGCTTTGATAAGTGGTGCGATTGATGAACCGATTGCGTTTTTAAGATATGTAAATGAACTTTTTAACTCGCTCATACTATCATTAAAGGCACTATCAAACTTGGCAAGATTTTGGACGCTTTCTTTAATTGCTTGGGCAATCATTTGTAATGCCCTACGAACAATACGATAGAAAGCAACACGCTTAAAAGCGTCGGCAAGTTTTTGAAAACCCGATTTGCCTTTCTTTTCTAATTTGTCGTGTGCTTTTGCGGTTTTATCAACATCGGTTTTAAGATGTTGAATAACCCTATCATATTCCTCGGCAGGCAATCCTAATTGTGTGAAAACATCTTTTAACTTTTCAAGTGAACTTTCATCAAATACTTTGCTTTCGGTTCTAATAGACGCAAAAACGGATTTAATTTGTTCTCCATTAAATCCTGCTTGTTCCATTGATTGTCTTAATTTTTCAAAAATATCAACCTCTTCTTGAACGCCATTGTCATCGTCAAAAGCGTCATTGATATTCTTTCTATAAATAACAAGTTGATTATTAACCTCAACAAGTTCTTGTTTCATAGTTTGGAAACCCGTTGTATATGAATTGCCAACACTATCCCAATTTGGCGTTGCTATATCCACCATATCGCTTAAATTAGCAGGCAATAACGGGTTAATCATTCCACTTAAATTGCTACCATTTTGGGTTGTTTTCATAAATGCTTTGTTTTGGAATGACCTAAAAGCACTTACAACATCTTGCAAACCACGACTAACATTTGAAAAATCAATGTCCGCAATTCTTTGTAAATGTTCTTGTAATAAATCTATTGCTTGTGTATCTAATCTTTTATTAACAAAGTTTTGCAAAGAGGATAAGTTTTTTCGTAAGGCATTTATACCCTCATTTGCACCCGAAACATTAGCACTTATATTTATAACTAAACTATCTAATTCGGTCGCCATATTTATCCCCTTTCCAAAGATTTGTTAGGTGGGGGTTTATTTAGGTTTTGCCCCCACCTTTGCTAATTCGTCTAATTTACTAACGAAATGTAATGCTTTTTGATTTGCTTGTTCTTGTCTTTCGCTTTCGGTAATAGGTATTGGTTGTTTCATATATGGTTGTGCTTTTGGGTTCTTTACCATTCCATTAAGGATTGGTGCTAAACTACCAATCGCATTATAAATATATGCACCTTGCAACCACATTTCGTTATTACGCTTTTTTTGTCGTATCATTTCCGCCCCATAATAGCGGTTTAATAATTCAACATCATCGTTCCAAAATTGGTCGTAGGTCATACCTATTGCCAACGCAAACTCAAACAATTTATCAAAATATTCTTTAAGGGAAGTTTCATTAGTGTCCTTTTTATCCGCTAATTCACTTCCCAATGTGAGTTTCCCTTTTTTTCGGTATCAAGGGTATCAACACTACTACGCATAATTTCGCCTAATGCTTTCATAAATCCGCCAATATCTTCAATTCCGTCAACAATGTCATTGACTTCCTCTTGTGTGATATTTGGATAGTGCATTAGGAAACCCGTGCGTGCCATTTTGCAAAGTGCAAGGTAATTTTCATAATTGCTTGCACTATCTTTGATTTCCTTTTCAATATCCCCTGCTAATAATAGCGTGCGTCTATTGAACTCTAAATCGTAGGTCTTTTCCCCTACCGTTAATTTAATTATTCTACCCATTTGTAGAACCTCCCTTTGTAAATCTATGATTATGAAACGGTAATTTCACTTTTTGGTGTTAAAACAATTCTCATTTCAAGAACATCTCCAACACCTGCCCCAACAAGAACTAATCTTGCGGTTGCCTTAAATAACCATTTCTTGCCTGCATTTCCAATTCTAACGCCCCAATAACCCTCTCCGTTATCGGTATCAATAATGCCTTGAACGGTTGCGTAATCGGTGTCATCGTAATTGGCGGTAAAACTTAATTCATCTGGTAATGTAATAAGTCCGTCAATATTTTTATGTTCATCGTCGCAAAGAGTGGTTATTTCCACTTGGTCGGGTTGGTTATTGTCAATGTCAGGGAAATCTTTGATACAAATAACTTTGCTATATGATGTTCCGTCGGTGCTATGCACTAATTGAACGCCTTGTGTAGATTGTGCCATAATTTATTCCCCCTTTTTATGAAATAACATTAGTTGTTTTTTCAATAGAGGATTTTGGTGTAAGAACGATACGCATTTCTAACACATCGCCTACGCCACCGCCAACTAACACCATTCTTGCAGTTGCTTTGAACTTCCAAATTGGATATGTGCCTGCGGTATCATCGCCACCACCGATTTGAACGCCCCACCACGCCTCACTTGTATATCCTGCAACAACGCCATAAAGGTCGCTATCGTAATTACAAGTAAATGTAAGTTCATCGGGAAGATTTTTTAATCCGTCAATAAACTTGTGTGCGTCATCGCATAAGGTTGTGATTTCAATTTGGTCTGGTTGTCCGTTGTCTAAATCAGGGAAATCCTTAATACATAGAAACTTTTGACTTGCACCGCTACCGTGTGAAATCCTTGCCCAACTTGGTGTAGAACCCGTGCCACCATATCTAATGTGAACACCTTGAGTAATTTGTGCCATAGTGGTTTACCTCCTATAAACAGTTTCGTCTTTTGAAACAACACCCTCATATCTTGCGACAATTCGGTATAATGTTTCATTTTGGTCTTGCATTGGAACTTGACTAATTCGTGTAAATCCAATACTTTCTAATACACCATTAACGACCGATAATAGTGATTTTGCTTTTGACATTCGTGTATCGCCTTTCGCATAGCAATTTATTTCAAATGCGGTATTGACAAAGTTTTCAATTTCACAATCATCGCTACCCCTTTCATAAACACTATTGTTAATCATTTCAATACTAACGAATGGATAAGAACTTGGTGCGTTTACATAAACGCTTGATGTTTTGACCGAACTATCGTAGTTTTCAAGTGCGGTAGTTATTGCGTCAAATACATCATTTGATATATCAATCATTTAACCTTTAACCTCCCACGCTTGTAATCCGCAATAGCGGTATTTCTCGCACGATATAAACATCGTAGCGGTCTATTACCCATAGTCCAAACGACATCATTTCTAATGTCGCCATTTTTCTTATGCACATTACTTTCACGGTCGGCAAGACGATGATTTGTGGTTGGTCTAACCCAAAACTCGTTCATACCATAACCCTTACCATAATGTCCTAATTCAACAATGCCACTTGGTCTTGGGATTTTTTCAATCATTCCGCCTTTGGCAAATCCGCCTAATGAATAAATCATTGTTCTTGTGTAGGCATTAACGGTATAGACCGTTCCTTTTGCACTTGTTCGTGTATAAGACCCAACTTGTGTATCAATTTCACGATACGAATTGACTATACCTGCACCAAACTCGGCAAATAACACTTGTGAACCCTCACATCTAACGGTTGCACTTGCCCCATTCACTTGACGACTTACATTGATATATGGGTCATCGCCCGTAATTTCGTTTATCGCATTGTTATAATTGCGTCGGGCATTTGTTTCAATGTCCTTGCTTAATGCGTCAACAAACTTATTTGCGGTTTCTTTACACCCTTTAATAAAGTCGTTTAGATGTTTAGTAAGTTTGCTACAATCACAAGTTATTTTCATAACTAATTGTTCCTTACTTTTTCAAGTAGAATAAGAACCTCGTTTAATGTGTCTTTAATTCGCTTTATTTTATAATCGTATAGTGGTTGCCCATTAGCGTCGTATTGTGGGTTTTTATCAATAAAAAACACGGTATTTTCGGTAAAACCTACTTTTTCAAACAAATATCTTGTTAAGATAAATGATTTATCGTATTCAATACTAATTCCGTTGCTATCAATGACCGCAACACCACTTGCACCGCTAATATGTGTCTTAAAGACGATTTCATCGCCATAAAGGACTTTGCTTTCGCCCGTCCTTTTGCCTTGACTATCAACGATACTTTCTTTACCTAAATAATTTAAGGCAACGAACTCTTTTTTGTTTATTTCAAGGTTTCTCATAACACATCGGCAAGAGGCACAACATCATACATAATTTCTTCTTTGCTACGCCAAACTCTTGACACGCCATTTTCATTATGCGATTTTTGACCCTCCGCACCCCTTTCATTAAATAAAGCGATTGTAAGTTCAATTTGTAATTGCTCGTATTTTGGTTCAACATTACTTGGTTGTTCGCCATACGGAAATCTTTTGTTAAGAATAAGTTGTTTTGCTTGGAGGAGGTAAACACTTAAAAGGTTAGCGTCGTAATCATCGCCAAGCATTGTTTGGATTTGTGTAATTTTTTCGCTATCGGTCATCGGTGTTTACCCCCTTTCAAGTTTTATAAAGTTAAATTAAAGTGTGTAGTCAATAGCACAGAAAGGAACATTCTTTGTATCAACGGAATGTCCTTGACCGTCGTTGACTAATTCCCAAGAACCTGCGGTTTCAAGTAAAGCATTTGTAATCTTGTTTGTGCTTGCGATTGCACTTGCCTTGAATGAAACGCCCTCTGGTGCCATATAGAAACGAACACGGGAAACAAGTGATGTTTGACCGCCATTCTTTTTGCTATCTCTTGACATTTCAACAGGGTAAAGTAATGGTAATTCACCGTGAGCAAATGCTCTTTCGCCAAGAACATAGGTTCTATATGTATGTTTGCTATTTGGTGCGTCTGCAACTGGGCATTGGTCATTAACGATAACTAAACGACCATTCCAAAAACCAACATTGGATTGTCTTTGTAATCCGTTTGCGTCATTGTAAAGTGCGTATGTGATTTTTTCGGTTTTTTCAAGTTCTTTTGCAACTACGGAGTGCATAAAGACAACTTTGAATAAATCGGCATTGTCGCCACCGATACCACGAACTGCGTCAATAATGTCGGTGCTTGCAACTGATGTCTTTTCAATTACGGAACCTGCTAATGCACTACCAAAGATACCTTTGAGAATGGAAAGCATTTTCTTTTGTCTTTGTTTTGCCCAATAATGTGCTAATTGTTCGGCAACTTGGATAATGAAATCTTTACCTGTTAAAGAATATGTGAAATCTTTTTCGGTAAATGATTTACCCATTTCAATAGCAACGATACCTTGTGAATATGTGCCGAGTGAACCTTCATCAATGTCGGTTGCACCGTCTAAATCAATAGCGTCGCCACTTAAAAGTCCTGTAATTGGTCTAACTGCATAGTTTCCACCAACTTGTGCAGGGAACTTTAATGCGATTTCTTCATCTTCGTAGAAAACGCCTGCCTCAATAAGTGAGGTTTTTACTGGGTCGGCAACTTGTTTTGTATAAGCAAGAAATACCTCACCGTTAAAGTTTTTCAAATCAAATTGTTTCATAATCGTTATATCCTCCCATAATGATTTGATAGATTTTTAAGAGGACATATAACTTAACCTTTTATAAGTTCGTTATATAACGCTGGGTCGTCCTCTTTTAATTGGTTCATTTGTTCCATAGAAATACGACCTGCTTTGAAGTCCTCTTTTGTGTAGGTAGAGCCACCTTGACCGCCACCTTTCACATTTGGGTTATTTTTCATAAGTTCCTTTTTAAGTGCCTCATCGTGCGATTTAAGGAATGTTTCGTGATATTCACTTACATCTTTGCCCTCGTATTCGCCCTCTGCGACTTTCTTTGCAAGGTCATCGCTATAACCCATTTTTACATATCTCGCTACTCTTTCGCTTATGGACTTTTCTTTCTTCAAAGTGTTAATTTCCGCTTGCATTTCATCAAACTTCAATTTTGCTTGTTCTTCTTCGCTTAACTTTGCTTTCTTTTCGTCTTTAAGCGTTTTAATTTCGCTTGAATACTTGTCAACCAAACCTTTGTTTGTCTTTGCCTCGTTTTCAATCTTGGACTTTTCACTTTCCATATCTTGATGTTTTTTGGCAAGTGCCTCAACGATTTGGTCGTCGGTCATACCCTCTTGAAAGGTAATCCCTAATTTTTCAATTTGTTCTTTTGTCATAAGAACTAAAACCTCCTGCGTTTTTTAAGTTGTTCTCTCAACTATGTTGCGTTTAATTTGTTAATCGTTTTTCTCTAAACGATGTTTATTTAAGGCAATTTCTTGCCCCTTTTAACCTAATTTTCTTCGCTAATAGGTAGTTTTGCCCTAACCTTGCGATGTTCCTCCACGATTACCACATTGTTTCTTTCCCTTTTAATGTGAACCTCGTGTCCTTTATTAAGGATTTCGCAAATTGATTGAATGTCGGCAAGTGAGAAATCCTTAACTTTAATCATTTTGTCCTATTGCCTCGCTTTCTTTTTTGATTTCTTCGTAATATTTACTACTTAAATCAAATGCCTCCTCACTATTCGGGAATAATCCACAAACTTGGAACGCTAATTGTGGGGCAACCTTGTCATTTCTTAACAATAGGTCAAGGACTTGTGCCTTTTGCCATAAGTTTTCGTAATTTCTACGGGTAAACTTGATGTCAATGTCGCTTAATTTCAAATCAACTTTGTTTTCGGTCATAACCTTTGTGATTTTTAAGGCGTGTTTCAAGAACAATAATTCGCTTGACCTAAACATAACTTCGGTTTCGCTTGCTCTTGCGTCCGCACCTTGCCAACCATTTTTAAGAATAACCGCACCATTGTTTGAACTATCGCTTGTATTTCCGTCGCTTTGACTTGGCATACCAACGATATGTAAAACGACATTATACATACTATCTACAAGTGCTTGGACTTGTGTTTGGTTAAGTTCTTGTGTCAAATATGACACATCGGCACTTAATTCCTTGCTATTGTCTTTAATTTTGATAGCACCTAATTCTTTAAGTTTTTTAATGCCTTTTTCATCAATATCAACATTTTTGAATATCATTAACGCTTGGATAAATTGTTCAACACCGTCTAAACGATTAGATTGTGTTAGGTTGATTGCGTCTAATAATTCAATGACTTGTTCAAAGTCGCCAATTCTTTCTTCGTTAAGTGGATATTCAACCAATGGGATTTGTCCGTAAGTGTGTGGTTCGTTTTTAGTAAGAACGCCACCCACGATTTCATAGAACATTGTGTCTGTATATGCTTGAATACGAACTTTTAAGTTGCCTTGTTCATCAAATACCTTATCAACGATGACCCCTAAAACAGGTTCTTTCTTGAAATCCGCACTATAAACGACAAATGCGTTCATTGGGAAAATCGTATAAATATTGAATGGTGGTTCATCATCACTATCATCAAAACGCTTATTTTCAAGTGTTAAACGATACGATGTGCCACAAATTGATTGATGTTTTGCCAATTCTTTGTCCTTGCCTACCTTATCGTTAAGAATTAAGTAGTCATTTAAGGTTTCTATTGGGTTGTTTTCGTCATTTTTCTTGCGACTAACATATTCAATCGGTTTCCAAAGCAAATAACCAACCTTGAAAGCGACAATTTCCCTTGCGTGATTTTCAACAATTTTATTGTTGATTTCCTCGTGGTATTGTTTTGTTCTTTCTAAAATTGGTTGGATACCTTTGTAATAATTAAACAAATACTTAATTTGTCCTTGATTAACGCAAAAAATTGACATCGCCTCTTGTAAGACATTCAATATATTTGTTTCATTTATAGGACTATAAGTTGTTGTAATTAGTTTTCTACCGTGAAGTTGTATCATTTTTCGCTACCTTGCTAAATTAAAGATACCTTTGAAAACAAGGTATTCATATCAAAGCAAATGTAGTTTGTCGGCAAATTGCTAAAACGGTCGTCTAAATACTTCATAACCACCTTGATAAAGTGGCGTTCTTAACATATCGCAACCTTGCGAACAACTATCGGGTGCGTCGTCGTGCTTATTTTTGCCATTAACGGAATACCCAATAAGGTTCTGCATAAACATTTTGTAATCCTTATCCCTTAACGGTGCCTCCAAAAAGTGCCAATTTAGTTTAATATCGGGAGCACATTGTAAAATACGACCCTCTTTTGACACCGTATTTGGTGCGGATTTTGTCGTAATATTGATTGGATAATTTATTTCTTTCAACATTTTTTCTAAATCTTCGGCATATTCCTCGCCTCTATTGTTTCTTTCAATTTGTAAATGTTGAATACCCCATTTTTGTATCATACGCACGATTTTTGGTTGACTTATATTTTTATCGCCATATTCAAATACGACCGCAGGAACATACACATCTATCTTATTTTTAACAACTTTATCTTTATAGACGAACATACACGGACACGAACAAGCGTCGCCACCCCCCCAAGCAACATCAACAGGGGCGATAATTTTGTCAACGACTTGTGTTGGTAATTGCCCGTGAAAATATTGTAATTCCTCCGCATTAAATAATTGACCCGACCTTTCAATAGGTTCGCCCATATATTGTGCAGACCAAGACGCAATATCGCCATAAAGTTCAAAGGACGCTTTGCGTTGTAAATAATATTCGGTTGAAAAACCGACTTGTTCATCATAATTAAAATTACTTTCGCCATTTTCATCAAGGGCAGGACGGTTGATGATTTCAACACGCCTTGTCTTAAATTGTGGTTCTTCGGTCAAAATCTTAATTCTGCGACCAATCGGGTCAAGAACCGACCACCTTGTTCCAATCCAAAGGACTTTTGCGTGTTCTTTCGCACGGGTAATAAAGTCATTTTCAACTTTGTTCCAAACGGTTGCCACCCTTGTAGGATTAACCGCCTCCTCATATCCGCTAATTAAATCATCGCCAACTAAAATGCCCGAACAATCGCACGAACCGTTTAACGACCCGTCTATTGAACGACTTGTAAGCGAATGATAGCGTTTCACACGCCCAACATCTAAATATGTTTCTTTTGAATTGCAAAAAGATTTATTGTCATATTTAACATTTGGGAAAACATCACGCCAACAATATGTATATTTATCATCAATAATTTCGGTAATACCTTTATAAAAGGCATTTGCGGTTTGCCCACTAAAAGTTCCGTATAAGTTCGCTTTTTCGGGATACATACCCATATACCAAGTCATTAAAAACAAAATCATCGTTGTTTTTCCTGTTCTTGGGGGCATAGACAAAAATAATTCGTCTAATCTATCCCAAATCACTAAATCCTCTAACTTTCTAATAATCGGTAAAAGTTGCTTTCGTCTTGGGTAATAAAATTGTTCGCTTAAAGGTCTTTTATATTCCAACGCCAAAAAATAACTATCTAAACTATATGGTGTTTCCATTATTAAAACTTTATGTTTAATCTTAACTAACGCCTTTCGCACATCAATTAAAAGCATTTTGTTTCTAATTCCGCCCGTGCAAAGTTCTTTTAGTCGCTTACTATTTATCATCGCTTTTAGCACATCACGATTAAATTGCCCTTTGATATATAAATATGCGTCATCGTAATATGAAAGCGTGCTTGGGTTCGCCTTAATACACGCAAAGATTTTATCAATGGTTTCCATTTTTGTTATCCCCCTTTTCTAATGGGTTTTTATAGACCGTATAACATCGTGTTGATGTGGACGCAAAAATAAAGACATAACCTTGATAAAACTTAATTCGTCTATTCGTTTTTAGTTGCCTATAAATTAACAAATCTTTTAATTCGCCATTTTCAAGTTGATAAGGCGACAACCCTTTTCTACTCGCCAACCTCATCATTTCTTTCGCCTTTTCTACCGTCCACCCACATCGTTCACTCGCCCTAAAATATGCGTGTAAGCAATTTCGTGTTTTCGTTCTACCCATTAAGAACCTCCTCTCACGATTTTTTCCACTAAAAAAAGGCGTTATAATGGGTAATAAAATCGTTAAAACGATATTATTTACCGATTATACAACGCCCTATTGCGTAAAAACCTAACAACTAATTATAACATCAAATAATTGGGGTGTGAACACCTTTGACCCAATCGCTTTTTGACCCATATTTGTAAAAACCTTGATAAAGTTTTCGCTTTAATATGATTGGTCTAACTAATGGTTGCGACCATTCTTTGCCATTTCGGGTTTTAAGTCCAATGCTATTCAAGTATTTCGCAATCTGCACTTGACTAACCCCGTCGTCATTTAACGCAAAGATTTCTTTAACCACTTTTGCCTCATCGTCCACGATTTCAAGTTGTCCGTCTTTGACGGTGTATCCGTATGGGGTTCGCCCACCACTATAACCGCCTGCACACGCCTTGATTTTTCTACCGTGCGATGTCCTTAACGCAATATTTTTGCGTTCTTGTTCCGCAACAAACAACATCATTGAACGATAGATGTTCGCAAACGCTTGGTCGCCATTAAAGTTTTCCTCTACGCTTATCAATTCCACGCCCTTTTTTTCAAGCAAGTAAAGGTAGTAAAAATAAAGTTTCGTATCCCTTGCGACACGGTCGCTTTTGAACACGATAACCGCTTGAAATGGCGGATTGATGATGTCATCGCCAAACAAAATCTTGTTCCATTCGGGTCTTTCGTCGCTAACGCCCGACCCAATATCTTGAAACCACGCCACAACATCGTATCCGTGATTTTCCGCATATTCCTTAATTTGTTGCTTTTGTGCCACCGCCCCAAACTTTTCGTCTTGTTCTTGGGTTGACAACCTAATATATCCAACGCACTTTTTCATTCATCGTTCCTCCGTGCTAAACCTATGGTAAAACACACCAACGAAATTGTCAATAGTTTATTTTACTTGGTTAACATAATAACATCAAAAATGCGAAGTTGATTGATTGAAAAATTGGCAATTTATTTTTTGGGGGATAATTGGACTTTAACCCACCCGACTTTTTCCGCCTTTCGTTTTACCCCTTGCCCCATTCATAAAACCATTAAAAAGAACGCACAAACGCCACGAAAACACACGAAACACACCCACCAAAAAACACCGAACAAGGAAAAGAGGCGAGTAATACTATGTATTAAAGCGAGTATAATAAAATCTTGATTTCATAATATACCCATAAAACGAACAAAAACACACCGAGAAACGATGAAACGAGGCGAGCCGATATTTTGCCCCGTGTTTTTTTCTTTTGGTGCGTGATACTTTCCCTCTTTTCATCGTAATATGTGTATATACTCCCGTTATTTATTACTTCCTTAATATTTGTTATATCAAATAAGAACACGGACACGGGCGAGGCGGTCGGGGTTGGTTTGCTTGATTTTACTATAAAACAAAATTATTTTGACTTCTTTTTAATTTCGTGATAATTTAATTACGAGGGGCGACCCACAAACCGCCCTCAAATTGTTCTTTGAAAACTTAATCAAAACCGAGTGAGTGCTTTTCACAATTTACCCTCGCACCCAATAACACACAATAAGAAATGAGGAGTAAAAAAATATGAGTAAATCTTTTAATAATTTATTATCAAATGTAATTAAGCACCAAACACTCAAAGAGGAGAAAATCTTTACAAAATCCCAACTCTCAAAACTCGTTGAGTTGGTTGCTTGTTCGTATATCTATAATGTGGATATGAAAACGGGAACGAGTGCCGAGCAAAGAGTATTAAAAAATATATATAAAATCTTAACGGGAAATGATGACCCAGAGAGCGAGAGATAATTATGAGTTGTAATCCTGTTAGAGTGTATATAAACAAAGAGGATTTAATCCGCATAAATAACGAAATAAGCGAAAAAATGAAACGGGGCGAGGTATTTGCTACCAATCGCAACGAGGATTTAATCCAATTATTAGACACCACCACCCTCGCCCTCTATGTCATAACATTAGAACAAGGCGACAAAATAAAAAGTATTTCAGTATTTTAGAAAATAAAGAACGGGCGGAGGGTAAATTGTGAGGAGCATTTATTCGGTTATGTTGGCAATTTTTAAGCACCAAAAAAGCACAACCGCCCCCACACAATAAGAAATGAGGAAGTAAAGCACCCTCGGGGCGGTTGTGCCTAATATATTTTAACAGGGTGCTGAAAAATTAAAAATATGAAAATTATATCTAACAATTATTATTTGCCTGACTATTTCCGCAGATTTTTTCTAATCAAAAACGGAAAAGCAGAAGAGATTGACTTTTATGCGTTAAAGGTCAAGCACCAAGAGGAGAACATTTACGGAGAGAAATACGAACAGGAGGAGAGTTATCCCGTTTTAATTCTTAACGATATTAAAAAAGTATCTTCAAATCATATTGAGGCGAATATTAAAAAAGATTTAACTTTTTATTGTGGCGATAGTGTTTACTTTTCCTCTAACCTTATTAAAGAAATTAAAACCGAGGAAGTGAGAAAAGAATATCACGAGGGAGATATTTCTATCAGTTATAATACGAGAGTTATTTTTAATAATAATATACTCCAAGTTGACACTCACTCGCATTATTTCGCCCGAGGCGATGAACCAATCAGCAAAGAATGGCGAGAAGATGTCCAAAGCATAGAGGACAAAATAAGCGAACTCAAAACTCATAAATCATTTTTTAATGATAATGAAAAACTCCGCAAAATTAGAGAGGAGCATATATCATTTTTAGAGGAAAAATTGAGAGAGGGTTTCAAATATATTGTATTTCAATATAAACACCACAAAAAAGAAGTTAATGAGTTATTATTTGAGGGGCATACGGTCGCTCACGAATGGAGCAAAGATTTCAAAAAGGCGGACAAACTCTCAAAAGAATTAAAGAGCGAGTTCGGTGTAGATATTTACACTCCTACTCTTTACAAAATACTCAAAAAATACTCAATCACAAAAAAGAGGGCGAAATAATGAACGACCTCCGCTCCAAGTCCTACACCATAAACCTCACCGAGAAAGAGGCGGAAAAGATAGAGAAACTCGCCACCAAAGAACGAAGAAAACCGAGGGAGTTTTTATATCTAATAATTAGCGACCAACTCGCAAAAATTAACCAATAAAACCACCGCTCAAAAATTGCCAACGATTAAGAAACAAAGAACAGAAGAGGAACGGAACACCACCGCTCCTCTTTTTTTGTTGCCATTTTTCGCCATTTATAGACACGAGAACAAGCGGAACGGGGCGAGGTGGGTATTTTACCACCCGACACAAAACAAACCCCCAAAACAAACACACGCAAAAACAACACCGAGAAACTTTTTAAGTTTTAGAAACTTTTTAAGTTTGTATATTTACTCTTTACAAGGTGCGACAATAACACTGACCCAACCACCCAAAACCAAAACAACGGAGGGCGAAAATGCGAGGGGGCAGGTGGTCGGTGCAGTCCTTGTTCTTTGACAACATACCAACAAAGCGAGCAAAGGTTAAGACAACACTTTCTCCGTGTTCTTTTCTTTGCGTTTAGTCATTGGTTATATAGGGCGATTTTCTTAACTACTTTCTGCCCGTTATCAATAAAAAGTAGTCATAGGGCGATTTTTCGCCTATGGGTGTTTAATTGTTGCCCCATAAATAGAACAATCTTTCGTATTTAGTAGTCAAAATGCTTTCTCTTTCTTAATCGTGGTAGGAATTGCCTTATAGGGCGATTTTTAGTAGTCGCAACCCTACGGAAAACGAGAGCGAGAAAAGAGGAATTATGAAAAGAAAAGATTTTGAAACAAAAACATTAACCCAACTTTGCGAAATGCTTATGGAACAAGGCGAAACAATCACAACTTATGAAACATTAAAAGATTTTGCCAAAGACCAAATTGACAATGATAACTTGTTTCTTGCCGAGCATATTTGCGGTGCGATTAAGGGGCAAGCAAATTATTACTTTTATGATTATTGTATGGGAACACTTGAAACCCCAAGCGAAATTAACGATAAAAGCGATTTAGAACACTTAATTGAGGATTAGGTTATGGGATTTGTAGAAAAACACAAAGAAACCTATATTAACGATTTTTCAAAAGTGATGAAAGAACAAGTTGATAGCGAGTTCACACACAAAGAGGCAATAGGTATATTCAAGCAATATATGTATTTATTTAAGAACATTAAAGTTGATATGCGAAAAAAGGTCTTTCGTTTTATCTTTGCCGAAAGTATGAAAAAGGCAGGTTATAGGTTCAACAATCCACCAAAAGATTTTTAATAGGGCAAAAGCAAGGGGGTCATTTTGTCGCCCCCTTGCTAACACATTCTTAAACATACCAAGTGTTTTACTTGTTGGTCGCAAGTCCAAACAAAATGTGAGCGAGAATGGAGAAATAAAATGTTGGAAATTATTTACAACGATAGTTATTCACAATTAACTTTGATGAATAATCTAAACAATGAAAGTTTGGTAGTAATTGATGATGATTTCAAAGTTTACGAAACATTATCTTACAACCCATTTGAACCAAACGATGATGATTTGCGTATTATGTGGGAAAAGTCCATTAGGCGATATTTCCGCATAGGCAAAAAAGACAATTTCACGGATTGGCGAAAATCTATGTATGAAAAGTCAAAAGAAACCTTTTTGGATTGGTTAAAAATAGGGGGCAAAGAAAATGCTTTATGTTGATTTACCAAAAGGCGAAATCGTTAAAAAGATTGTAGGGTTAGGATTAAAGAAAACCAAAAGTCAAAGATTTTGTCGTTATGAAATTGGTATTGATAATTTATATAACAAAGTAGGTGTTGAAATATCAAAGTATCACAATATCTACGAACTTTGTTGTTATACGATTGATAGCGACATCGCACCATTAACCCACGAACAACGAAACAAGGAAATGGAAACATTAAACAAAGTGTTAGTTGTTGCTTTTGGTGGTTATGTTGTCGCTAACGAATAGGGGATTATTTATGTATTATGCGGTTATTTATTGTAAAGACAAAACAATCCACCTATGGCAAAGCGAAAGCAAAGAAGAATGTGAAATCAAGTTGTTTGATTTAATGAAAGACAAGCGGATTTACGATAGGGTGGATAGAACAACCATTATTAAAAGGGAAATCAAAGAGAATGATTATGTTTTTGGTTGCCCTAAATCACTAAATATCAAGGAAAAGTTTGATAAAGCATTAAAGAAAGGCAAAGTTGATTTTGAGAAAGGATAGTTATGATTGTCAAAGTTAAATTATCAAAGCGATATGCTTTAAGGTTATTAAAAACACAAAATTGTAAAGTCAAATTGTTCAAGGGGTGCGAAAAAGAGGTTGTTAATGAAAATAAGACCTACACCACAAGAGCGAGTGATTTTGATAGCGAAAGTAGTGTTATTTGGTGCTATGAATTAGGGCGATATATTGATTATGAAAATATCAAAGCAATTTACCACCAAGCAACCAGATTTAGTTTGAAGAAAATATTTGAAGAAGTTAATTGGGAATAGCAAAACAAAATGTTGAGCGAGGCGAGGGGGTGTTTATCCTCATATCTTACCCCTTGCCTTAAAACTACTACCCATAAGGGTAAAGGTCGCAAGTCCTTGAAAAAGTTTTTAGCGAAAAGAAAGGAGAAATAGTGAACTATGTTTAAGTTTACGAACCCTCACCCACAAGGGAAAAGAGTGGGCGATTGCGTTAAAAGAGCGTGTTGTTTAGCAAGCGAAATTAACTACCACGATATAGCAATTATGCTTAATCGTTTTAAGGCGATTAGTGGGGCAAAAAGTTTTAATGCGAAAGACAACGACAGACCATTTGTTGAAAAGGTGCTTTTAGGCAAAAATCAAGGCAATATGCAGTATGCCAATAACGGACACCGCTATATAGTAAGCGACTATGCGAATGTATGCGGAAAATCAATCGTTATGGTAGCAAAACACCTTGTTTGTTGTAATGGTAAAGGCGACTACCTTGACACTTGGGATTGTGGTTGGAAAAGCATTTATAGGGCATTTGCCATACCACCATACGAAATAATTGTTAATCACATTAGAAAGAATTACCCGAAATTATGTAAGGGTTTAAGTTTAGAAAGGATTTAATTTTATGTTAGACATTAGCGATTTACTTGACTATACGCAAGATGATTGTGTAATTGATATTTTTGATTACGATTTGGGTGTTAATCTTAAAGAAAGTTTAAGCATTAGCGAGGCACGAAATTGGGCGGAAAATCACTCCTACGAATTAGGTAGTTTTGAACCAATACAACGAGATGATACGGAAAGAGGACACGGGGTTGTGTTCGGTATCGTATTTAATGTTGGAAGTGTGGAGGAACTATAATGACTATTACAAACAATAGATACGAAATAGCAAAGTTGCTTAACTTTAATAAATACCCTGTTCTAAACCTTGATTTAGCAAAAGACAAAATCATAAATAGCGATAACATTTTTCGTGGTTGCTACAAAGGGCAAAAAGTAAGATTTGAATATTTTACTCATAATGGCGAAAAACAATTATGGTATGGCGACCTTGCTTATTTTTACGATAGTGGACTATGTGTTTTAAGTGATAGTGCGGTAATCACAAAAGATTTCGGGTATCACGACATAGAAAAAGATTTGGAAAAAGCAAACGCACCAATTATCCGTGAAAATAGCGAATGTGTGGTCGTTATCCACGATAGCGAAAAACGACTTGCTATGGTGTGTTTAACCACGATTAAAAGCATAAATAGATTTTGTATGACCGCTTATCAATTTGAAAGCGAGTTTGATGATGTTATCCACCAATTAGAAAAGGCACAAGGTTAATATGGAAACAAGATATTTATATTTCAATAAGACAACATTTAGACATTTAATCAAAGTATGGCGACTATTGAATTGTGATAATAACACGGGATTAGTTCGTTATAGTGATGATGACTTAATGAAACACTTTATACCCGACAAGTTTATTGATGATATTGAAAACACAATCAAAATGGGGCGAAAATAATGCCCCTTTCTTAATGCTACCATTGGCGGTCGCAAGTCCGCATTTGAAAAAGCAGAGCGAGAAGGAGATTTAGGTATGGAAAAAACATACAAAGTTAGTTTGGCGGTATCTAAAAGAATAAAAACCGCAAAGGATTTAAGCGACTTTTATGCTTTTGTTGAAAGAAATTATGATGAATTTTCATACGACTTTCCACAAAGCGAACAAGACCGAATTGATAATCTTATGGGTGGTATTAACTACGAAATAGGACAATCAAGTTTTCCAAAAAAACAATGGAAAAATATTTGTCGTATTTTTGCCCTTAATTACCAATTTGCGAAACAAAAAGCAAGACAAGAGGCGATTGATTGGCAAATAGGTTTTATTAAACATTCATACGATTGGTGCGATTTATCACACTATAACACCTATTTTGAAAAATTAGGTAAAAGATACGGATTGTTAAAAGAGTTTAAGAAGAATGGTATTTTATGACAAAAGAACAAAGACACGCAATTTTTATGGCGAAAAAGGAAATCGGTTGGTTTTCGTGTTTAGCAAACGCATTTAACAATCAAACAATTAAAAAACTTGATTGGGAAACGGTCAAAAACGAGTTCAAAATGCGTGGTTGTTTATTAGGCGATGATACCGAAGATAACGATGACAACCACAAACAAATTGATGTATTTGGCGATTTTTGTAATTTCACACTTTGTTGGGATAAACAATATGGTTATTACATTAACTATGGTTGGGTTATTGATGACAAAAACACCGACTTATATAGTTGGGGTTTAGGCGATTTTAGACCTTACTATGATGAAAGAACCAAGAAAGAATGGTTTGCGGAGGCAAGGGGTTAATATGAAACTTACATTTAAGTCCGCAACAAGTCATAGTTGTTTGTCCTTTTCCACCACAACAAAAAACTACACACTTTTTAGTGGTTTTGGTAGCAACGCAATTATGGTAAAATCTAACAAAGAAATTAACGCATTAGAACTTGAACTTGTGAAAGGTGGTTATAAAAAGGTATGAAACATTTAATTATTCAAGACCACAATTTGTCTTATTTGGTGTATTTTAGACCGAAAGACAAGGCGAAAATGTATGAAACTATCTACAAGGCACAACAAGATTTTTGGTCGCACAATTACAACTACGAATTACTTGATTACATAACAATAAAGTTAAACGAACAAGGGTTCAAGGTTTGTGATTTATCGCAAGAAATCAAAAATAGTGTGTATTTAAGAAGTGAGTTTAGCGAAAATGCCTTTTGGTATAAAAATATTCGTGTTCGTGAAAGTGCTTTTGGTTTCTATTTTAGAATGAAAGATACACACTACACGGGTAAAACTATTGCAGAATGTATCGCCATAATTGATAAGGAAACCGAAAAATGATAGAACACAACGGAAAAACATTTGAAACTAATTTTAAGGAATTGGGTTGTCCTTGTCGTTTTATCAAAGGTGTTTCAAGTCCATTAGGCGACACCTACTACTTTGATTTAATTTATATTAGTAATTATAACAAAGCATACTTGAAATCACTTATTGAAAAGATAGCGGTATTTCATCATAAAGATTTATCATTCGTTGAAACCAAAGAAAGTCATTTTGCGGTATTTATGAAACACAATCAAACAAAGTTGTCGTTATCCCAAATTATTAGCGACCACGCAATCAATGTGGGGGTTGATATTAACGGGAATAAAGTAGCGATTGATTTTAACAAAGCACCACATTTACTTATCGCAGGAACAACGGGTAGTGGTAAATCGGTTCTTATTCACAATCTTTTAACTAATATTCTGTATAGTTATAAAAAACCTTTCCAATTTGTCTTAATTGACCCAAAAGGAACGGAACTTGTTATGTATCGTAATGTTAAAAACACCACATTTGTTAGCGAAACACAAAAAGCAATCAATGTGTTGGCACAATTAGAAAACATTATGGATAATCGTTATCGCAACGGAACATACCACCACGAAATCTTTATTGTGATTGATGAACTTGCCGATTTAATGCTAACAAGCAGATTTGAGGTAGAACAAAGTATCATTAGAATAGCACAAAAAGGTCGTGCTTGCGGTTTACATTTGATTGTTGCTACACAAAGTCCACGAGCAACTGTTATTAGTGGTTTAATCAAAGCAAATATGCCTTATAGATTGATACTTAAAACTACAAGTGTAAGGGAAAGTGTTGTTGCGTTAGACCACAAAGGTAGCGAAGAACTACAAGGTTGTGGCGATTGTATCGTTAAACTTGGACTTGATGAAAAACGCACACAAATTGCCTATTGCGACAACGAACTTGAAAGTCGCTTAATCCAAAGTTATGGGGGGTAGGGTTGACCTACCTCCCTTTTTTTATGCCTAAAAGTTTGGGTCAAAATTAAGAAATGACCCGTAAAATTGACAAAATTAAAACACGGACTTAATGCCCGTGTTTTTTTATTGCCTTACCAATTTACCATAAGACAAAGTTTCGTGCCTTGTTGCCCCGTTAAAATGCGAAATAGGACTAATTATCATCGGTTTCAATGTCAATGATTTCCATATTGGCATACTTTTCATCAAGGTCTTTGTCGGTAATATCGTTAATTTCGTGATTGATATTGATTTCGGTTTTGTCGGTAAGTCCAAAGTGATTTTTACCCAAGAACATTTGACCCATACCGCTTTGTGCGATGTCAAGTTCATTCATCGTGGCAATTACATTCATCGCCTCCGTTATTTCTTCTTTACCTTTAAGTTCATAACCATACAAATAAACTTTTCGCCCTTGTATTAGGTCAAAAATATTTTTCTTTGTGATACCTAACGCAAGTGATAATCCATTAACCGTTGGTTTATTTCCGTCCTCTAATACAATTTGAAAGTAATTACTAATTGCTTGTTGAATAGATTTAGGATTGTTTATTAGGGGTTTTTCGCTTTGATAGACCCTTAATGTATGTAGCATTTTCTTTTGGTTTTCGGTCAACCTATCCTCGTTAATCGCTTTTTGTAATTCGTTTTTTTGAACGCCAATAAACTTTTCAAGGTTCAATAAGTATTTCCCACGACCCTCTTGACTATCCGCAATTACAATGGCGGTATTAAGCGACTTTGCCTCCATAGGCGTAATAACCTTTTTTGCCTCCAATTCCTCAACGATTTGTTTTCTTGGTCTATAAGGTTTTTCAATGTTAGTTTTTTTGTTCGCCATTTTCCACCTCTTTCTTGGCGATTACCTTTCTGCCATTTGGAAATAAAATTATAAACTTATCGCCTACATCTTTTATTCTTAATTCCGTTTTAGGTTCGCCATAAAGCACCCTATTATACCACCTTATTGGTAAAGTAAATAGTAGGTAAGGTAGTGAGATAATCCACGATACGATTGCGACGGGAATACCAATAAATAACATAATTATTGCTTTAATTTGTTTCATTGATTTCCCTTTTTAACCTTTCTATTTCACTTTCAAGTTTTTTAATCTTTTCCTCTTTGCGTTTGATTATCACATTAGGGTCTTTCTTATCCACAAAGTCAATAACACCGTCGGCATACATTTTACAAATCACTTCAAGTGTAATCCCTGCGTGTGATGAAATGTTAATGAAATATCCTTGCTTTCGTTGGTATCGTCTTGGTGTGGAAATATAAATTGTATAGGTTGTGTATCCATATTTGCCTTTATTCTTGGTATAGAACTTATAACAATCGCCCTCTTTTACAAACCCATATTTTTCAAGGTTTTCAATGCTTTTAACAACTAATGTTCGTGTGTTCCTAATATCCATTTTTCCTACCTTTCCACCATTCTTTAAGTTCTTTTTTGGTATCGCCAAACTTTAAGATACGATGATGAAACCTAATCATACACCCATTACCGAAACAATCGTGGTCTATATACCATTTATTGTTCTCTTTGTAGATATATCTTGGTTCGGTCATTTCCTTATCGTAATAGCAATCAAGGATTTCGCCCGTTTCAAGTAAACAATACTTTTTCATAATGGTTCACTATCGTTCAAGATAGCACCTAATCGGTGCAAAATGCAGGGGCAACCCCAATGTAGTAGTCAGAATTGCTGATGTTGACATAACCATCGTAGTCGCAACTACCCCAAAAGTTCTCGCTTGTAAAATCAGGTGTTCTTAACCAATGCCAACTATTAAAACTTGGAGTATTTTTAATGTAATATTCAAGTGGGCGACCCTCTTTTGCTAAATCACATCGGTTTTGGCACATTTCGGTTGCACTTAATAAGAATAATTTTGAATTAACATCTTTGATTTCTTTATCATTAGGAATATAACAAGGAACATCAACACCTTTGATAGCAGAAACTAAATGCGGTGCTTGATAAGACAGTTTTTGGTAGATTTCGTTTAGGACATCAAAGATACCTTTTGCGTTTTGATAACCACCACCATTTTTGTTATTTGGCAATCCTAATCCAACGCCATTTGGTTTGTAAACTTTTGTGAATTGCCACAATTTTTTACCCGTGCCATTGTAGTTAAGGTCGCATAATCTAATTGACCCAAGTTCATCACTAATTGGTATTTCTTTTCCAATTTCGGTAATTTCGCTTAATGGTGTTCCTTGATAACAAGGCACAAAAATTGTTGGTCTTTTTAATTCGTTCTTAATTTCTAAAATATCTTTTGCTAATTGTTCAACTTTTGCGTTGACATCTTTAATTGTTAATTGCTTCATTTTAATTCCTCACTTTCTACATAACAGTAATTTTGTGGTGCTTTGGTTAAAGGAATAAATACAATGTGTTTATTGAATAAATAATTGTCTTTGCCAAAACATCTACCAACTTTTGACTTTTCTTCGGCATACCCTATGAAGTCAAATCCATAATTTCCAAATTCGCTTAACTCTTTTGGTTCATCAAAGATTTCTAATTTTGAAATGTGAATAGCATAACCGTCTTTATCTTTTATGTAATTCCATAGTTCATCGGCAGACAAACAAGTTCCTTTATTTTTGAAAATTTGTCCATTATCTAACCAATAACCACAAATATCTCTTGAACAAGTATCATATTCAAAGTGTTCCACATTATCACACCAGAAACGAGCAACTACTTTACCGTTATAATTGCGTTTAATAAACTTATTGGTTTTTGAAACGGTTATAAAATCTACAAACTCATTTTTTCCATTTACACAATAAGTTAAGGTTTCCCCATTTTTCGTGCAATAAATATAAACCCAACCACGATAATCTTTTGGAAACTTTTTTCTAATCTCAATGGTCTTTTCGCCATTTAAGATTTTCGCAACCCATTTAGGTTTAATTGACAATAAAATTGCTTTACTCATTTGACATAACCCTTTCTCGTAAATAATAATCGTGATTAAATCTTTTTATGTTTAGTTTTTTAGAATAACCATAATCATAGAATATAGATTTGTTTGTGCCTTTTCGTTTGCCTTGCGACATACTATCTTCACAACAAATATCAAAAGTTTCGTTGAACCACATAGCAAGTTTATTAAAACCTTTTTCTAAACTTATATTTCTTGGTTTATTAACTTTTTCCATAATTATAATTTTCTTGGAATAGGCATATATTCTTGCAAAGTTCTTATCGCCATATTGCCTAAATCTTTCAACTTCGGTTCTATTTTGGATAACACCATTTCTATTTTTTGCAACTTTGATAACGACTTTATCGTTCCAAGAATAAACAATCCTGCCACTACCTTCGCTAATTAAGTATTGATGAAATAAATAACGAGTAAATGCTTTTTCTTCGCTTTTATTCAATTTTTTCATTTATTTACCTCTTGGTCTTTTGAACCAAATGTCATAGTAAACTTCGTCAACAAGTTCTTCAAATGTTAAGTCAAACTCGTATGTTCTTTGTGTTTTCTTAATGGTGTTTAACCATTGTCTATCGGTATATGCTTTAATTCGGTCTAAATTACCGCAATCGTATGTAGGGCAATATCCGTCAACTTTACAATGGTTGCAACAATATCTTTGTTTTTGATTTAAGATATGTTCTTTTACTTTATTAACTAATTCTAATTCGTCTTTGCACATATTTATTTCTCACTTTCTACAAATGCACTTCAATAATTACTTTTGGTGTAGGACAATCAAAATCAGTTTTTGCTATAATTTTCAAACTATCAACAAATGAAACAATTTTAGAATTTGCCATTTCTCTTAAATGATTTTCAAATTCTCTAACACGAACTTCTATTTCCTGTTTAGTTTCTTCTTTTAATTTTGCAATCAACTGCTCTTTGGATGTGTTAATTAAGTTTTCAGTTTTTTTCATAACAGTTCAAACTCCCCTTTTTCGTTCATTTTTGCGACATAGACAAGTCCTTTTTCCGTCCAAATCGCACCAAAGAAAGCAACGATATAAACTTTGTCTTTGCCTAATGCCCTTGTTCCCTCGGTTAAGAACTTATAAACATCGTGTTGCCCGTCAACACAAACCGCTACAAAGTCATCACATAATTGTTCAAGGTTGGTGCTAATCTTATAACCACTTTCTTTGAATGTTCTTTTATCAATAGGACAAGTGATTTTCTTAATGCTATTCGGCAATCTTACATATTCGTTCATTCTTTTTCCTTTCCAAAGTGGGCGATAAACCAATAGGCGATTTTTAGATACCACTTTTGTTTTAGTTCAAAATCAACATCTTTTGTTCGTTCTTGTTCAATATCCTTTTGATACAAAATGTTGTGTGCTTTCCATTCGTTAATGAATGATTGGGCAGACCTATGTTTTAGGACTTGTGGATATTCATTGAATAGTTGATGTAGAACCCTACATTTGTCGCTATCGTTAGTGAATAGGAATGAATTACCAATATGGACGCTATGTTCACTTACTTTGATATATCCGTTTTCGTATAAGTCGCCATATTCCTCACAATTTTCACAATTATTGTGGCAATAATGTTCCCTTTCGCAATCCTTACACATATATTGATATAACAATTCTTCCATTTTCTTTTCGTAGGTCATTTGTGTTTTCATAGTTCAATCCTTTCAAACCATTCATCAACCGCTTTTAAGTATTCTTGGTAATCATTGCCTTTATATATGATTTGTTTGCTAAATCTTGGGCGGACAATCATTTCATCAATGCGGATATATCCACGATTGAATTGCCTTTTTATACATTCGCCTTTTAGTTCTTTGAAACAAAATCCGCAATTATCGTGGTATTCCTTTCCGTTGCTACCAATCCATACTTTCTTAAACTTTACATAATAGTTCGTCATCGCATTTCCTTTGCTCGCCACATACCAATAACTTGGTTAATCGTAAAAGGTTTATTTGCGGTTGGAATGACTAACACGCTTTTGCCATTCAAGAACAATGCGTGTGAATAGAATGGTCTATTTTCTAATTCACTAAACCAATAATGGATTTTAAGTGTAAACTCACCTAATTTTTCAATCGTTGGTTCTTTCATAAATCGTCCTCCACAATTTCAACCTTTATTCCAAGTTCATCAAGGCACGGAACGGATTTACCTTTTAAGGCATTTTTAATCGTTGACCTTGATACATTTAATTCATCGGCACATTTTTGTATATCGGCAACATATTTCGTAGCGTATGGCGATGTTATTTTAATTTGTTTATATTTACGAAAATCGTTGCGATATAGTGCCATATTTAGTGTCTTGATACTAACACCATATTTGTCGGCAATTTCTTGTTTGGTCTTTTCGCCTTTTGCGATTGCCTTTAAGTCATTAAAATCGTATTTACTATTCATAATCAAAATGGCAAATCATCATCTGCGACATCATCAACGGTATCAATTTCAATATCGCTTGGTTCGTCCAACTCCCCAAAGTTATCGGTCGTTTCAATAGGCGTTTCGCCATTAGGTTGTTTAGCACTTAAAGTTGTGATTTTATTAACAACACAACTAATATAATTTTTATCGTTGTATCTGCTAATATCTAATGACCCCTCAACCACTACCAAATCGCCTTTGTGGTTGTATTTGACGCAATTTTCCGCACCTTTGTTAAATGCGACTAAATCAACATACATAACAATACGACGACCTTGTAGGGCAAGACACGACTTTGCTACACTACCTTTCATCGTAAAATCACGGGTAAGGTTTCCGCTTAATACTAATAAGTTCATTCGTCAAAATCCCCCTTAATTTCAAGCACTTTCGCACCACAACTATAACCGCTTGCGTAATAGTGATTATCAATTATGGCAATATCTAATGATTGGATTTTTTTGTTCTTTTTGAACAAATCTAATTCTTTAATAATTTCAATAAGTTGTTTCATTTGTTTACCCTCTTATTGAACAAACTTTTTAGGTTCGTATTCTTCACAAGGTTTAGCATTTCCTTGCACAAAAGCGTATTTCTTTGCTTTGATGTTAGAATTGATTAAACAAATATGAATGGTCTTTGTATAACCTTTCTTACCTTGACAATGAATACAATTTTTACATCTTTTTTCCATTTTCGTTTTCCTCCATAAAGTCAAAGATTGACATTTGATTTGTAAGTCGGTAATTAAGTCGCCTATATTCGTCATAAACGGGTTTCCAAATTACCTCACATTGTTTTCTTTCGTTTGGCAACAATCGTGCCATTGTATCTAATTGTTCTTGCAGGGTTAGGGCAAACGGACAACCTTTACAACCAGAGCGTTTGAAATTGTATGGTTCTTTATATAACTTACACACATCTATCTTTTGTTCCTTGATAAATGTGCTTTCCCATTCATCATCAACTTTTAATAATGGGTGGAACTTTTTAAGGTTTCCGTTTTTGTCGGTTAGGATACAACCTTTAATAATTGACCTTGTGCCTCCCTCCTCTGCCCTCATACCCGTAATCGCAACTTTTCTATTTGTTTGTCTTTCCCACAACCTAATTGGTTCTTTCTTTAACTTTAAGCAACATTTATCGCTTAACTTTAAGTTAAATTGTGGTGTTAATTGGTATTGTAAGGATTTAGGGATAGTCATTATAGACATACAACTCTCTCTCTCTCTCTCTCACGCCATACCTATATTTGACTAATGTTTTTAGTCCAATAGGTAAGTCGTGAATGAAGTTGTAATCGTTCAAGAGATTTGGGTTTGCGTCTATAACTCTCTTAATTTCCTCAAACTTTTCCTTATTTCCGCCTTGATAAAGCATTATGTTGTGTGAATGTTGTTTGCTTTTGAACGGATAACCAAACTTTTCAAGCATTGGTTTAATTGGCACATTCGGTTTAAGGATTACAAATCGGTCGTCTTTTTCCGCAAGTTCTTTTACAAATGCGACAATATCGTTATATTCAATACCCGTATTTATAAACACTCTTGGGATACGATTGTTTGGTAATGCCATATCCAACAAATAATGTAGGATTGTGCTATCTTTACCACCACTAAACGATAGATAAAAGTTGTTTTCGCCATATTTGTTAATGGTGTCTTTAATAACATTCTTTCTATCAAATAGTGTTAATTCGTAGTCCATTAGACCCTATACCTTTCTTCAAGTTCGGCAAGTCGCTTTCGTTGGTCGCTTTTAAGTTTCGTTGTTTTAGCAAGTTCCCTTAATTCGTTCAACCTTGCGATTTCCCTTTTCTTTTTGTTTTCCGCTACCTCAATAGCGTGTAATTGTGCTTTTTGTTCTTTAATCTTGGCACTTTGCTTTTTAATAAGTTTTTGCGGTTTTTTTCTATCGCCAAGTTTCCATTCAACCCATTGTTTATCACGCATAACGACAATACGGATATATGCCTTTTCACGATAGATATAATCAAAGATTTGTTTAACCGCCTCAAACCTACTATCTTGAAATAGACTTGCCCCTTTAACATCTTCAACAATGTTCTTTCCGTTTTCTTTATAAACAAAGTCGGCATTGTATCTTAATTCGGGTATTTCATCGCCATTATAATTTGTATAACTTGGTAATAATGGTAATGACAAATGATGTTTAAGGTCGCTAATCTTACCTTGTTTTTGTAATTCAAGTAAATATTCGTATCTATCACATTCCAACACACTATCAAATGTGATAATTTCGTTCACATCTATAAAGTTAGACAAGCAATAATCGGTTGCCCTTTGTTTACCATTACGCAAGTTAGCGTCATTGAAGAAACGATTACCACGAACCCAATAAGTCGTTTTGCCCTCGCTTTTGTAAATCATTTCTTGTCCTCCGCAATATAGTAATGTTGGTTAATTTCCAATTTCTTGGCGGTGCTTTCAACTTTCACAAAGTCGGCAAGACGACATTTAATTGGTCGCCCCATTCTTTCGCTTAAATGCCTTTCTAATTGTTCCTTTGGAATATCATTACAAGCATTTGGCAACGCACAATTTCCGTAATCATCAAGATTTTTGTAAACCCATTCAGGTAAACTAATTTCCTTCGTTTTCATCGTCGTCATCGCTTTCCGCTACATCAAATTGTCTAAAATCGTAATCAACATCACTTTTCTTTTTATAGAACGGACATTTATAGGTCTTACCATTTTTTCTTTTGAAATCCGTGTTTTTAAGCACTTGGCAATACCCGTTTTCATCACACGCAAAGCAATCGTGTAATCTTTGTTTACATTTCTTAAAATTACCTTTCATTATGCTTTAATTCCTTTCTGCTTGGTTCTTGCGTCCTTAACTTCTTTTGGCAACCAACCATTAGCAAGTTTTTCCCAATGTTCTTTGACTTTTGGGTGGCAATCATTACCACTTTTAACCAATAGTTCTTGTGCAACCTTAACGATTTGATTTCCTAATTCATCGTTAATAGCAACCTTTAAGTTCTTACATAGTTGCGGATATAAAATGTCGCCATAATTTACAATCTTTAATGCGATTGGGTCTTTATGACCGAATACATCACGAATAAGCGACCACATAAGGCAATCCGCTTGGTATCCGCTTAATCGTTTTCCGTAAACTTTAATAAAGGCAAGGAAACAAACCCCTAATGCGTGAACATAAGTTCCGTAATCGTGTTCGTATCCAAACATTACTTTTTGGGCAAAGTTGTTAAACTTGCTTGGTGTGTCAATGGTCTTTACTTGTTCTAACCATTTTTCTTTAAGTTCTTTGAACCCTTGTGTAGTTTCGTTTAGTTGTTTCATAACAAACCTTTCTAATAATCTAAATCTAATTCTTTGTAGTTATCTTTAATGGTCTTGGTATCCCCTTTGTAGAACACCAAGATATATTGATGAACTTTTGTGATTTTGCGATTGACCGACATTGGCGTTCCTGCCCTAATGCTTGCACTTGCCAACGATGTCGCTAATACGATGTCGTTGTATAATCGCATACCAACCTTTTCAAAACATTTAATTGTGGTTGCCCTTAAACTAACCATAAATCCGTCTTTATCACGGACATCGCCTACGACAAATACCGCAAATCTATTTGGTTTCAATGCTTTCGCACATTTTTCAATGATTTTTTGATATGCGATGTCAAATTGTTCGTATTCCATAGTTGATAGGTCATTTGGGTCATCGCTATATATTTCTAAATCGTAATAAGGCGGACAAGTGAATATCATATCGGCACTCTCATTAGGCACATATTTGTCTAAATTGGTGCTATCATCACAAATCCATTTTGGGTCAACATTTAGTTCTTTGGCGTTTTCGTAGTTTGCGTCCACTTGTTCTTGTCTTAAATCAAAACCGATATAATCAAACCCAAGTTTCTTTGCGACGACACCCCTAACGCTACCGCCTGCAAATGGGTCAATGATTAACCCCCCCCGTGTGTTGAACCATTTGTAAGCAATTTCGCATACAACGGGGTCAAATACGGACACATCACTTGGTAATTTGCTACCACTTAATTCGCCCGTTTCTCGTTTCTTATCCGCCCAATCTTTTATGTGATAACATTTACTATCACGCCCAATTTCACTTTTGATACCGATTGACAACCAAACTTTCTTTCGGTTTTGCCAATATCCTTGTCTGCTATCAAAAATGCTAAATGGCGGAATAATAAACCTATCAAATAAGGACTTTTCTATACTTTCTTGTTCCGTTTCCCCGAAAAGATTTAGTTGTTCGGGTTTGGAAAATAGTTTATTATCCATTGTGATACCCCTTTACTTACTTTGGTCGGTGGTTTGGGCGGTATCTTTTTTGTAAACATCAATAGGTGTGATTTCATCAATATCAAGCACCCTATTTGCTAAATTGATACAAGGACAAGTTCCGTCAATTTGAATAAGCGATTTAAGGTGGTTTTTATATTGACTTGCTTTTTCAAGTTTCTTTTCCTCCTTTGCGATTAAATCTTTCAATTCTTGTTCGTTTTCGCAAAGTTTGATTTCGCCCCTTTCATTAGTAATGATTGGTATGTATCTTTCAACATTGGTTTTCCAATTTAATTGCTTAACATCGTTCCAAATGGCGATACATTTATGATGTGTTCTTGGATTGGTATTTAGGGTATATCCCAAATCCGCACCGCATAATTCCTCAACCGTGAACCACCTACCTTTTTCAAAGTTTCTTTCAAGGTAGTTTTTAAGTCCGTGTTGGCGACTATCTAATTTCTTTGATGACATTTAATATTTCCTCCAATTCGTTTTTACTTTTTACTTTCAATTCATCAATAGGTAATCGTTTTGGTAATGACTTTACTAATTTTGACCTTAATAGGTAGTCAATAAAGTCATCATAGTTATCATCAAAGTTAGCGACCATATAAGTAAGTATTTGTTCATTTAGTTCTTTTAATGTTTCATCACTAACTTTGTATGTTTCTTGGATATAACTTTCTATGGTTTCAATTAGGTATTTACTTTCCGCATTTCCGCCTATGTCGTAATATCTAAACTTGTTATATAAATCTATATAGTTCAACAACGATAACTCCTTTCTTTTGAAATAATCATTAAAGTTCAATAACAATATTTCTCTGGTTTTAAGGAATGTTGTTTCTTTGAACTTTGATTGTCTTTCTTTAAGAACTTTTTTGTTAAAACCATTTAAGGTGTTTTTTAGTTCGTTTTAGTTGTGAACTTGTCGTTTTTGCGACTTTAAGGCAACTCTATTTACATCGGTTCGCACTCGTTGATGTCAAAGAACAAAAGGTATTTATGAATATGAAGAAATCTTTTAGAACCGATGATTTAGATATTTTGGTTATTCCGTCTTAACCGCCTCATCAACATTGATGATTACACCTTTGGTTTCAATAGGTGGGTCTTTTGGATTGTCTTGGTATTCAATACCTTTATCCGTAAACACCGCTTGGTCTAATTTCAATGTGTATGCGATACGGTCAAATGGGTAATCAAGTAAGAATTGTCTTGCGACCTCTTTTAATACGGTCTTTCTTGCCATTTTGTCATAACTATCAACCCAAACACCTTTACCGCTACGATAAGATACCGAATATCTATCTGCGTGTTGTTTGATTTGGTCGTTTGACTTTAAGCAAGTGATGACTTTTCCATTGTCGCAAATAGCAAATGCGTAATATCCAATGATTTCCTTTTCCTCAAAGATGTCATTAAGTTCAATCTTTTCGGGTAGTTCTAATTGTCTATAACCCCATTCATTGACAAATCCTTTGTAATCAATGCCTTTGAATAATGCGACACAACCGCTATCTTTCAAATGACCCGTTGCTTGCATATCCTCAACCAAACCTTGATATTGGATTTGTGCTTGAACGCTATTTCCGTAAGGCACACCTGCTATTGCGTTTGGGTTCTTGTAGTCGTATAAGGCGGTTGCGTAGGCAAATCTAACCTTACTTGCTTGTGAACATTTTGCTAACTTTTCATCGGTAAGCAAAGTTAATAAACTTTGGTTTGCTTTTGCGATTTGTGTTTCACTTAAATTAAGTTTGGTAGCGAGTGTGGTCGCCATATTTGACTTAATAAGTTGTTCGTAATTAGCGTTTTCAACACTAACAACCGCTTTTTCTTTGTTTTCGTTGTCTGCCACTTATTTGTCCTCCCTAACATAAACGATTTTTTTGCCTTTCAAGTATTTTTCAACTTGTGCGACTTGTTCATCATCAATCGGTAATACAATCGTGATGACGCTTTTGGTTTTTGGTTTTTCCTCTTTTGGTTTGAACGCATTAAGTTCATCGGTTAATCGGTCGCTAACATCTTGCAATTTCTTTTCAAGTTCAAGGCAAGTTGTTGTTAATGGACTAATCATTACCGCTACGGTTTGCTTTCTTGCACTTGCGATGTCATTTTTAAGACCATTGATTTCGGTTCTATGTTTCCATAGTGTCTTATAGTCATCGTCGGTAAGTAATGCGATATGAACATCGTGTTTTTCAATGTATTCATCAACGATTTCGCTTACCTTTTTTCCGCTTGCGGTAGTGATGTCATATTTGCGTTCGGGTTCTAACCAATTAAATATGATTTTGTCTTTCACTTTTCGTTAATTTCCTTTCTAATATTCAATTTCAATTTCCAAGTTTGGTGGGATTTGCTTTTCAATGTGTTCCCTATGGAAATCGGTTTGGACTTGTTCAACTTTTTTGACCGCTTTTCTTACATCTTTTCGTTCCAAATGGAAATGTAATAGTTCGCTTTTATAAATAAGTCCTGTGTCATAGTCCAAGTAATTCAAGATTGCAAATAATTCGCAGAAATGTGTGTCGTTCAATACCGCAAAACCTTGTAGAACTTGATTGATGTAGTTTGGTGGTATCTTTCCACTATGCCAATTATCAGCGTCCTCTTTGTTTTGGACTAATCTTGATTTGAACTCTACGAACCCTTTACGCTTTTTATCGCCAATTTCTTTCAATAATCCGTCTGCGGTATAGGTCATAAATGGTTTGTCAATACGACGATACATAATGATTTCTTGGGGGTAGGTCAATTTATATTTAGTTCCAAAGTTTAATTGGAATAATTGTGCTAAAATTGGTTCTACCTTTTTCCCATAAATCGTGCTTTCGGTTTCGCTATCATTGATTTCCTTTTGTGGATTAACCGCACTACAATAAATATCTAATGCGTTCATATAAGGCGAATTGCCAAATAGTGCGGAAATGCTTGAACCACCAAACCCACGATTTTTCAACCACCCTTTTCGGTCGTTTCCGTAGTGTTCATCGGTATAAAGTTTTTTACCCATTTTTCCTCCTTTCCTTGTTAACTTGATTTATTACATAGGTTTCCCTTTCAATAGATGTATTAAGGGCATTTAATACGCTATCCCTACTTACCACCATTGATGAAACCTTAATGCAACCACTATATTTAGTTTTTGCTATGTGCATAATTTCATAACTTTTTGTCTTGCCAAAACCTGTGTAAGTCATAATGTCTTTACACGACCATATAGTTTTTTTTAGCAAGTTTTCCATTTTCATTTATTGGTAATTTCACAACTTTCGTTCAAAAAAAAGTCAACAACTTGTTTGTTTGATAAATTAAAATACTTCTTTGTTATATCAATTTGTTTGGTTGTGAACCTTGATAGACCACGATACTTGTAATCGCAAGTTTGTGGGGCGACATCTAAAACTTTTTCGGCATAATCTTTCAATGTCATACCCTTGCTTTTAATGAACTTTCTTAACTTTTCGTAGCACATATTTTGGTAATTTCACAACACCTTTGCTTAAATGATAAACGATATTTTAGTTGGTGTCAACACAATTTTTATTTGTTTTTTTCACAACTATTATATTATACTTAATATAGAGGTATAAATATTATGAATAAGTTTGGAGAAAGATTAAAAATTGCTATTGAACTTCGTGGTCTTACACAAACAAAAGTTTCTTTGAATTGTAAAATTGATAAAGGCAATTTATCGCATTACATTAAAGGCGATTTTATGCCAAAACAAGACATCATCATAAGATTAGCAAATTACCTTGATGTAAATGTTTTATGGTTATTAGGTATCGTTGATAATATGTCCGTCCAAAGTCGTGAAATAAGCACTATTGCTATCAATAAAGCGGTTGGTCTTGAACCTACGAAAGACGAATTATTAAAACAAACATTGATTGATGATATAACCGCTATTGCGTCAAGGCAAGATTTAGACACTTTAAGAACTATTTATAACATTGTTAAGAGTATATCAAAATGAGAAAAGGTATTTATCAAGATAAAAACGGAACTTGGTATATCCACACAAAAAAGAATGGACGAAATATAACAATTCGTGGGTATGAAACCAAGAAACAAGCGGATAATGATTACGACTTTGCGATTGATAGGTGGTTTAGAACACACAACTTTAATCCAAACGCTACTACACCACTATTCTTTGATATATCTAATAATTATATTGATTATATAAGGAACGGGAAAGCAAGTCGCACCGCAGACCGTGAAAAAACACAACTTAACACCTATTGGAATATAGTTTTTGCTAACGATACAATCGCTAACATCTATAATTTTGAAAGATTAAAAATCATTTATAGCGACATTAAAACTAACAATTTGCTAAACATTCGCAAAAAACACGATTTAATTTACACTTTTTTAGCATTTACTAATTATTGCTACATTCAAAAATTGATAGATAAACAAACGCTTGAAGAAACGACGATAATTTTTCAACCGATAAAATATACTAAAACCGTTCAAACGCCACGCAAAATAGCGAAGAAATGCGAAATAGGGGCATTGTTGGACGCAATCCCAAAGAACACCACCGATTATTTTATGTTTAGTTTACTAATTTCGTGTGGTTTGCGTATTAGTGAATTACTTGGATTATGTAATGATTGTTTTATGGATAATAAGGTAATTGTAAAAAGACAACTACTAACAAATGGAAAGATAAGCGACAAACTTAAAACACAACAAAGTTATCGCCAAATACCGTTAACCAAAGAATTACAAAATCTTGTTTCTAAACATATTATTAAATCTAATAATAAGAAAGTGTTTAATATTTCGCACACGCAATTCAAACGACTTTTGTATAAATATGAAATCAAAGCAAAGATACCGCATTATGTTCCGCACGAGTTTAGACATAGTTTTTGTTATTATAAGGCACAACTTTGCGAAAATATTAGCGATGTCGCCTATATTTCAAAGATTTGTGGGCATAGTATTAGCGTATTTTTGAACACTTATTGCAATCATTTAGACACCGAATTGGAACATAAGTTTTTTTAATTTCGCCCAACTTTCGCCCAAAATGTCGCCCAAATATAATAAAAACCCCTATAGATAGGGGTTATAATTGCTTGGTTGCGGAGGCAGGGCATACACATTTTTGCCTTATTATTATAAATAATAATGTCATTTGTTCAAAGTTTTTGAACTAATGCCTTAATACAAAGTATTATCTATTCCGCCATTTTCCGTTTGGTCTAATTTTTTTCGCCCAATTTTAGTAATGCGTCATAAACAACTTGTGGGTAGTGCGATTTAACACAATTTGGCAGATTATTTTTAATCAAACTTGTATCGCCAACTAATTTTAACATTTCGCCAACATCACTAAACCCAAACAATTTTGGTGGCAAGTGGCAAACAATGTCCTCGTTTGTTTTAATAACCGTAAACCCATTCCAATAATGTCGTAGTTCTTTCCTAACTTTAACACATCTTGGACTTTCAAACGCAAATGTTTTAAGGTCAAGGTTTGGAAAGTGGTATTTAATATCTTGGTGGCACAAATGACAAAGACCGCCACCGTGCGAATAACCTACAACAATTACTTTCTTATATTCTTTGCTATAAACTTTATCTAATACGATATTTCTAATTTGGTTGTAAGAATAAAGAAAACCACGATGAACCTTAAATAATCCATACGCCTTTTTAGGAAACATAAAATTGATTATCCAATCTATTTTTCCTTGACTTGCTTGAAAGTATATATAAAGCGTATCGTTATCATCAACAAATGCGTAGTTTACATCATCGCCAACTTGTTCATATTTAATGGTGCAACATATTCTAAATAATTGTGATAGTTTCATATTTTACCCCCTTATATATCTTTTACTAAATAAAGTGTATTTATTATATGCGTCAAACCAAGCGACATAACTTTTCCAACTTTCAATTAGTTCGTGTTGGTTCAACCCTAATTTCATTTTTCTTTTCATTGACCTAAACGATTTGGTTGTTATAAGTTTTAAGACCTTTCCGCTTTCGGTCAAAACATACCTAACTTTGCAAAATACAAAACCTTGCGATAAAGCACCTATTTTGGTCTTTCCCTTATTGATAGTCAAGTTAAGTTCTTTTGCCTTTCTAACGATGTGTTTTAGGGCATTTTTTAATACATTAAACTTATTACTAATAATGTAAATGTCGTCCATATAGCGTGAATAGAACTTTAAGTGCAATTTTTCTTTACAAAAATGGTCTATTTCATTGACATAATACATAGCACATATTTGCGATATTTGACTACCCAACCCAAGACCTTTGATGTTTCTTGGAATTAGCGAAATTGTAAAATTATATAGGTCATCATTTTTAATTCGTTCCCTTAATTGTTTCGCTAAAATGTCGTGGTCTATGCTTTCAAAATAACTATGAAAATCAACACGCAAAACATAACCTTGATTGCCATACTTTCTATAATACTTTTGTAGATGTGCCACCGTTCTATTTTTCGCAAACAAAATACCTTTATTTTTGATTGTTGCACCACTATCATAAATCAAAGATTTAGAAAGTAATGGAGTTAGGTAATTATCGCACAAACATTTATGGACTATTCTATCTTTTAATGATAATGCGGAAATGTTGCGAACTTTACCCCTTTCACACACTTTGAAAAAGTGCATATTATCCATTTTGTAAGTTCCATTATGAATTGACTTATAAATCTTGGCGACACGAAAACAAGCGTTAAACATAAAATCTTGTGTCGTATGTTTCCATTTAACGCCCTTAACACATTTAAGGTAGGCATTATATAAGTTTTCAAAAGAAAAAATAGCGTCTATGGTATCACTTGCTTTATTAGAACAAGACACATCGCTATTTTTAACATTAGTTCCATTTTGCATATTATCGGTATCCACCTTATACAAAGTTCAGGGGCAACCCCATTGTTGTTGTTAGTATTGTTGTTGTTGACATTACCATTGTTGTTGCAATTACCCCAATTATTAGTGTTGAGCAAGTTAGGACTGCCTACAACCAATGTTCCTAACGAAATTGAATTGCCCACCCAACAACTTCTTTTGATATTCAACCTTGTCGGCAAGTAGGATAATAAACTTGTCTTTTACTATCCCCCTAAACTGACTATAAAATTGTTGGGTAGAACTTTCCAATAATGTTAGATTTTCGCTTGCCTTTGACAAGTAGGTTAAGCGTATATTTGTTCCTCGCATTTTATTCGCTAATGAACAATAGTAATAAACCTTGTTCGCAAATAATATAGGCGATTTCCAAATACCATAAGTTTGTGATTTTACAAAGTGTTTATAGCGTTTGTTGTTTGAAATCTTGTTGGCATATTTAGTCATTCGTTCATTAACTAAATTGCTAATTTGCAAGGCATTATAGACATATTCCACCTTGCTTGTATTTCTATCGCAAACCCTTACACTCATATATTAGATAAACCTTTGGTTTATAGATTATTTGCTATTCGCAAATTGCTAAATACAAAATGCAGGGGCAACCCCAAAGCTGACGAGAGTACTGTCGTAGCTGACATAACCACCGTCGCCGCAATGACCCCAACCATCAGCGCCGAGCAAGACAGGACTTCTCAACCAATAATACCACGCACTACCATTGTAGTAGCAAATGCGTTTATTTCTTGCACTTTCGCTTTGGTTATTTTGTGGTGTTTCATCAAAGAACGCATACTTTTTGCCCTCTAAATTGACAGTATTTTCTTCAGTATCTTTACAATCGTATGGGAATTGGTCGTCATCGCTTTCGTTTGTTGAATGTGTCATACCAAGTTCGCTTGCGGAAAGGCAGAATAATTTAGCACTAATGCAAGAACCATAACGGTCGTTTTCGTTTTCAATAAAGTATGATGTAGAACAATCTTGAACATCGCTATAATCGTCGCTATGACAAATACGACTAATATAACAATCTTTACGAACCATTTTAATTGCCTTTTGTAATTCAAATGGTAATGCGTTGTAGATTTCTTGCATAGCATTTAATAAACCAACCGCACTTGTATATCCGTGTTTGTTGCTTGGGTAAGAATAATAATCTTCGCCACCAACAAAATCCGCTACACTATCAAAATCTTGTGCGTCAAACGGTAAACCAAGATTGACCTTTTGAATAGGCATATCAAGGAATTGCCAAGTTGTCTTTGCTTTTGTTCCGTTTGGTTCTAATTCGCCTAAATCGGTATTGGCAAGGACATCGTGATTAACACCAATTAAACGGATACGCATTGTTTGTCCGTTGATAAGTTTGGTAATTCTTGCGATTGCACCAACATTTGACGCATACTCACCATTTTCACACTTACCAATGAACTCCTCTAACGCAATACCGCTACCATAGGTTTCGCCACCGTCGGTTGAAACTTGAACGACACAACCGCTTAATAATGGATTACTTGGTAAATCGTGATATTCAAACTCTTTCTCATCTTCGCTTACAAAAGGAACTTTCCCTGCATTACCCTCTAAACTTGGTAATCTTGGGTCGTCCTTTTCGGTAAAATCTGTTGTTTCGGTTTTTGAATATACCCAACCACTTGAACCTTTGACATAATAGATTTCTATTGCGGTTTCGTGGTCGCTATAACTAATTCGCATTTCGCTTGCTTTTTTGTAAGATACGACATAGTTGCTTTCGCCACCATTATCATCAACTAATTGGATAATATCCCCGACATTTAAGTTTTCACATAGGAACGGAGTAAGGTGTTCAATGTCGTTGGTTTCAACATACATCGGTGTCGCACCTTTATATACTTTTTCTTCTTTTGCCATAAAGTTTTAATTCCTTTCTTTTAATTCGTTAATTTGTCTTTGCAAATCGGCAAGGACACTTGGGTATCTATTTGGTATTTCTTCATCGGCATTGATGTTGCCACTTAATTCCAATGATACCTTTTCGGTTTGGCAAACTTTTGCCCCACCATTTCCCTCAAATTGAACTTGCAAATTAAGGTATTTATAAGCGGTCGTTTTTGCTTTTAATTCAAAATCAATTTGAACATAAGGTTTTTGACCGCTTGTATAAGTGCTTGTCGCACTAATTTTGTCAATATATTCGCTACCAGCACTTTCTATTTTAATGAAAGCGTCTAATGTTGCTAAATCACTTAACGAATAAGTGTCGTCTATGGCACTTGTAAGTTTGAAAGTAATAATATCAACATCGGCATTTCCAACGACTGAATAATTGAACTTTTTTTGTAGTGGTTTAATTCCTACAAACTCAATTTCTAATGCCATAGTTCGTCCTTTCTTTATTTCTTATGATTGATTTTTTTACTAAACTCAATACATTCTTCAATGTAATCTTTTGCTTGGTTTTCAATCTTTAAGAACTCTTTAAGTCCATATCGTTGTTCTAACGCATTTAGAACATAACATAACTTTTCTTTGCCATTTGTTTCGGTTTGTTCGGCAATCGCCATTTGTTCCTCAATAAATGTCTTTAAGTTCTTTTCTTTAATATTGGTGTAAACTTTTCTTACATAAACAACCACCATACCGACAAGTCCAAGACAAGCACTAATTAAACCTACTAATTCGGTAATTTCCGCAATCGTCATAACTAATGCCCCCTATGAGAGTTTTTCATTTTAAGGACTTTAATTTCGCCCTCGCTTTGTGTAATACGCTTTTCGTGGTCTTCAATCTTTGTTGAATGACCGCCAAGTGTTGTATCAATATGGTCTAATCTATCTTCAATCTTTTGCAATCTTGTCGCTATTTTAATAAGTGGTAAACCTACCGCAAGGAATAAACTAACGATTACACCAAGACCAACGATTAGATAACCAATAAACGCATAATATTCCATAATCGTTTTTCCTTTCTTTAAGGGGGTCAAGCAATTTGCCTAACCCCATTTTGTAATTGTTAATTATTCCGCTTGCCAAACATCTTTGGAATTAAATGCCCAACCCTCGCTTGTGAAATCATAACTAATTGTTTCAATGTATCCACAAGCGGTATATGTTAAGCAAATACCCTCGCCAACACCCTCGCCTTTGTAGGACACTTCGTAAAGGTGTTTTTGTTTTCCTGTAATTTTGACAACCCTATCGCCAACATCTAACGCACTTAATACTTCGCTTGATAAGTGTTCAATGTCGTCGGTTTCAACTAAATAGTTGCCTAATCCTTGATAAATCTTTTCCATAGTAATTTCCTCCATTATTCGTAAGAAAAAAGTTTATGATTAGCGAAAAAAACTAACCATAAACGCCCTATTGCGTAATAGATAACCCTTTATATCTATTTTTATGATAAACTAATTTATATTAGTTATCAATATCTAAATCATCGGTTTCATCGGCAGTATTGATATTGTTGCTTTCTACAAACGAACAAATGTCCGTATTTTCGCAATCAATAACATTACACCTAACAAATGAACAACCGACATTAAACACACATTCAATCACATTACATCTTTCAAAAAAAGTAGGTGTATCAAATGTTTGTCCTTTTATATTTTTTGCGATAATTGTATCCATATTAAACTACCTCGTTTGTTGTGTAGTAAGTCGTGTTAACAACTGGTGTATAGTTCATAGTTCCACCCGTTCCCTCAAACATACTTGTTAAACCCGTTAATCCCGTATTAGTTCCCGTTCCTGTGTCAGGTATTCTATAAGTGTGTTGACCGCTACTTTGTGTTTCATCAACTACAATCTTTGAACAATTATAGAACATACGACGATAGCACCATTTTTGTAAAGTTAATGTATGCAAAGCAACGAGTGTTTCAAGATTAACACAACCATAGAACATTGAATAACAACACGCCTCGGCAACCGTTGTAGCAGGAATTGATTTTGCCCTAACTAAACTTGTGCAACCCCTAAACATTTCATAATAACAATACGGTTGTAATGTAGTTGCAGGTAGATTTGGCATATTAACCAAACTTGTGCAATTTTCAAACATCGCATAATAACAACCTCTTGCAAGTGTAGTCGCTTGTAAACTTGGGGCATTAACTAAACTTGTGCAATTTTCAAACATAGCAAGATAAATATATTCCGCCATTAAACTTGCATTAAGGGTTGGGGCATTAACCAAACTTGAACAACCATAAAACATACGATTACAACAACTTGTTCCACTTGCTGATGTTGCTTTAATGTTTGGTGCGTCAACTAAACTTGTGCAATTTTCAAACATAGATAAATAGCAACTATTTGTTAAGGTAGTTGCAGGCAATTCTTTTGGTGCGGATACTAAATTAGTGCAACCATTAAACATATACATATAGCAAGTATTAGTTAATGTTGTTGGCGATAAAATTAAATCTTTTGCGTCAACCAAACTTGTAAAGTTTTGAAATAATGCGTGAAAATAATGCTCGGTAGGAATTGTTTTATTAGTAAGCGTTTTATCCCTTAACGACATAATATCGCCCGAAACCGCAAGTTGCAAAGTTGCTTGTGCCTCAAAATACCAATAGTCATTTGAAGATGAACCATTTAAGGTTTCGTTATCGCCCCTTATGTAAACTACATCGTGCGATGTCATATCAATTCCATTACTTGTAAAGTTATTCCAAGTTAATTTGTCAAAACTATATTCAAACGGATAATTAGTAAGACCTTGACCGTGTGCCAAATAAAGATAACCAGAACCACCCACTTTGGTAAATGCCATATAGTTTGTGTGTGGTTGTTTTTCGCAAATACGACCTAAAATCTTACCACTAAATCCACCGTTATAACTTAAATCAAAATCCTCAACAACAATTTTATAAATTGCGTCGTCAAAGAAAACATTGATTATGTCAAAAAGTTCAAGTCGTGGGTCAAAACGACCATACAATTCTAAAACTTCGGTTTTCGCACACCAAGTTTGTAAAAAAGCACCTACATAATCAACATAATTTACATTGATTAGTTCATTATCTATTGTTAATGTTCCGCCCTTGCTTACGCCACTTACGGAAAATGATTTTGTGCTAATACTTGTTTCCATATACGGATAACTTACACCGTCGGTAGTTTCATTTTCATTCCAACCATAGACCCAAGAACCGTCAATATCAAAATCACTATCCCCTAATTTATCAACAAGTTCATACCAATACTTTGACGGGTCAATTCTTGTTCTACCCTCATAACCGCCCTCGTGGTGTTCATCTTCCCAACTTTGATTTTGCTCATCAATTTCCATACCAAAGTTGCCAATGTTTACACCATTTA